>CAJDWY010000076.1_pt1 | contig 16344 bp, 15 predicted proteins | sample 7391751 | NCBI WGS metagenome assembly CAJDWY01 (sample SAMEA7055745, study PRJEB34461) | soil metagenome | biome: terrestrial ecosystem; feature: Peninsula; material: soil | place: Antarctica | collected 2016
GGGGCGATCCAGCGCCGGTCGCAGAGCCTGTGCGAGATAGCCCAGCGACAACAGCGACAACAACACCAGCGCCACTCGCAGTGCCAGTTGCGGCAGGCTGCGTTCCGGCTCGCGCCGCTCGGCCGCACGCAGTGCTGCACCAGTCGCGCTCATTGATGCACCTCCGACACAGCGTCACGCTCAAAACTGGTTTCCAACACTGCCCAACACAAGTCTTCGAAACTCATGCCGACGGCGTGTGCCGCCATCGGCACCAGCGAGTGCGAAGTCATGCCCGGCAAGGTATTGACCTCGATCAGCCAGGGTTCGCCACCGCTGTCCAACATGAAATCCACCCGCGCCCAACCGCAGCCGCCGAGCAGATCGAAAGCATCGACGCAGAGTTTCTGCAGACGCAATTCGTGTGCCGGATCGAGAGCGGCCGGGCAGATGTAGCGCGTGTTGTCGGACAGGTACTTGGCGTTGTAGTCGTAGAACTCGCCGTCCGGCTCGATGCGGATCAGCGGCAGCGCCGCGCCGTCCAGAATCGCACAGGTGTATTCGGAACCTGTGACGAAGACTTCGGCCATGGCTGAACGGGAGACGGGAGACGAGAGACGGGAGACGGTTAAGCCACGAGCCGACTGCACCGCGCTGTCGATCTCGTCGGCGTGCTTGACTTTGCTGATGCCGACGCTGGAGCCATCGGCGGTGGGTTTGATGATGAACGGGTAGCCGAATGCTTCGGCGGCGGCACGCGCCGCGCTCACATCGGGAAGCAGGCGGTAATCCGGCGTCGGCAAGCCTTCGGCCTTCCAGATGCGCTTGCTGCGCAGTTTGTCCATCGCCAGCGCCGACGCCAGCACACCACAGCCGGGATAGGCGATGCCCTGCAACTCCAGCACTGCCTGCACCGTGCCGTCCTCACCGCCAGTGCCGTGCAGCAGATTGAACGCGCGGTCGTAACCGGCGTCGCGCAGAGTCAAAACATTGCGTCGATCCGCGTCTACCGCATGCGCATCGACGCCCCGTGCGCGCAGTGCATCCAGCACCTTGTTGCCCGACCACAGCGAGACTTCGCGCTCGCTGGACCAGCCGCCCATCAGCACGGCGACGCGGCCGAAGTCGGCGGGATTCGTCACACGCCTACGCATGGATCGACTCCCCAACAATCTTCACCTCAGGCACCAGCGTCACGCCGGTGCGCTCATGCACCACCGCGCGAATATGTTCGATCAGGGCTTCGATGTCGGCGGCGCTGGCGCTGCCTTCGTTGAGGATGAAATTGGCGTGGCGGGTCGATACCACGGCACCGCCGATGCGATGCCCTTTCAGGCTGCAGGCTTCGATCAGGCGCGCGGCGTGGTCGCCCGGCGGATTGCGGAAGGTGCTGCCGCCGCTGGGTTTGCCCACCGGTTGAGTGGCCTTGCGCTGCGCCAGCGATTCGCGGGTGCGCAGCGCATCACTGCCGTCGTCCGCTGTGACACGGAACCGAGCACCCAGAAAGCCGCGAAAATCAGGCGGTGGAATCACCGCGCGGTAGGCGATGCCAAAGTGTTCGGGCGTCAACCAGGCGGTGCTGCCGTCGGCGCGCACCGCCGATAGTGCCGGGAATGCCGGCCATGAAGCCCAGTCCCGCCAGCCGTTCGCGCTCGGCTAGCTTGGCCAGTCGCGCACAATGTACGCCCGCTTCGGCCCGCAACGTAGTTGCGCTATCGCGCGAATAGGCTTCCAGCGCACCGTATAGCACGATGGCGGTGCCGCGAAAGCCGCCTTCCCGTACCAGCAGATTGCTGCCCAAGCCGATCCACAACAATGGCTCGTCCGCCGGCTGTTGCGCGATAAAGGCCAACAGATCACCGCGATTTTCGGGTTCGAACAGCCGATCCGCCGGACCCCCCACGTGCCAGCTGGTGTACGGCGCCAACCGCACCCGGCTGCGCAGACGGCCACGCAACGGTGTGATCCGTTCGGCGGCCATCAAAGTGCTTCTCCTGCGAATTTTGCTGCCAGCAAGGCCGGCAGAGTGCCAATGTCGCCAGCGCCCAGCCCCAGCAACACGTCTCCGTCCTGCAGAATTGCCGCTAGCGCCGTCGACAGCTCGGCCACCGTGCTCACCAACACCGGCTCCACCGTGTTGCGCGCGCGAATGCCGCGCGCCAGTGCCCGGCTGTCAGCATCGGCGATGGGGGTCTCGCCGGCGGCGTAGACCTCAGTCAATAGCAGTACGTCGACCTGCGACAGCACCGCACAAAAATTGTCGAACAGATCGCGCGTGCGGGTGTAGCGATGCGGCTGGAACGCCACCACCAGACGGCGCTGCGGATAGGCGGCACGCATGGCCTCGAAGGTCGCGGCGAGCTCGCGTGGGTGATGACCGTAGTCGTCGACGACGCTAACACGGCCACCGCGCACCTGCATATCGCCGTGCGACTCGCAGCGCCGACCGACGCCCTCGAATCGCGCCAGCGCGGTCTGCACCGCAGTCATCGACACGCCCAGTTCGCGCGCGACCGTAATCGCCGCAAGCGCGTTCTCGACGTTGTGCCGGCCCGGCAGATTGAGCTGGAAATCCTCGTTGGTGCCGTCCGGAAACTGCACCTGGAATCGAGTGCTGTTGCGTTCGGCCTGAACCTGTGACGCGCGCAGATCGGCGGCTTCATCGAAGCCGTAGGTCACCACCTGCCGACCGATTTCGGGCAGCAGCGTGCGCAGTTGCACATCGTCGACGCAGGCGATCACCAGACCGTAAAACGGCAGGCGCTGCAGGAATTCAAGGAAAGTGCGCTTGAGTTTTTCGAAATCTCCGCCGTAGGTTTCGAGGTGATCGGCGTCGACGTTAGTGACTACCGCCAGCAGTGGCGACAGGTGCAGGAACGAGGCGTCGCTCTCGTCGGCCTCGGCCACCAGGTAGTTGCCGGTGCCCAGCCGCGCGTTGGCGCCGGCGCTCTTCAGACGGCCGCCGATGACGTAGGTCGGATCGAGCCCGCCTTCGGCCAGTACGCTGGCGATGAGACTGGTGGTGGTGGTCTTGCCGTGGGTGCCAGCGACGGCGATGCCGTAGCGAAAACGCATCAGTTCGGCCAGCATCTCGGCACGGCGCACCACCGGAATGCGGGCCTCGCGTGCCGCGCGCAGTTCCGGATTGTCGGCCTTGACCGCCGTGGAGACGACGACCACATCGGCCCCAGCCACCCGCGCCGGATCGTGTCCCAGTTCGATCCGTGCGCCGAGTCCGGTCAAGCGCCGCGTCGCCGCACTGTCCTTGAGATCGGAACCGGAGACCTGATAACCGAGATTGAGCAGTACCTCGGCGATGCCGGCCATGCCGGAGCCGCCGATGCCGAGCAAGTGGATGCGGCGCACGCGGCGCATCGGCGTCTGCATCAGCGGCACGCGCGCGTCGGGCGTCAACATGCGGCCGCCTCGCAGATTCCAGCAATGACGCCGGCAGCATCGGGCCAGGCCATGGCCCTAGCGGCGTTCGCCATCTTCAGCAGCTGCGGACGGTCGCCGCACAAGCTGCCCAGCAGTACCGAGAGCCTGGCCGCGTCCATATCGCGCTCCTGAATCAATTCCGCAGCGCCGACACCCACCAGGTAGTCGGCATTGCGGGTCTGATGATCGTCGACCGCGTTCGGATACGGCACCAGCAGTGACGCGCAACCGGCCGCCGCCAGTTCGGCGACGGTGGACGCCCCGGCACGGCACAGCACCAGATCGGCCCAGCCATAAGCGCTGGGCATGTCGTCGATAAAAGCGCTGATTTCGGCACGCACGCCATGCTGGGCATAGGCCTGGTTGGCGACATCAACAGTGCGCCCGCCCTGGTGTCGCACCTGCGGGCGTAGCGATTCGGGCAACCGCGCCAGCGCCTCGGGCACCCGCAGATTGAGTGAGCGCGCGCCCTGACTGCCACCCAACACCAGCAGCTGCGGCGGGCCGTCGGGACGATTCATGCGTTGCTCCGGCAGCGGCAATTCGGCAATGCCGGCACGCACTGGATTGCCCACCGTACGCGCGTCGCGGAAGGTGTCGGGGAATGCCTGTAAAACCATTTTGGCGATGTGTGCCAGCACGCGGTTGGTGAGACCGGCGACGGCGTTCTGCTCGTGGATCACCAACGGCACATGGTGCAACCGCGCCACCAACCCGCCCGGCCCGGCAGCAAAACCGCCCATGCCCAGCACCACCTGCGGCCGCTGCCGCGCCAGCACCGCGGACGCATCCAACAGCGCCCGCGCCAGCCGCCACGGCGCCGACAGCCAGCACAACAAACCCTTGCCGCGCAGCCCGGCGATGCGCACAAACTCCATCGGGATGCCGTGCGACGGCACACTGCGCGACTCAAAACTNNNNCTTCGTGACCGTGATCGCGCAGTACCCGCGCCACCGCCAGCGCCGGGAACACATGCCCGCCGGTACCGCCGGCCATGATCATGGCTTTCATCGCGGCCCCCTCATGCGCTGCAGCCCGCGGCCGCCCAAGGTCCGCAGCGGCGACAACGCATTGCCGAAGGCCGGCACCCAACCCCGTCCGCGGTCGGGGCGACGCGCCGGTGCAGAGGTTTGACGCGCGTGTTGCGCCGGCTGTCCGCGCCCGCCTGCGACCGGATGACCGGCCTGCGTCAGGCGGTTTTCGTAATCCACACGCAGCAGCAGCGCCACCATCAAACAATCGGTGACCAGGCTGCTGCCGCCATAGCTGATGAACGGTAGGGTCAGGCCCTTGGTCGGCAGCAACCCCACGTTGACCGCCATGTTGATCGCCGCCTGTAGTCCCAGCCAGGCGGACAGGCCATAGCACAGGTAAGCTTTGAACCGCTCATCCATGCGCTCGGCACGGCGACCGATGGCGAAGCCGCGCCACACCACGACTGCGTACAGCAGGATCAGCGTCGTCACCCCGGCCAACCCTAGTTCCTCGGCCAGAATCGCGAAGATGAAATCGGTGTGCATCTCCGGCAGGTACAGCAGCTTCTGCACGCTGTTACCCAGGCCGACGCCAAACCATTCGCCGCGCCCCACGGCAATCAGCGACTGAACCAGTTGAAAGCCGCTGTTGTCGGCGTGCGCCCAGGGGTTGATGAACGACATCAACCGCTCCACCCGATACGGCACGGCCACCGCCACCAGTCCCATGACCACGACCAACAGCAGGCCAAGGCCGCAGAGGTCGCGGATACGCGCGCCACTGACGAACAGCATCAGCACGGCGACGCTCAGCAGGATCGCCGCGGAACCGAAATCAGGTTCCCTCAGCAACAGCAAGCTGGCCAGACCCAGCGGCACGAACACCGGCAACAGCCCCAGCAAACCGCTTTGCAAGCGGACCTGCCGGCGTACGATATAGCCCGCCAGATACACCACCAGGGCCAGACGTGCAGGTTCCGACGCCTGCACCCGAAACAGGATCAGATCCAGCCAGCGCCGCGAACTGTTGACGCGCAGGCCAATGCCCGGAATCAACACCACCAGCAACAGCGCCAACGCCAGCAGCAGCAACCCGAAGCCGTTGGCTTCCCAGAACTTCATCGGCACTGCGAACGTGAGTCCGGCAACGGCGATGCCGAGTAGCATGAAAACCAGTTGGTGATAAAAGAAATACAGCGACGAACCATCGGTCTGTTGACCGATCTCGACCGACGCCGAAGCCACCATCACCAGCCCCCAGCCCATCAGCGCGGCGATGGCCAGGCACAATTTCGAATCCAGTCCGTAGTGGGCGTGCGGCATCATGGCGTCCGCTCCGTCACAGTATCGAGCACCAGGCTGCGGAAACGGTCGCCGCGTTCAAGGTAATTTTTGAACTGATCGAGGCTGGCACAAGCCGGCGACAGCAGCACGCAATCACCGGGACGGGCCAGCAACTGCGCGCGCGCCACCGCGTTTTCAAGCTGATCGACGCACTCCACTGGCAAGGCGCCGGTCAACGCATGCTGGAGTTTCAGCGCCGCATCGCCGAACAGCAGCGCCGCCCGGCCCTTGCGGGACAAGGCTTGGCGCAACGGCGAAAAATCCTGCCCTTTGCCCTGCCCGCCGCCGAGCCAGACGATGGGCGCTGGCAGGCCCTCGAGCGCGGCCAGCGTGGCGCCGACATTGGTGCCTTTGGAATCATTGATCCAGACCACCCCGCCGGCTTCCGTCACCCACTCGCAACGGTGCCGCAGGCCGGGAAATTCACGCAGGGCGTCGACGGCAGCCCACCGCGGCAAGCCGGCGAGATCCGCCACCGCCAACGCTGCCAGCGCATTGGCGGCGTTGTGCAAACCCTGGATGCGCAGATCGGCAAGCGGCAGCAAGGCTTGATCGCCGCAGGCCAGCCAGCGCGCACCGTCGCGTTCGATCAAACCGTAGTGCCCGGCAGCCGGCGCGTCGAGACCAAAACTGATCGCCCGTTCCGGCGCGTGGCGCATGACCGTGGCGTCCTGCCGATTCACCACCGCCTGTACTGCTCCCGCAAACACACGCGTCTTGGCCTCCGCGTAAGCCTCCAGCGTGCCGTGGCGATCGAGATGATCCGCACTGAAGTTGAGCCACACGGCGGCGGCCGGCTTCAGGCTATGCGTGGTTTCGAGCTGAAAGCTCGACAGTTCGAGCACGTAAAGCTGGATCTCGTCGGCCAGCAGATCTAGCGCCGGCGTGCCGAGATTGCCACCCACCGCCACGCGCAGGCCGGCACGGCGCGCCATTTCGCCGATCAAGGTGGTGACGGTGGACTTGCCGTTGGAGCCGGTGATGGCTAGAACGGGAGACGGGAGACGAGAGACGAGAGACGGTTCGGGAGACGTTAAAGATAAAGACAAAGCTCTGGCGAAGAGTTCGATGTCGCCGATGAGTTCGATGCCGGCGGTGACGAGTTGCCGGACAAACGGCTCATCCGGCGACACGCCGGGGGAAAGAATGGCTTGCTCGAACTGCGACAGCGGGTCGGGTGCGGAGAAACCGCCCGTCCGGAATTCGACTTGCGGAAATTCAGTGCGCAGCGCTTCAATCTTCGCAGGTGCAGGCCTTGAATCCGTGGCCACGATGCTTGCGTTTTTCGCGGTGAGATAGCGAATCGCCGAAGCCCCGGACGTTCCCAGCCCAACCACCAACACCCGCCCAGTCTTTTCACGTCTCCCGTCTCTCGTCTTTCGTCTTTCGGTCGTCATCACCGCACCTTCAACGTCGACAGGCCGATCAGCACCAGGACCAGCGTGACGATCCAGAAGCGCACGATGATGCGCGGCTCGGGCCAGCCTTTGAGTTCGTAGTGGTGATGCAGCGGCGCCATACGGAAGATGCGCTTGCCGCCGCTCAACTTGAAATAGCCGACCTGCAGCGCCACCGACACGGTCTCGGCGACGAACACGCCACCCATGATCGCCAGCACGATCTCCTGCCGTACCAGCACCGCCACCACACCCAGTGCCGCACCCAGCGCCAATGAACCGACGTCGCCCATGAAGATTTGCGCCGGGTAGGTGTTGAACCACAAGAACCCCAGCCCCGAGCCAGCGATGGAGGTGCAGAAGATCGCCAATTCGCCGACGCCGGCGATGTAGGGGATGTCGAGATATGCGGCGATCTTGACGTTGCCGGTGACGTAGGCGAACACCGCCAGCGCGGAGGCCACCAGCACGGTGGGCATGATCGCCAAGCCGTCGAGACCATCGGTGAGGTTGACCGCATTGGAACTACCGACGATCACCACATAGGACCAGATGATGAAGAACCAGCCCAGCGGTATCGCCACATGTTTTACGACGGGCAGAATCAACGAAGTCTCGATCGGCGTGGTGGCGGTGACGTAGATCAACGTTGAGGTCAGCAAGCCCGCCAGCGATAAACAAAAATATTTTTGTTTCGCCGACAGCCCTTTTGAGATTTTGTGCTTGATCTTGAGCCAGTCATCGACAAAACCGATCGCGCCAAAAGCCAGGGTCACGCCCAGCGCGATCCAGACGAAACGGTTGCTCAGATCGGCCCAGGCCAGCGTCGAGATGGTGATGGCGGCCAGAATCATTGCCCCACCCATGGTCGGAGTGCCGGTTTTTTCCAAGTGGCTTTGCGGGCCGTCGTCGCGCACGATCTGGCTGAACTTGAGCACCTGCAGTTTACGGATGATGGCGGGGCCGGCGATGAACGAGAACACCAGCGAGGTCAGCACGCCCAGAATGGCGCGAAACGTCAGGTAGCTGAAGACATTGAAGCCATTGACGTAATGATGATGCAGCCAGATGGCGAGAGCGTAGAGCATCAGTGCGAGGCCTCCGCAAGCTGCCCGGTCAACGCCGCCACCACGCGCTCCATGCGCGCGCTGCGCGAACCTTTCACCAGCACTGAAACCTGCGGGCCGAGCTGCGGTCGCAGCGCTGCCACCAGTGCGTCCATCGAATCGAAATGTTCGGCCGCTTCACCAAAGCCGTGCGCCGTGGAGACGGACAAGACGCCCAGCGTGTACAGCGCGTCGATCCCCAGCGCGCGAGCCTCTGCTCCGACCGAACGATGCAGTTCGGCAGCATCGGCGCCGAGTTCGCCCATGTCGCCGAGCACCGCAATTCGGATCCCCGGACGCTGCGCCAGCACCTCCAGCGCGGCGCGTACCGCAGTCGGATTGGCGTTGTAGCTGTCGTCCAGAACAGCTGCGCCCGCGGCGACCTGCACCCAAACACCGCGACCGGCCACCGGCTGCATACGCCCCAAGCCTACTGCGATATCGTCGAGACCGATCCCGGCGGCGGCGGCAGCGGCCGTGGCGGCGAGCGCATTGACGACGTTGTGCCGGCCGGGCAACGCCAGCGCCACTCTCGCTTTGGCCTGCGTCGCATGCAGCGTGAATCGACTCTGCGTGGCGCTCAACTGCAACTCATCGACACGAATTTCCGCGCGCTCGTCGAAACCGAAGTTGAGAATGCGTGCCGCACCCGCGAGCTGTCTCCACAGCGGCGCGTAGACATCGTCGGCGTTGATCACGGCCACGCCACCGCTATCCAGTGCGGCATACATTTCGCCTTTGGCGTGCGCTACACCGTCGCACGAACCGAAGCCTTGCAGATGGGCGGCACCGGCCAGCGTCACCACGCCGATATTCGGCCGCGACAGCGCCGCCAGCGCGGCGATCTCGCCGGCGTGATTGGCGCCCATCTCGATCACCGCGACACGGTGTTCGGCACGCAGGCGGCACAGCGTCAGCGGCACCCCGATGTGGTTATTGAGATTGCCGCGGGTCGCCAGCACCGGCCCCAGCGCGGTGAGGATCTCCACCAGCATCTGCTTGGTGGTGGTCTTGCCGGCGCTGCCGGTGACGCCGATCAGCGGCAGGCTGAAATCCGCGCGCCAGCTGGCGGCAAACGCCTGCAACGCATTCAGCGTACCGCCCTCCGACGCCACCACCACCTGCGTCGGCACCCCCTCCAGCGGCCGTGCGACCAGCACCCCGGCGACGCCCAGATTGAACGCACGGCGCACGAAGTCGTGGCCATCGAAGCGTTCGCCTGTCAACGCCACGAACAGATCGCCGCGACGCAGTTGACGGCTGTCGGTGACGACGCGCGCGAAGCCGGTATCTTCGCCGTGCAGCACGCCGCCGACACGGCGCGCCAGATCGGCCAGCGTGGTCATGACGGCAGAGCTCAAGACACCGGCTCCACTGCCAACAACGTGGCGACGAATTCGCGGTCGGAAAACACGCGCCGCTCCGCGCCGTATACCTGGTACTCCTCGTGGCCCTTGCCTGCCACCAGCACGACGTCGTCCGCACCGGCGGCCGTCACGGTGCCGCGGATCGCCTGCGCGCGGTCATGAACGACCTGCACACGCGCAGCCTTGGGCATGCCGACGCGAATCTCGGCGACGATCTGCGCCGGATCTTCGGAGCGTGGGTTGTCGTCAGTGATGACGACGGCATCGGCGAACTGTGCGGCCGCCGCTCCCATCAGCGGCCGCTTGCCGCGGTCTCGATCGCCGCCGCAGCCGAACACGCAGACCAGCTTGCCGGCAGTGTGCGGGCGCAGCGCCTGCAGTACCTGCGTCAGCGCCTGCGGGGTGTGGGCGTAATCCACCACCACCAGCGGTGCCGTAGCCAAGCCGCGGAAGGTTTCGGCACGACCGGGCACGGTGCGCGCCTGTCCCAGCGCCGCGCAGACTTCATCGACCGGCACGCCGGCCTCGATCAACACGGCAGCGACGGCCAGCAGGTTGTAGGCATTGAAGCGTCCCAGCAGGGCCGAATCGATACGACCGTCGCCGTGGCTGCTGGCGAGCTGCAGACGCAAGCCCTGCGGATGCAGGGTCAACGACTCACCGATGACATAGGGCGTGACCGGCCGCACGCCGCCGAGCCCATAGACCATCAACGGATGCTCGGCGGCCAGCTGTGCGGCCCAGTCGGCGCCGTAGGCATCGTCACGATTCAGCAGGACGGCGTCGGTGTCGTCGCGCTCGAACAGCTTGCGCTTGGCGGCGACGTACTGTTCGAGACTGCCATGGTAATCGAGGTGGTCGCGGCCGATATTGGTCAACAGCGCGGCGGCGAAGCGGGTACCGGCGATGCGTCCTTATGCCAGTGCGTGCGAGGACACTTCCATCGCACAGGCACGGCGCCCCGCCATGACCGCTTCAGCCAGATAGCGCTGCAGACGCACCGCATCCGGCGTGGTGTTGACAGCGACGTCCAGCGCGTCGAGGCTACCGTAACCGAGCGTGCCGAGATAGAGGCAGGGCGTGCCCAGCGCCGTCCACACTTGCGCCAGCAGATAGGCGGTCGAGGTCTTGCCGTCGGTGCCAGTGATGCCGACGGTCCGCAGTTGTGCACTGGGTCGCTGCCAGAAACGCGATGCGATCTCGCCCATCTTCATCGACAGCTGGTCGGCCGCAACCGAAGGTACGCTCAACTTGGGCGTCTCGATCTCCGGCGCCGGCTCCCAGACGACGGCGGCAGCGCCCCGCGCGATCGCTTCGTCGGCGTGTTGCAGGCCGTGCTGCCGATGACCACGACAGGCCAGGAACAGGAACCCGGGTTTAACCTCGCGGCTATCCAGCGCGAGGCCGACGATGTTCAGCTCGGCCGGCGCGGCTACCAAACCCGCCAGCAATTCCGTCAACGGCCGTTGCTGCACCGAAGGACTCATGAATGTCCCCCCACAGGCGCGTCTACCGCCTGTAGCAAGCCCGGCGCCGGACGGTCGGGCGCGATCTGCAGCAACCGCGCGGCGGCCTGCATCACGTTGGAAAACACCGGGCCGGAGACGGAACCCCCGTAGTAGTCGTAGCCTTTGGGATCGTTGATCACCACTAGGCCGATCAGTCGCGGATGATCGGCCGGCAACATACCGACAAAGATGGCGTGGTATTGGCCTTTTGCGTAGGCACCGTGTTCGGTCATGCGCGAGGTGCCGGTCTTGCCTGCGCCCGCCGCCGTACCGTCCTTCGATACCACGCCCTCAAGCATGCCGCGCACGGTCTGCGCAACCGAGGCCGGAATCACCCGCTGCGGCGGTGGTTGCCGACGACTCTCGACGATGCTCAGTTGTGGCATCAAGCCGTTGTTGGCCAAGGCACAGTAGGCCCGCAGCATCTGCAGCGCATTGAACGCGACACCGTAACCATAGGACGCGGTGGCGGTGGCGATGTCGCCCCAGGTATTCCAGGGCCGCAGGGTCGGATCGCCTTCGCCCGGCAGACCGATGCCGGTACGTTCGCCGAGCCCGAACTTCAGATAGCCGCTGCGCACCGCCTGCGGCCCCAGCGCCAGCCCGACCTCGGCGGCGCCGATGTTGCTGGACTTCACCAGCAAGTGACGCAGATCGACGATGCCGTAAGGATGATCGTCGTGGATGGTCATCGAGCCGACCCGGAAGCTGCCGTTGCCGGTATCGAACAGACTGTGGGTGGTGAACTTGTGCAGCGCCAGCGCCTGCGACACTAACAGTGGCTTAACCGAGGAACCTGGCTCGAAGGTGTCGGTGACGGCGCGGTCGCGCAGCCCTTCGGAATCGCGGTCGGCCGGATTGTTCGGGTTGTAGCTGGGAACGTTGGCCAGCGCCAGGATTTGGCCGCTGCGCGCGTTGGCCACCACGATCGAGCCGCTGCGCGCCTGATGCGCTTCGACCGCACGCTGCAATTCGCGGTAGGCGATGTACTGCAGGCGCAGGTCCAGCGTCAGATGGAGGTCATGTCCCGGCTGCGCTGGCTGATAGACGCTGGTGTCTTCCACCACGCGCCCGCTGCGGTCGCGGATCACCCGCCGTTCGCCGTCGATGCCGCGCAACAAGACGTTATCGGCCAGCTCGATCCCCTCCTGGCCCTTGCCGTCGATATTGGCGAATCCGACCACCTGGGCGGCGACCGCGCCGGCCGGGTAATAGCGCCGGTACTCGCGCTGCGAGAACACGCCGGGAGCTTTCAGCGCCAGGACGCGGCGCGCCTGGTCCGGATCCATCTGTCGCTTGAGGTAAACAAACCGGCGATCGTCGCGCGTCTGCAGATATTCGCGCAGCGCCGGTACATGCAGATTCAGCAGCTTGGCCAGCGCCGGCAGATACTGCGGCGCCGCCAACACGTCAGCCGGCACCGCCCAGATCGAATCGACCGGCGCCGATAGCGCCAATGGCTCACCACGACGGTCGAGGATGGCGCCACGGAAACCCGGCAGTGTCAGCGTGCGGATGAAGCGCAGGTCGCCCTGCTGGCTGAGGAATTCGTTGTCGACGACCTGCAGGTAGAACGCCCGCCCCAGTACGATGACCGCCAATGCCAACAACAACAGCAGCACCAAGCGATGCCGCCACACACCGGGCGTGCTGGGCGTGCTGGGCTGCAGCGTAATGGCGGCAGTCATTGCAGCACCACTGCCGGTGCCTTGCCCGGCGTGACCGGCAGCGTGGCGCGCTCAGGCACAATCACGTAATCCTTGGGCTCGACCATGTCGAACTGTTTTTCCGCTAGCTGCTGCACACGGCCGTGCCGATCCAGCGTGGCCTGCTCCAGCCGCAGCTGCGCCCATTCCACTTGCAGATGGTCGCGCTGGCGCCGCAGCGTATCCAGACGCGTGGTGAAATTACGGCTACCATGCTTGATCTGCACCACCGTCACCCCGCTGCCGACGCAGGCCAGCGCCAGAAACAGCGGCAGCAGCGTCCCCCGTGAAACCGGGGATCGAGCGGCTGGTGCATGCTCTTGACGGCGGCTCACAGCACTTTCTCGGCGACTCGCAACACTGCGCTGCGTGCTCTTGGATTGGCGGCGACCTCAGCGTCGTCTGGAAAATACCGACCGATGCGGCGCAACAACGGTGTCAGGGTCTCACCGTCGCGCACGCGCGTGCTGTGTTCGCGGATGTAGCGCTTGACCACTCGGTCTTCCAGCGAGTGAAAGCTGATCACCGCCAGCCGGCCACCCGGCGTCAGCAATTCGGGCACCGCGGCCAACACACGTTCGAGTGCATCCAACTCGCCGTTGATGTGAATGCGAATGGCTTGGAAACTGCGCGTCGCCGGATGGATTTTCCTGCTGCGCGGCCCAGGCACGGCCGCAATCAGGGCGGCCAGTTGTGTCGTGGTGGTCAGCGGCGACTCGACACGGGACTCGACGATGCGGCGCGCGATACGCCGGCTGTTGCGCTCCTCGCCATAGCGCCACAACACCTCGGCGATCTCCGTCTGCGTCGCCCGTGCCAGCCACTGCGCCGCGGATTCGCTAGTGTCCGGATCCATGCGCATGTCGAGCGGGCCGTCGGCAGCAAAGCTGAAGCCGCGTTCGGCCTGATCGAGTTGTGGGCTGGAAACGCCCAGATCCAGCAGCAGGCCATCGATGCGGCCCAGCAGCGCCTGCTCCTGCGCCCAGGCCTGCAGCTCGGCGAAATTGCGTCGGTGGATGCGGAAATCGTCGCGCCTCGCATGAGCCTTGAAAGCGTGGGCACAGGCGGCTGGATCGCGGTCCAGTGCGTGCAGCACATCACCTGGACGTAGGGTTTCGAGAATGGCGGCGCTGTGACCCCCGCGGCCGTAGGTGCCATCGACGAACGCCCGCACACGCGAGCACGGACGACCGGCCGCGAGACCAGCCAGCGCTTCTTCGAGGAGAACCGGCCGGTGCGAATTCATCGCTTCAACCGGGAGCGGGCGGCGCAATAAAGCGGGGCAGCCGCAACGTCTGAAAACGGGCGACGGCAGGATGAGGCTTTCGGGCATCGGCAACGGGCATCACCGTTTCAGATTCCTGAACGCGCTCTTCAGCGAAGGCTGGATCTCGCTGAACCGCTCATTCCACAGCGGTTCACTCCACAGATCAAAGCGGTTGATCTGACCGACCAGCACGACGCTGGATTCAAGCTGAGCCAACCGCCGCAGCATCGGCGACAACGACACCCGCCCCTGCTTGTCGATCTCGGTCTCCACCGCCAAACCGACAAAGGAAAAATTGAGCAGTTCGGCCGCCTCACGATCTTCCATCTGATCGATTTGCTCGGTGGCCTTGCGAAATTCAGGGGCAGGATAGAGTTCCAGGCACCGATTCGGGCCCATGGTGATGACCACCTGCAGACCGGCTTGCTCGCTGAGCTGCTGACGAAAGCGAGCCGGCACCGCAAGGCGCCCTTTGTCGTCGATCGTCAATTGATGCGATCCGGCAAACATCGTACCCCGGCACCTTAATCCTAAGCTCTTGGGAACACCGGTTGGCGTCCCACTCGGAACCATCATGGGGCACTATAGCCCACTTCACCCCACCTTGCCCTGGATTCAGCGAAATTCACATCAATACTTAAAAACAGGTAGTTACGGCATGCAATTAAAGCCACTTAGAAATCTAGTGGGCCTGTAGCGCGTAAATTCGTCCATCCACGGGGATTCCATCCGCACAGAAGCCTCCAGCAGCATCGTTTTTCGACACTGTGGGGCAAAGTGGGGATAAAGTGGAGCCGGCCGATAAGCCGGGTTCTGTGCGAACGCCTTGCGACGTCCCGACAGCCATTCCTCTAGGACGGCGGTCACCCGCCGCCTCCAGCAGCCTACCCGGAAGGCACGCGGGCCGCGTGTCGAGCCTAAAAAAGCCCTCCTTCCCTATTTGGCCTTGCTCCGTGTGGGGTTTGCCGTGCCGTTCCCGTTACCGGGACCGCGGTGCGCTCTTACCGCACCGTTTCACCCTTACCTGATCCTCTTGCGAGGCCATCGGCGGTCTGTTCTCTGTTGCACTTTCCGTCGGCTCACGCCGCCCAGCCGTTAACTGGCACACTGCCCTGCGGAGCCCGGACTTTCCTCCCCCGCTCACGCGGCGGCGACTGTCTGGCCGACTCCGCAGCTAGTTTACTCTGGTTCCACCGATTGGCCACGATCCAGCCGCTCCCAATGACACATGAGCCTGGAGGGGCATCGTGATTCCAACGACAGATGAGCCTGAGCAGCCATTCTTGGAGAATGATCGTGACTCTCAATAGGGCGCCTCTAAAAACCTATCAAAATTCGGGCCAGTCGAGCAACTCGGCGCCGTTTGAGTGATCTAAGAGCGAACCATTACAGACCGCGTACGCAGACCATGAAACGGCACCGGCAGCCTGGGATTTTTGATATCGGAGAACGCACGACCCAGATCGGATCCACTGGGAAGCGTTTCGTTCGGGGCTCAACCGGGTGCGCTTGGGGCAATTGCTTAAACGCGACAGGAGCGGTGTGCTCGCCATGGGATGAAACGGCTAGGATGGGGCGGAAACATCAGAAATGAGCCCTCATCAGCCGCATTCGAACCGTTTTATGCCAAAAACCGATTGCCGTTGCAGGAAACGGCAAGACGTTACATCGCGGCACGATCAAACTGAATTCTTGGAGGTGCCCTTATATCCATATATGGTGCGAAAGGCGAGACTCGAACTCGCACGCCTTGCGGCGCTGGGACCTAAACCCAGTGCGTCTACCTATTCCGCCACTTTCGCGCACACTTGCGACACAACGATTATATCAACGCCCGCGCCACTCAATCGCGACCGTAGACACGCACCAAGATCGCCGGGATTAAACCCGCCCCCTGTAAACGTTGGCAGATCGATTGTTTCCTGCATCAACATTATCACCAGTTGCACTACGCGGCGTCGCCCCGGCAGGCACTGCTCAGACAACGGCGCATAGGCGGCAACATCGTCGTCTGGACTGCACGAGAACCCGAGGACTTTGCCGCAGCGGCGCAGGGCGCGCATGTCGTTCGTATCGAAGACAGCTTTCTGCGCTCCGTAGGGCTGGGGTCAAACCACGTCGGAGGCGCATCCCTGGTGATCGACGAGGTAGGCATCTAATTTGGCTCTTATGCACTTCCTTGAGGTAGAAAAGGGATAGCCACGCGGCGTAACTCTCTGTACAACCGAAGTATTCAAGGCTTTGGAGTGCATAGAGC
>CAJDWY010000057.1_pt1 | contig 16333 bp, 16 predicted proteins | sample 7391751 | NCBI WGS metagenome assembly CAJDWY01 (sample SAMEA7055745, study PRJEB34461) | soil metagenome | biome: terrestrial ecosystem; feature: Peninsula; material: soil | place: Antarctica | collected 2016
TCGCCTCGTGGGAGCCTGCCAGCGATACGCTGACGCGGATCACTTTGGAATCGGCCGCGCGGGCGATGTGGTCGGCGCGCTTCAACAGTTCCAGTTTTGTCTCGACCGGCCAACTGTCGAGCGGACTGCCGGCAGCATACAGCGCCGGCGTCGTCGAACTGTTGCGGCGCACCGCCACGCGGCCCGACTGTCCCTGACGGGCGATGGCGGTGGCCGAGGCCGAGGCATCACGCAGCGCCGGCAGGTCGATCTCGTCGGTATAGGCGAAACCGGTCTTGTCGCCGCTGATGGCGCGTACGCCTACCCCACGCTCGGCGCTGTGGCTACCGGACTTGACGATACCGTCCTCGAAGATCCAGCTTTCCGACACCGCATGTTGAAAATACAGATCGGCGGCATCGATGCCGGGCTTCATCAACCCGCCCAACAGTCCTTCCAGCGCGGACACATCAAGACCGGTGGGCGCCAGCAACCGCGTTTGCGCGAGATCGAATGTGATACCGGGAGAGGTGACGGGGGAAATGACTTCGGACATGGGCAGCGCCTGTGGTACATCGGCTTCAGGATATAGGTGAGCATGGTATCAGCCGCGGCTGTTTCAACTGTAAACAGCTTGTTTCCCCCTTGGGCCATCTACAGACCGGCTTCGTAGTTCCCTTCTCCCGCTTGCGGGAGAAGGGTTATTGCTGCCCCCACACTGCAATCGACCCGCACACCCATCCCGTCTACGTATCTTTCTTATCCTCGTCTACCACCGGAACTTCGTCTTCGGTCTCGGCAAACCGCAACCCCAGCGCAGTGATGCGGCTACCTTCCATCTGGCGGATCACCAAGTCCACCGGGCCCAGTTGCAGACGGTCACCCACGACCGGCCGCAGCAGATGCTTGGCGATGAATCCGCTGACGCTGCGCTCGCCGACATCTGCGGGAACATGCGCCCCATATAGATCGGCAAGCGCCTGCATCGGCGCGTCCGGATCTATGATGAAATCTCCGAAGTAGCTGCGCATCTCCTGCGGCAGCGGTTCGGATTCGAACAGGCGGTCAAGATCCTCGACCTCGTGACGCGAGGCCAGCAGAGACACGTAATCGCCGATCTGCAGTGCATCCCACTGATTCTCCGCCAGCACCCGCCCACGCCGCGACACGCTGACCAGCCGCGTCGGTTCACGCAACGGCAGCCGCTGGGGTGGCTTGCCGATCATCGGGCAGGCCTTGGCCAAGCGATAGCTCACCACTTCGTAGCCCTGGCTGCCGGGTAGATCGAGATCCATGCGGTGCACACGAGCCGCCGGCTGCGGTGTTTTCAGTTTCAGCAGGCGCGCGGCCGACGCCACGGTCCAGCCCTGCAACACCAGCGACACCAGCACGATGAAAAACACCGTATCGAAGATGACTTGAGCGTGTGGGGTCCCGCTCATCAGCGGATAGGTGGCGAGCACGATCGGCACCGATCCGCGCAAGCCGACCCAGGCAATGAAACCCAGCTCGCGTCTTGGAAATCTGAATGGCGCTATCGTCAGCAGCACCGCCAGCGGCCGCGCCACCAGAATCATCGCCAACGCCACCGCCAGCGCCGGCAACGCCACCGGCAACAGATGCGAAGGGGTCACCAACATGCCCAGCATTACGAACAGACCGATCTGCGCCAGCCACGCGATAACGTGGTGAAACTGCTGGATCGACGCCTGCCCACGAACATCGCCGTTGCCCACGACCAGTCCGGCGAGGTAGACGGCGAGAAAGCCGCTGCCGCCGAGCGTGCCGGTGAGTCCGAACACCAGCAGCCCGCCGAACAGCGCCAGCAGCGGATACAGCGCTTCACCGAGATCGAGCCGGTTGATCGCGGCATGGATCAGCCGGCCGCCGGCCCAGCCCAGCAAGAAACCCAACGTCAGTTGCCGCAACAAAAAAAACAGTGCCGTGCTCCAGTCGAACTGCTGTGGCGCGCCGATGTAGAGCAGCAGCGCCAGCGTCAACATGACCGCCATCGGATCGTTGGTGCCGGATTCGATCTCCAGCACCGAACCGACGCGGCGATTCAAAATGCTGCCACGGGCGTTGAGCAGCGAGAATACGGCGGCGGCGTCGGTGGAACTGACGATGGCGCCAATCAGCAACGCTTGCGGCCAAGCCAGGTCGAAGGCCAATTTGGCGAAGCCGGCGGTGATGATCATGGTGATCGGTACACCGAAAATCGACAGGCCCAGTGCCGGCCACAAACCGGTGCGGAAATCCGCCAGCCGCGTGCGCAGCCCGCCGTCGTACAGGATCACCGCCAACGCCGCGGTGCCGGCGAAATTGGCGACGGCGAAATTCTGGAAGCTGATGCCACCCGGCCCGTCCACGCCCGCCAGCATGCCGACCAACAGGAAGACCAACAGTAACGGTGCGCCCAGCCGCGGCATGAACGCCGTTGCCAGGATGCTCAGCAGCACCAGCAATCCGGTGACGAGCAAAACCTGATTGACCAATTCCATGCCGGATAACCGTGTCCGACTTACAGACGCCGGTGCTTCAGAACCGGGAACCCGGTACGCAATGATTGCTGATACTGCCGCGACACCGTCGCCAGCACCACCCCCTCACCGCTTTCACGACGTTCCAGCACTTCACCCCAGGGATCGACGATCAGACTGTTGCCCCAGGTCGCTCGATCGCCGGGATGGCTGCCGCACTGCGCAGACGCCACCACCCAGGCCTGATTTTCGATTGCGCGCGCGCGCAACAAAAGATCCCAGTGGGCGCGGCCGGTGCGCCGAGTAAACGCCGCCGGAACGGTGAGAATCTCGGCACCATCGGTGACCAACCGCCGGTACAGCCCGGGAAAGCGCAGGTCGTAGCACACACTCAGGCCCAGCCGGCCCAGCGGCGTATCGACACACAGCGGCGTCAACGGGCCGGCGGCAAGGCTGGCGGATTCGCGGTAGCGCTCGCCGTGACTGTCAGGTACGTCAACATCGAACAGGTGGATCTTGTCGTAACGCGCGACACGCCGGCCCTCCGCGTCGTACACCAGACAGGCCGGCGCCACATGCTGCGTGTCGCCCGCGACCGACAGCGGCACCGTGCCGGCGACGATCCACAGTTTCAGGCGTTGTGCGGCAACAGCCAGAAAATCCTGGATCGGCCCACGGCCGTCATCCTCGCCGTGGGCCAGCTTGTCGCCCCCATGCGCGCCCATGAAGGCGAAGTTCTCCGGCAACACCGCCAGCGCCGCGCCGTCTGCAGCGGCTTGTGTCAGCAGTTCACCGGCACGCGCTAGGTTGGCGGCAACGTCGTCGCCGCTGTTAAGTTGCACCGCTGCGATGATGCCGTCCTGCGTCCGCATGATCTGCCTCGTTGGAATCAGCTTATGGTTGCAGCCCCGTCTTGCCGTCGTGGACTGCAGGTTTTGCATCCTGCGGTTTGGTGATCGGCGCCGCCCGATGTTGCACCTGATGCTCCTCGTTGACCCGCGCCACCTGCGGATTCTCCCAGCTTCCGGTGACGTGGTAACTGAGCTTGGTCAACGTATCCAGCGCCTTGCCCACCAATTGCTGCGCCAGCAACGCGATGCCGCCCGCCACCGGCCCACCGAGCAGCAAAGCGCCCAGGGTGACACCGGTGGAGATGTCCGGGTAGACGGTGACGATCTCGTCGAAGTCTTCCGCCTCCAGACCGATGCGTCCATCGACATCCATGTGCAACGATGGACCGACGATGGAAAGGTTGTGGGTGATGGCCTGACCTTTACTCAGCGCAAAATCGCCTTTGACGTGATCGAATCCTAACCCTTTGTCGACGACATCGTGGAAATTGAACAGCAGTCGTCTCGGCAGGGCATAAATATTAAGCAGGCCGAGTACCCGTCCGGCACCCGGCTTTACGGCCTTGACCAGGCCGTTGCTGAGGGCGATCTTGACTTTGCCCTGCGCTTGCGCCAGATCGATCCCCTGAGTGGCCACGGGCCAACCCAGGGAAGATTCAGCATCTGCAGGTGCTGGCCATTGGCGACGCGCGTGGTCAGCACCTGCAACCGCCCGAGCGCATAGCCACCCAGCTTGGTGTTGGTGATATCGAGGTCCAGTGTTGGCAGCGCCATCGGATCGAGCGGCGCGCTTGCGCCTGGTGCCGAGGGGGATTCTGCAGGCGGCGCTGCCATCTCCGGCACCGGGCGCAGCGCCAAATGCTGCAAACGCCCGAGGATCACGCGCCGACTGCGGTTCCAGTCCAGCGTCCCGGCGGCGCCGGGACCGTCGAACAACAGACGCGGGCCATCTGCAGCAGGCGCGATCACCACATGCACCGGCTGCAACTGCCATTGATCGTAATACAGGCTTTTACAGTGCAGATCGGCGCTGAGAAACGGCAGCGTCGACGTGTCGTTGTGGTCGTCCGACTCCCAGGGGGCGGCATCGAGCAGCGCCAATACCCCGCCGAGATCCGACTTCGATGAACTGCCGCCAATGCGCACGCCGTCGTCGTCTAACGTTGGCGTGACGCCCGCCCCCACGCGCAGCGCCAACGCACGCAACTGCAGCGCGTCAGCGGTGGTGCTGGCTTTGCGACTGCCGACAGCCGGCGCTGGATTGGCCGCGCCCCCGGCAGTACCCGCCAAACCGAAACGCAGCGCCGCGCCCAAGTGATCGCCGCCGTCGATATCCACGCGCAGCGGCACCCGCTCGCTGCCGCTCACCGTCAGCGTCAACGGCAAATGGGCGGCTGCCGTCTTGCCCGCCGGCACCGGCAAGCGGACGGCGGTGCCGACCAGATCGGAGCTCAAACGCAGGCGGCCGGCCTCGGCGCCGTCCAACGGCAGGTCGGCCTGCCACCGCGAATGGCCCTGCAAGCGCGCCTGCAGCCAGTGTGGAACGAAAGCACCGACCATAGCGTCGCTGGCGTCGGCCGTGAAATGCATCTGCAATTGGCCGGCTGGGCTGGCCTTTGTCGGCACGATCACCGCCTGCAGATCGGTATCGTAGAAGCGCCCGCGCAGATTGGAGGCCTGCACGCCACGATTATCGAAGCTGAGTTGGCCGTTGAGTGCGGTCACCGGCGTATCGATATCCCGATAACGCAACTGCGCGCCCTGCAATTTCACCGTACCCTCGACGTCGGTGGCAGCGGTATCCTGCAACGGAATCTGCAAGCGGACCCGCACCCGTGCCGGCCCCTTGGCAACGGTTTTGTCGAGCAGCCCGGACAGGCGCGCGTGCAACGGTGAATGCCTCAACAGATCGTAAAAACGGGCGGCGTCGGCACTGCCGGCCAGATTCACCTGCAGCTGGTGATCGTCGAAATCGGCAAACACCGCTTGCACCGAGTTCAGTGCGATGCCATCGATCTGTGCGTGCTGGCTGCTGACCTGCAGGCCATTGCCGCGGAACTTCAGTTGTGCCGACAGATGTTCGGCCGGCAGCCAGCCTGGTGCGTAATCCAGTGTGGCGCGGTCGACCGTCAGATCCAGTGCCCAACGCCCCTTGGATGGGCTGCCGGTGGATTTCTTGTCGTAGGGAAAATCCGCCAGCGGCCCGTTGATTTCGGCGTGGCCCTTGAGCAGCAGCGGCATCAGCGGCTTCAACCGGGTGGCGTCGGCGGCGCTGAAATCCAGTACGAGGTCAATGTTGGGTCCGTTTGCAACGGCAGCTCCAGCCGGCCAACCGAGCGTCGCATGGCCGTTGCCGCGGCTGCCCTGCAGTTGCCACTCGAAATCGTGGGCCTGCAAGGTCCAGCCACTATCGCTGTGCTGCCACTGCAGCGAACCGCTCAACGCATCAAACGCCATGGGCACGGCGAACAACGCCGGATCGCGGACTGCGGGCGGGGGCCCTGCCAGTTGGAAAAGACCCCCGTCTTGGTCTGCGGCAACGTGTCCGGACAGATGCTCGACACCGGGTTGGCCGTTGTGCGCCTCCCAACCCGCCCCCACGAGGTCCGAATGCAGGCTGTAGTGCCTGCTGCCGCCGCCTGCAGACGCAGCGCGCAAAGCTAGTTGTTCAAGGTCACCATGCAGTTGCGGCAACCTCCGGGTATAGCGGTCGAGCTGTGGCCATAGCGCCAGCCACGGCACCACGTCGTCCAGGCGCAGGCGTTGCAGACCGATGTCGATCCGCGTTCCGTTCTGCGCATTGCCCTGCACGCTCATGTTGCCCTGCGAAGTCCACGCACCGCGCGCGCCACGCAACTGCAGGTGCTGCAACGACAACTGCCAGCCCGCGGCTCGATGTTGTATTTGCAGTTCCGCCTGTAAATCTTGCAGCGGCTTGACGTCTGTGCCCGCCTGCACTGCCGCCAGCGCGTTTGCCGCCAGCCGCAGGTGAGCATCAACCGGCCGGCCCTGCTCGAGATGGCCGGCGGCGTGGACACGGCCATCGTCAATCGCCAGCGTCGTTTTTCCGGGCAGCGCCAGCGCCAGCCACGGCAGGCTGCGCAACCCGTTCAGCGTGCCATCCCAGTCGCCGCTCCAGGTCTGCGGGTTCAGCGGATCGCCGCGCAGATTCAGAACGAGCGTCGCCGCCGCGGCGATACCGGGCGGCGGCTGCGCGGCAACATGCAGTCGATACTCGCCGTCACGATGGTGCAGCTTGGCATCCAGCCCGAACGTCAGTGCGTCGCTCGGCAGGCGGGCATCGTCCAACACCAGCGTGCACCGTTTCAAATTCAGGACCTGAATGGCATCGAGAACATGGCGCAACGCCCGATCGTCGTCGACGCCCGCTTGCGGCAGACCCGGCAGCGACCAGCGACCCTGGGCGTCGACGGCGACCTTCAGCGTCAAGCCGGTGACCTGTATGCGCGACGGCGCCAGATCGCCGTGCAATAGGTGCAACGGGTTGACGTCCAGCCGCAGCGCCTGAATGTGCAGATAGGATTGTTGCCGGGCATCGAGCAGATCGACACTGTCCAGTGCCAGGCCCGGTTCGAAGCCGCGCCAGGTCAAGCGGATGGCGCCGATCCGCAGTGGCGTGCCAATCGCCGCGACAATGTATTCCTGCACGGTCTGGCGATAACCGGGCACAGCCTCCATCGCCAGCCGGAACAGCCCGCTGAGCGTCGCGGCGACGACGATCAGCAACGCCCCGATCGTAATCAGGCGGGTCCACCAGCGGCGACGGATGCGCTCCATGCGTCGTCAACAGTCCGTACGTCTGCCCGAACGTCTACACAGGGACCACATCGAACAGCTCCTGCTGATAATGCGATTCCACCTGTAGCTTGATCGGACGCGTCAGCGCCGCCTCGATCTCGGCCAGCCCACCGGACTGTTCCTGCAGGCGCGCGATCACCTCCGGCGCTGCCAGCACCAGAAATGTTTTCGCGTCGAACTGCCGCGCCGCGCGCTGCACTTCGCGTGCAATTTCATGGCAGATCGTCTCTACCGTCTTCACCGTGCCGAGGCCGCTGCAGGCACTGCACGGCTCACACAAAATGTGGCCGAGACTCTCGCGCGTGCGCTTACGCGTCATCTCCACCAGACCCAACGGCGAAAACGGGTGGATGCAGGTGCGTGCCGGATCGCGGGCGATCTCCTTCTCCAGCGTGCGCATCACCTGCGCGCGATGATTGTCGTCGCTCATATCGATGAAATCGATGATGATAATGCCGCCGAGATTGCGCAGGCGCAGTTGCCGGGCGATGCTCTGCACCGCCTCGAGATTGGTCTTGACGATGGTTTCGTCGAGATTGCGATGCCCGGTGAAGGCGCCGGTATTGACGTCGATGGTGGTCATCGCCTCGGTCTGATCGATGATCAGATGGCCTCCGGACTTGAGCGCGACCTGACGCTCCAGCGCCCGGTGGCACGAATACCTGTGCGAACTGCCTGACACTGCGGCATTCCGCTTCGCGGTCGATTCGCACGCGGTCCACCGCGGTCCCCAGCAGGTCGCGCAGAACCCGCATCGACAGCGGCAGATCGCCGTGCACCAGATGCCCCACTTGAGTCTGCCGGGTCTGCGCATCGATCGCGCCCCACAGCCGGCTCAGGAAGTGCAGATCGTTAACCAGCGATGTTTCGTCGACCCCTTCCGCTGCGGTACGCGCGATGACGCCGCCGCCTTTCTCCAGCACCTGCGGTGCGATCTCCAGCACCAGCCGATCGAGGAGGTCGTGCAGGCGCGAACGTTCCGCTTCATCCTCGATCCGTGCGGAAACGCCGATGTGCCGCTCATGCGGCAGCAGCACCAGATAGCGCGACGGCACCGACAGCAACGTGGTCAGCCGCGCACCCTTGCTGCCCAGCGGATCCTTCAACACCTGCACCAGCACTTCCCGGCCCTCGCTGAGCAGACTCCCCACTGCCGGCATCGGTACGGCGCGGTCGACGGTATGGACCATGTCGGCGACGTGCAGGAAAGCGGTACGCTCCAGGCCGATATCGACGAACGCCGCCTGCATGCCCGGCAGTACCCGCTTCACCGTACCCTTGTAGATATTGCCGACCAGGCCGTGACGCGCTGCGCGCTCGACGTAGATTTCCTGCGCTGCGCCGCCTTCGACCAGCGCCACGCGGGTCTCCTGCTGACCGATATTGACGAGAATTTCGGTACTCATTACGGGAGACGGACGCCGAAGCGATTCAACAGTTGCACGGTTTCGTACAGCGGCAGGCCGACCACTCCAGTGTAACTGCCGTGAATCTCCCGCACCCAGCGCGCGGCGTAGCCCTGGATAGCGTAGGCGCCGGCCTTGTCGGCAGGCTCGCCGCTGTCCCAGTAGGCGGCAGCTTCATCGACGCTGATGGGGCCGAAGCTGACCTGCGTCACCGATAGCACGGTGTCGAAACGCGCGCCATCACCCTCGTCATGGATTATCGCCACCGCGCTGCAAACCTGATGCGTCCGCCCCGACAGCCGAGCCAGCATGTCCAGTGCCGCTGCACGGTCCGTCGGTTTGCCGAAGATTTGATCATCCAGCGCCACGTCGGTATCGGTGCCCAGCACTGGCAGGGGGAGGGTCGGATTCGATGGCCTCAGGTCGGCGACGGCACGCGCCTTGGCCAGCGCGGTGGCCAAGGCATATTCACCCGGCGCTTGGCCGGCACCGGGAACCTCCGGCACATCAGCGGGCTGTATTTCAAAACGCAGACCGATCTGTCGCAGCAGTTCGGCGCGGCGCGGTGAACGGGAGGCCAGCAATAGCTGCACTGGCGACGGATTCGACATCAGACCTCAGCGCCGTAGCGCGCCTGATAGGCGCGGATCGAATCGATCACCGTCGGTTCAACTGTCGTCGCCGCGTGCCGCCCCAGATATTCGAGAATCTCGCCGACGCCGACCAGCGCCTGCACCGACAGCCCTTCGTCGCGCGCCAGCTCCGCCACTGCAGACAGACCCGAACCGCCCAGTTCCTGACGATCGAGCGCTATCAGCGCCGCCACCGGCGTGGCCTCGGCTGTGCGCAACAAGGCTATCGACTGTCGCAGCGCGGTACCGGCGGTGAGCACATCATCAACAATCACCGCACGGCGGCCACGCACATCGGCACCCACCAGCACGCCCCCCTCGCCGTGATCCTTGGCTTCCTTGCGGTTATAGGCGAACGGCACGTCCCGGCCCCGCTCGGCATAGGAGAGACTGGCCGCCACCGCCAGCGGAATGCCTTTGTAGGCGGGACCGAACAGCAGGTCAAACTCGATACCGGAGGCATCCAGCGCCGCCGCGTAGGCGCGCCCGAGCGTGCGCAGCGCAGCGCCAGAGCTGATGCGGCCGAGGTTGAAAAAATACGGGCTGACGCGGCCGGACTTCAACGTGAACGCGCCAAAGCGCAACACATCGTGTGTTAGCGCCAGCTTCAGGAATTCGCTCTGGTAGGGTTCCATCGACACGAAATGCGGCCGGAAGAATTTGGAATGTAGCCGTATGATAGAGCTTTGCCCCGCCCCCTCACACGTGAAAATCGTCAGCCTCAATCTCAACGGCATCCGCGCCGCTGCGCGTAAGGGTTACTTCGACTGGATGACACGGCAGGACGCCGATGTCTTCTGCCTGCAGGAGACCAAGGCGCAACCCGCTGATCTCGCCGCCGACCCGGTTTTCTCGCCAACCGGCTGGCATCCCCACCTCAACAGCGCGCAAAAGAAAGGTTACGCCGGCGTGGCGATCTACTCGCGCCGCGCGCCGGACACGGTGCTCGACACACTCGGTGCGGCCGAGTTCGACGACGAAGGCCGCTATCTCGAATATCGCTTTGGCAATCTGTCGGTGGTATCGCTATATCTGCCATCGGGTTCGTCAAACCTCGATCGGCAGGCCAGCAAGGATCGCTTTCTTGAGTTCTTCCTGCCCAAGCTGCACGAATGGCGTGCCAACGGCCGCGACTATGTGCTGTGCGGCGACTGGAACATCGCCCACACCGAACGCGACCTGAAGAACTGGAAGTCCAACCAGAAGAACTCCGGCTTCCTGCCACACGAGCGCGCCTGGCTGGACAAGACTTTCAATGAACTGGGCTGGATCGATGCCTACCGCAGGCTGTATCCGGACGCCGAAGGCGACGGCTACACCTGGTGGAGCAACCGCGGCCAGGCTTGGGCCAACAACGTCGGCTGGCGCATCGATTACCAGATCGTCACGCCGGACATGGCTTCGCGTCTGCGCACGGCATCCGTCTACAAGGAGCAACGCTTCTCTGATCATGCGCCGCTGATCATCGATTATGCCGACTGAGCCATCTCCAGCCGGGCCGCCACCGCGTCGCGGCTGGCGCGATGCAATCGATGCCTACAGGCACCCGCGCGTGGCCGGCATGTTCTTTCTCGGCTTCTCCTCCGGCCTGCCATTCCTGCTGGTGTTTTCGACGCTGTCAGCGTGGCTGGCACTGGCCGGCGTCAGCGTCACCACCATCGGCTATTTCAGTTGGGTGGGCCTGAGTTATTCGCTGAAGTTTTTCTGGGCACCGGTGATCGACCGCCTGCCGCTACCGGGACTGACGCGGCTGCTGGGCCGGCGCCGCGCCTGGCTGCTGGTGGCGCAGCTCGGCGTGACGGCAGGACTACTGGGCATTGCCACCGCCGATCCCGCCACCCATCTGGAGCAACTGGTGTGGCTGGCGATCGGCGTCGCCTTCGCCTCCGCCACCCAGGACATCTGCGTCGACGCCTGGCGGATCGAGGCGGTGGATCTGGAGCGGCAGGGCGCGATGGCGGCGGTGTACCAGTTCGGCTATCGCATCGCCATGTTGGCGGCCGGTGCCGGCGCGCTGCTCATCGCCGCGGCCGGCGGCTGGCATCTGGCCTACCTGAGCATGGCGGCGCTGATGGGGGTCGGCATCCTCACCACGTTGCTGGTGCCGGAGCCGGAGGTCTCGCCCAACCGCGCGGCCTGGCAGGACGAGCAGCGCGTGGTGGATTTCCTGCAGCGCAAGGCGCACTGGTCACCGGCACTGCGCGATATAACGGCCTGGCTGATCGGCGCGGTGGTGTGTCCGTTCCTCGATTTCTTCCGCCGCAACGAGATGAGCCTGGCGGTGCTGATTCTGGCCTTCGTCTGCCTCTACCGGCTGGCCTATTTCACCAAGGGCGTGATGGCCAATCCGTTCTATCTCGAACTCGGCTTCTCGCTGGATCAGATCGCCGCCATCTCCAAAATCTTCGGCGTCGTCATGACCATGGTCGGCGCGGCGGTCGGCGGTGGCCTGGTGGCACGCTACGGCCTGCTGCGCACGCTGCTGGTCGGCCTGCTGCTGATCGCCACCGCCAACCTCTACTTTGCCGCGATGACGGCGCTGCCGCACCAGCCCTGGAGCCTGGCCACCGCCATCACCATCGACAACTTCGGCAGCGGCATCGAGGGCACCGCCTTCATCGCCTATCTGTCGAGCCTCACCAACACCGCTTACACCGCCACTCAGTACGCGCTGTTCTCGTCGCTGTGGTCGCTGCCCGGCAAGGTGATCGACGGCTTCTCCGGCGTGCTGGTCGATCACCTCGGTTATCCGACGTTCTTCCTCTATACCGCCGCGCTGAGTCTGCCGGCGTTGTGGCTGCTGGTGCTGTTGATGCGGAAACAACGCACCTCCCAAGCCGCATAGCCGGGTTTGCCAAAGGCAAGCCGGGAACGTCCGTCGTAAACCCCGGCTCCACTGCGCGGAATCGGGTTACAGGCGACGCCGATACGCCAGATCAAACACGGCATGCCCCAGTCGTTCCCCGCGACGCTCGAAACGCGTCGGTGGCCGGCTGCCGGGCCGCGTGACATAGCCGGTCCCACCCTCGCCGAGACTCTCGAATTCCGGCGCCGCGTCCAGCACCTCGCGCATGTGCTGCGCGTAATCGGCCCAGTCGGTGGCCAGCCGCCACAATCCGCCGGGCTTCAGCACGCGCGCGGCGAGTCGTGAGAATTCGGGCTGCACCAGCCGGCGCTTGTGATGGCGCTTCTTCGGCCACGGATCGGGAAAGTACAGCACCAGCTCGTCGAGCGACGCCGGCAACAGCCAGTCGCGCAGGACTTCGACCGCATCGGAAACTGCCACGCGCAGATTGTCCAAACCGGCGATCTTCGCTTCGCGCAGCAGGCGGCCGACGCCGGGTCGATGCACTTCGATGCCGATGAAATCATGCTGCGGTTCGGCCGCGGCACGCGCCAACAAATGCTCGCCGGCGCCGAACCCGATCTCCAGCATCCGCGGCGCGTTGCGGCTGAACAGCGCATCGAGCGCCAGCGGTGCCGCCGGCGGCTCGATACCGTAGCGCGGCCACAATCGGTCGAGCGCATCGGCCTGCGCTGACGTCAGCCGGCCTTCGCGGCGCACGAAACTGCGCACGTGGCGATGCCGCGGGTCCGGCTCAGCGGCACTCATCAGTTCTGTATCCATCGTGCGTTTTCATCCGATTGCACGTTGGCGGTGGCGACACCTGTAGCGACAGATCAATCCACCAGTCCGGTTTCGGGCGACGACGCCGAGGCGTAACGCCGCCGCGGCATGCGGCCGGCCAGAAATGCCTGACGTCCGGCGATGATGGCGTGCTTCATGGCAGCGGCCATGCGCACTGGATCGCGCGCACCGGAAATGGCGCTGTTCATCAGCACGCCGTCGCAGCCCAATTCCATTGCCACTGCCGCGTCGGAGGCGGTACCGACGCCGGCGTCGACCAGCACCGGCACCTGGGCGTTATCGACGATTTCCATAATGTTGTAGCGGTTCTGGATGCCCAGCCCGGAGCCGATCGGCGCAGCCAGCGGCATTATCGCGACGCAACCGATCTGCTCCAGCCGCCGCGCGATGATGGGATCGTCGCTGGTGTAGACCATCACATCGAAGCCCTCCTTCACCAGTTGCTCAGCCGCCTGTTGGGTCGCAACCACATCGGGATACAACGTTTTCGGATCGCCCAGCACTTCCAGCTTCACCAAGTTGTGACCGTCGAGCAGTTCGCGCGCGAGACGACAAGTACGTACCGCGTCCTCGGCGGTGTAACAGCCGGCGGTGTTGGGCAGCAGCTTGTAGCGATCGGGCGGCAGCACCTCGAGCAGATTAGGTTGTTTGGGATCCTGACCGATATTGACTCGGCGGATGGCGACGGTGACGATCTGCGCGCCAGCCGCTTCGGTAGCCAGCCGCGTCTGCTCCAGGTCCTTGTACTTGCCGGTACCGGTCAGCAGGCGGGAAGCATAGGCGTGACCAGCAATCAGCAGCGGATCGTCGATCATCAATGTGGGGCTGTCCATGGGTTAACTCCTGTTCCGCAAAAAAATGAGACTACAGATTTCATGGATTACGCAGATTGAAAATATTGATCTTTTGTTTCGGTGAAATCTGTGGTTAAAGCTGTTTGATAATCGCGCCGAAATCATCCGCCGCCGATGGCCTGCACGATCTCGACGCGGTCACCGTCGTCAAGACGATGTTCGGCGTGACGGCTGCGCGGCAGGATCTCGCCGTTCAACTCGACAGCGATGCGCCGGGCGGTGGGCACGACTTCAAGCGCGAGCCGGGCGACGGTGACACCAGTCGTCACCTGACGCGGGATGCCATTGAGGACGATCTGCATCGCATAAGTCTAACGCGCATCATCGCTGCGGAACGGGATCATCCACATGCGATCGAAGCGCTGATCGCTCAAATGACGGAACTGCTCAATGCCGATCACCATATCCTGGTGTCCGCGGGCAGGTTGCGCGCAATAAGTCCTGAACAGCCGATCCCACCACGACAGGTTGAAACCGTAATTACTATTGGTCTCAACTCGCTTTATGGAGTGATGCACGCGATGCATGTCCGGCGTCACCAGCAAACCGCGTAGTACGCGATCCACCGCAGGCGGTAAGTAGACGTTGGAATGATTGAACATGGAAGTGGCGTTGAGCAGCACCTCGAACGCCAGCACCGCCAGCGCCGGGGCCCCCAGCACCAGCACTACCGCCATCTTGACCAGCGCCGACAACAGAATCTCCAACGTGTGGAAACGGCCGCCGCTGGACACGTCCAGGTCCAGATCGGTGTGGTGCATGCGGTGGATTCGCCACAACAACGGTATCGCATGCAACAGCAGATGCTGCAGGTAGATGGCCAGATCCAGCAACATGATCGAAAGCATGAACGCCAGCCAACCCGACACCGGCAGCAGGTTGAACAGACCCCAGCCCTGCCGCTGGGCCAGCAGCGCAACGCCCACCGCACCCAATGGGATCAAGACGCCGGCGGCGGCGGCGTTGAGCGCGGTGATGCCGAAATTGGCGGGCCAGCGGCTGCGGCGTGAATGCGGCACCACGCGCGGGCGGCGCGGCCAGCGCCATTCCCACAAACCCATCAGCACAATGATCACCGCGAATACGGAGAACCGGATTGTGCCAGCCTGGGTCAGAAAGTCGGCGACCTGTGTCATCGTTCAAGTATCGCAAGCGTTGATCGTGTGTGCATCACGAATGTTGAACTTCGCCGTATAATCCTTGGCGCGCCGCGGGTGTAGTTCAATGGTAGAACTGCAGCTTCCCAAGCTGCTAACGTGGGTTCGATTCCCATCACCCGCTCCATAGGCTTGCCGACCTCGGCCGAGCCTGCAGATGCTGTTACGCGACGGTAGCGAAACCGAGCCACCGGCTCAGAGTGCCGGGGGCAGCAGCCTGATCCAACTTAACCTGCTCGGGATGCTTGGCGGCGGTCAGGGGTACCTGAGCTTCACTGCGATCCAACCCTTCGATGCAGTTCAGATCACGCAAGGTGGGGGTCTGGCTTCGCTCAACGGCAAACTCAACGTCTACGCGGCCAACGTCACAGATCCAATTCCATAATTACAAGACTGCGGATCACTTCACAGCCGGCCCGCCGAAATGCGGGTCGGCTTTTTTGCGGGCGCAGTCATGTGGGATGCCGGTCAATAGATGCAGGCATACGCGCGGCAGCAGAAAACTCTCCCCAGAGAGAAAACTCAGGCAGCGTCATCCTCGTCTGCGGAGGCGCCCAGCAACTTTCCCGCCTGTGCGGCCGGCAATTCCTCGACCCCCTTCAGATGCCGCGAGATTACGCGCGTGCGTCTGCCGGTTTGATCAATCTGGTTGCTGGCCTCGTCCAGCTTCTTCTTGACCTTGTCGAGGACGTCACCAAACTTGCCGAACTCGGTTTTGACCGCGCTCAGTACCTGCCACACCTCGCTGGAGCGTTTCTCAATGGCCAGCGTGCGGAAACCCATGCGCAGACTGTTGAGAAAGGCCAGAAGGTTGCTGGGGCCGGTGACGGTGATGCGGTGCTCGCGCTGCAGGGCTTCGTGTAGACCGGGACGGCGCAGCACTTCAGCATAAAGCCCTTCAATCGGCAGGAACAGAATGCCGAAATCGGTGGTGTGTGGTGGCGCCATCAGTGCGTTCCTGTGCATCGATCAGGCGTTCATAATCCTCACGCGGGAACTTGGCATCGATCGGCAGCCACAGCGGGGTATCGTCGGGGCCACGACCTGGCAGTTTGATTGCAAATTCGACTCGTTCATTCGAGCCGGGTCGAGTCACAACATTGACATCATATTGCTCGGGCGAGAGCACCTGCTCCAGCAGTGCCGCCAGTTGCACTTCACCAAAGATGCCCCGTGATTTGACGTTGGTCAGCACCCGCTTGAGATCGCCGACGCCGGTCGCCAGTTCCTGCATCTCACCAAGGCCTTTGTGCACCAACTCCAGGCGATCGCTGACCAATTTGAAGGATTCACCGAGGCGGCGTTCCAGCGTCTCGTGCAATTTTTCGTCGACAGTGCGGCGTATCTGCTCCAGCTTCTCGGCGCTTTCACCCCGCAGGGTTTTCATCGCCGTCTCCAGGCTGTTGCGCAGGGCTTCGTGTAGACCGGGACGGCGCAGCACTTCAGCATAAAGCCCTTCAATCGGCAGGAACAGAATGCCGAAATCGGTGGTGTGTGGTGGCGCCA
>CAJDWY010000032.1_pt1 | contig 16178 bp, 15 predicted proteins | sample 7391751 | NCBI WGS metagenome assembly CAJDWY01 (sample SAMEA7055745, study PRJEB34461) | soil metagenome | biome: terrestrial ecosystem; feature: Peninsula; material: soil | place: Antarctica | collected 2016
AATCCCTGCAATCGCAATGCGGATATCCCCTCTGTTGCCCATGCCAAACCCCGCTGATAAACCGACTCGGTAAGAAACTGCTGATAACTGACGCACAACTGGTAACCGACGCGTAGACCTAAGCGAATATATTACCACCCGATGTGGAGCAAGCGAAGGAGCTTGAGTGGATAGATCGAGACCCGCAATCAGAGCTTTCGGAACACAACCGCTCGCACTCAACTCTGGCGGGGTTCGCGAGCTTTGGTTCGCGCAACGCGGCCACCGGAACATCTCGTGAGCACGGATGAATCGGTCCGGCGCACGTCGGAAATCGAGGAAATCACCAACCTTTATTTCATCCATCCGATCGCCGCACGCCTCACCTTGCTATTTGCGAAGTGGCGACTGACGCCCAACGTCGTGTCGTTGACGGGGATGCTGTCCGGCGTGCTGGCAGCTCTAGCTTACTACCACTATCAAGATCTGCGATACGCGATCGCCGGATTCCTGTTGATGATCATCTGGCACATCATGGACGGTGCCGACGGCCAATTGGCGCGGCTGACACAGTCGCAATCCCAATCCGGCAAGGTCATCGACGGCACCTGCGATTACGTAACATTCATCGCCGTTTACGTGGCACTGGCCCTGGCCTTGAGTCGGACTTTGGGATCGTGGGTGTGGCTACTCATCGTCGTCGCCGGCGCCTGTCACGCGATACAGGCCGCCGCCTACGAGGTGCAACGTCAGGAATACAATTTCTGGGGACGGGATCAGAAGTCGGCGGAACTGCCCAACATGAATCAGATGTCGCTCCGCGCTGGCGCGTCCACTTCGCAACGGCTGCTGGATACGCTGTATGGCGGATACGTGCGCATGCAATACCGGGCCGCGGGCGTGATGCCGGAAGCGCGCACCCAGCTGGCGCTCCTTCTGCGCGAAGAACCACAGCGGGCGCCGGCAATCCGCCGTCGATACCGCGAAACCTTCGCGCCTGCGGTACGCCACTGGTCGCTGCTGTCGGCGAATTACCGCACTCTGGGAATTTTCATCGCCGCGGCGTTGAAAGTGCCCGAATATTATTTTGGGTTTGAGATTCTCGGCTTCAGCGCGATCACAGTGCTGTTGATCCGCCACCAGCAGCGCTGTTACCAACGCTTCCTTGGCGATCTGCAATCGGCGCAATGAGAATCGCGTTTTGCGGGGGCCTGTTGACGCTATGGCGGCATAGCGTCAACAGGCCCTACAATCGCGCGCGCCTGAACAGATAAAACGCTAGCAGCATCAACAGCAGCGACGGCGCCGTCGCGGTCAAAGCAGGATTGAGACTGAACAACTGCCCGATATGGCCGGCGATTTGTTCGACCAGCGTAAACACCATGCCGATCATGGCGCCCAGCATGACCCGCAGGCCAGTGCTGTGTGTGCGTAGAGAACCGAACACGAACGGAATACCGATCAACACCATGGCGGCAGTCGCCAGCGGGATGTCGAGTTTGGCCCACAACTCCTGTTCGTAACGCTGGGCGTGTTGATGTTGCCGTCTGAGGTCATGGACGTACTGGAACAACGCGACCGGTGCCATGCTCTCCGGAGGTAGCCGCAACAGGGAGACCTGCTGCGGGCGGAGGAAAGCTGTCCACGACAATGAAACCAGATGCTCGGTCTCGACCTGAGACTCGGTGAAGCGTTTGCGCAGCACGTCGGCAAGCAGCCAGGTCCCGTCCGAACGAATTTCGGCGTGATCGGCGTGAAGGAAGCTTTGCAGATCGCCCTCGTCATCAAAGTGATAGATATCGATATCCGTTGGCACGTCGCCGTGTTCGAATCGCCGCACATTCAGATATTGATGATCGCCGCGTGCCCAGTAGCCGTTGTTGCTGCGCAGAGCCTGGGCCGGTGTTAACCGCAACATGCGCTGGCTCTGGGCGAGCTGTTGGGCCGGCGGGATCACAAATTCCGCGATCGCCAGCAGGCTCAGCATCACCGGTACGCCGAGCTTGAACACCCAGCCGACGATGCGGCGTGGCGAGACGCCGGCGGCACGCATCGCCGTCAGTTCATTGCTACCGGCCAACGCGCCCAGCGCCAGCAAACTGCCCAACAGCGCGGACACCGGCGTCACCTGCAGTAGGCGGGACGGCGCAGTGAGCACGACGTAGAGCAGTGCATTGATCAGCCGGTAATGCCCTTTGCCAACATCGCCGAGCTGGTCGACAAGAGTGAGCAGGCTGAACAAGATGGTGAGCACCACCGCCACGACTACGCAGGCCTTGAGCGTGGCGACCTCGATGTAGCGGTCGAGCAGTTTCATCGCCACCACCGTTTCAGTGGCCCACTGCGTGCTGCCATGCTTTGCGAAAATTGCGTCATGCGTCAGCGCCGGAAACCACGGCCGGGCCAGCGCAGGGCGACAATCAAAACCAGCGTGAGCAATGCCGGCGCCCACCAGATGCCGGGGAACGCAGCGATCGTGCCGCTTTTAACCCAGTTTCGCGCCGAGGTACACAGCAGGTAATAACCGGTATACACCAGGATCGCCGTCCCCATTTTTGCGTATCGACCCTGTCGCGGCCGCGCACGGCTGAGTGGTACGCCCAGCATGCCCAGCAGCAGCGTCGACAGCGGCGTGGACAACCGCCATTGCAGTTCGGCGACGTCGGCGGCAGAGCGCGACCTGACGAGACTGGCACTGTCCGCAGCCAACGAACTGTAATCCGGCGGCTCAAGCTCCGGGTTGTCCAGGTTGAGCAGCATGGTTTGCCTTGAGCTGGACGAACACGTTCTCGGCTGGCGCTTTCGGCCCATCCCGGTGTCCAATGAAGATGACCCGGTCGCCGGGGCCGTTTTCATAGAACGTGCCCGCCTCCATATCGTTGAAATTGAGCGAGGCGGCCGCCCGGTTCGATAATTCGTGCGACCGCTGATACGCCCAGGGTCTGACAATCAACGACAGGGCGGCGACGATCAAAGCGAGAATCGCCGCCAGGCTGAGCACCGCCCCCATCACCCGCATCGGGCCGATGCGAAGCGCGAACATCGCCGTGATTTCGGATTCGCTGTAAAGCCGCCCCAGTGCCAGCACCACCGAGATATACAGCGAGATCGGAATCAAGACCTCCAGCGAAATCAGTGTCTTCAAACCGATCAGCTGGGCGATGATGTCGCTAGGCAGCAAGCCGTTGACGGCATCCGACAGAAACCCGGCGGCGGCGTAGCTGGCAAACAGTGCGACCAGCACCGCGAGCACGGCCAGCAGTGGCCCGCTAATTTCATGGATCAGGTAGCGATTGACAATCAAGGCAGCACGCGCTCGGGCCGATCATAGAGATGGGCCCTTGGCACCGCGGGCGGGTGGCTCTTTGGCGGTGCCCGGAAAGCATCAAGGATAGCCGTCATCGCGCAAGCTTAGCCGGTCTGCACGAACGCCGATAACTCGGCGGCTGAAACCGGATTTTCGAAGCCGGGCTCAGCGACTGGCCATGTCGTGGCGGCGTGAATTTGCCGGTTGACTTCCGGCATTACGGCTCGCGTTGGGAAACGGTCTAGCTGGCCTGGTTGAGGACAGCACCCCGCGGCCACAACAGCCCGAGCGAGGTGCCGATCCGTTCGAAAGCGGCAATTGCCGTATCGATTTGCTCCAGGCTATGCGCGGCGCTGACACTGGCGCGCAACAAAGGCTTGTCCGACGGAGTTGCCGGTGGCAGCGCCAGGTTCAAATAGACCCCGGCATCCAGCAGCGCATTCCAGAAACCTACCGCCAGTTCGCGCGAATCCAACGTCACCGAGATGACCGGACTGACCTCGGCACCCACATAGAAACCGAGCCGGCTCAAGCCTTCGGAGAAACGTCTGGCGTTTGACATCAGGCGCGCACGCAAACCCGAATCCGCCGCCATCCGCGACAACGCCTGCCGGGTCGAGGCGATCACTGCCGGTGGCAACGAGGCGGTGAACATGTAGGGACGACAAACCAGACGCAGGAGGTCGAAGTCGTCGGCGTCAGCAACGCAGAATCCGCCGACACTACCGAGACTCTTGGAAAAGGTTCCGACGATGAAATCGACCTGCGCCTCCACGTCGATTGCTTCTGCCAGCCCGCGGCCGCGCGCGCCGAGCACTCCCATTGAGTGCGCCTCATCGACCATCAGAGCTGCCCCGCCCTCGCGTGCCACCGCGGCGATCTCGGCCAGCGGCGCGACATCGCCGCGCATCGAATAGATACCCTCGACCACGACCAGTTTGCCGCCATCGCTGTGTTTGAGCCGTTTCAGTCGTTTGGCTAAATCCTCTGGACTGTTATGGCGAAACCGAATCACTTCGGCATAACCCAGCCGCGCACCATCGTAGATGCTGGCGTGCGAGTCGGCGTCGAGAATCAGGTGGTCGCCGCGACCGACCAGCGTCGACAACATGCCCAGATTGGCCTGGTAACCAGTACTGAACACCATGGCGTGACGACGACCGAAAAACGCCGCCAGTTCAGCTTCCAGATCACGGTGGGCGGCGTAGCTGCCATTGGCGACGCGCGAACCGGTGGTGCCGGTACCCTGCCGCTGCGTCGCCTCACAGGAGGCCGCCATGCATTCGGCGTCGAACGTCAGACCCAGGTAATTATTGGTGCCCAGCAGTATCGTGCGACGGCCTTCCAGAATGCCTTCGGTGGCCGAGACGATCTCGTCGAAATTGACCGCAAACGGATTACGCCGAGATCTGAGCGGCGCAAATTTGTTCAGCAGATTCATTGACCAGGTTCCTGGATCAGAGAAGCGATGGTATCGACCAGATTTTGTACCGTTACCACATCGGCGACACGCTCCAATGGTATTGAAATATCGAATTCTTCTTCCAGCGCCAGAATAAGATTCATCACCGCCAACGAGTCGATCTGCAGATCGCGCAGGATATGCGCGTCGTCCGCGATGCTGGTCGCCGGCCGCTGCGACACCTCAGCCAGACCATCGACGACACGCGCACGGATACGGTCACGTTGATTAGACACGGGCATCAGAATGGGCATACAGGATTCTCGTGAAGCACAGTAACCTAGGAGCTCGCAGACTGTTCCCAGAATAAGAGTGGCGGAAGGTTAACGGTTTGTCGTCCATTTGTCATAATCGACGTGATGTCGGCAGATCACCCTCCCTTCGCTGCGCAGGCTGTCCGACCGGATTTCGCCGGTGTCATGAAACCCGCTTTATCCGATTCAACTGCTACCTGTGGAGGTGCCGCGCACCGCGTCGAGCCAGCCTGCGCTGCGATACCACCGCACCGCGTCGGCAAAGCCGGACACCAGATCGTATCCCGGTTGCCAGCCGACGGGGTGTGCCAGCTCCGTCGCCGGAACCGACCAGTCGAGATGGCGCAGTTCCCTGAGTTTCTGTGTGGTTATCATGTTGACGTTGGCGAAACGGTTGCCGATGTCGCCCGACAAGGCGAGGCTTCGCAACAGTGCTCCCGGGGGACGGAACAATTTCGGGTGCGGATTGCCCACCGCCTGCGCGGCGGTTTGCAGAATCTCGCTCCAGGCGTAGCCCTGGGGTCGGGCATCGGTTGCTGCCAACGTCGCGCCGCGGGGTTCAGCCTGTATCAGCGGCACGATCAGACGGGCAAGGTCGCCGACGTGAATCACCGCTACCCGCGCCGCCATCGGTGCCGGTAACGGCACAAGGCGGCGACTCGCGAGCTGAAAAAACACCAGAGTTTCGCGATCACCGGGACCATACACCGCCGCCGGCCGCAAGACCGTCAACCGCGGGGCCAGCAACTGACGCGCGACGACCTCCCCGGCCTGTTTGCTGGCGGCGTAGTCGGAGAGTTGTGGTTCTCGGGCCGCAAGGCTGGACACCAGCAGGAAATGAGCGTCCGGCGCGTGTTGCCGTACCGTTTCGGCCAGCGCGGCGGTACCGTCGCGGTTGACTTTGAAATAGCTGTCTCTGGATCTGGCCTTGATACATCCGGCCAGATGCACTATGGCAGTCGCACCGGACACCAGTGCCGCCAGTGCCGCCGAATCTCCCAAATCGCCACGGACGATTTCGACAGTCGACCCGCTCGACAGCGGCTCGGCCGGCACTCGCCGCATCATAATGCGCACCCTGTAGCCGGCACCGCCAAGCACGGACAGGACATGGCGACCGATGAAGCCGCTGGCGCCGGTGACCGCAACCAGAGGCTGTTCAGGCGCTGACGACGACACCGGTTTCGTCGAACACACCGTGCAGATAGAGCTGTTTGGCCTTGGCGCGGCTGAGCTTGCCAGAAGAAGTCTGCGGCAGCGCCCGCAGCGGCACCGGCACCACCTGTGCCTTGATACCGAAACGCGACCACAGCACCCCGCCCAACGCCGCACGCAGCGCCGCGCGCGCCTCACGGTCGCTGCTGCGACACTCGAACAACACCACCACGGTGTCGGCCGGTTCGCCTTCGACCGAGAACGCGGCCACACCGCCGCTGCGTACCTCCTCAATCTCGGCCTCGGCGGTCCACTCCAGATCCTGCGGCCAGATGTTGCGGCCGTTGAGCATGATCAGGTCGTTGGCGCGTCCGGTGATGACGATTTCGCCTTCATTTAGATAACCGAGATCGCCGGTATTCAACCAGCCGTCCGCCGACAACACCCGTGCGGTTTCTTCCGGTTCGCCGAAATATTCGCGCATCAGGCTGGGACCGCGCACATGGATCACGCCGACGCGACGTTCCGCCAACGGCTGACCGTGATCGTCGCGCACCTCGACCCAGTGTCCAGGCAGGATCGCCCCGCAATGTACAAACTCGCGTGTGCGTCCAACGGCATCGTCTTGCGGTGGATGCGCCTCATGCTCGTGTTCGAGACGATCAGTATCGATGCGGTCGACGCGCAAACCGGCATCCAGCGGTGCGAACGATAACGCTAGCGCCGCTTCCGCCATGCCGTAGCTGGCGACACAGGCCGAGGATCTGAAGCCGGCCGCTGCAAAAGTTTCGGCGAATCGCTGCAATACGTGCGGACGGATCATGTCGCCGCCAATCCCGGCCACGCGCCAGCTGGACAGATCGAGTCCGGCCGGCACACCACGCTCCGCCCGGCGCACACACAGCTCATAACCGAACGAAGGGCTGTAGGACAACGACGCGTGGTTGCGCGAGATCAGATCAAGCCAGACCAACGGGCGCCGGGCGAATTCGTGGGTGGGCAGAAAATCGACTGAAATGGCGCAACTCAACGGCGTCAGCAGAAAACCCACCAGCCCCATGTCGTGATACATCGGCAACCAGCTGACGCAGCGGTCACCTGCGCACGCGCGCAGTCCGTCGCGCACGATACTGCCGGTGTTGGCCAGCACCGCGCGCTGTGTCATCGCGACACCGCGGGGGAACCGTGTGCTGCCGGACGAAAACTGAAGATAGGCCAGATCATCCGGCCTCGGCGCCGGCAGTGCTTGAGCGTGCGCAGCGGTCGACGGCAATTGCGCATAAGTACCAACGTAGGTCAGCGGCAGTCGCTCGCAAGCCTGCTCCACCCAAGACACCATCGCAGCCGGACTCAGCACCGCCCCGGCCTTGGCCGACACCGTCATGCGCCGCAGGTGTTCGAGATAATGCTCACGTCCGCCCAGCGCAGTGGGCAACGGCAACGGTGCCGGCACCAGCCCGGCGTACTGGCAGGCAAAGAAAGTTTTGACGAAATCTCCATTGGTGGCAGCCACCAGACCGACCGTCTGGCCGCGCACCAAGCCTGCTTGCAGCAAGCGCTGCGCGCCCAGCACCGCTTCATCGCGGAGTTGACGGTAGCTCAGGGTCTCCTGCAGTTCGCCACGTCCGGAATAGAAATTGAGCCCCTCACGGCTCGCCGCAGCCGTCTCCAGCGCATCCACCAGCGTGGCGGGTTCCAGAACACGGCGGTCATGGCCACCGTCTCCGCGTCGGTCTATAGACGGCGGGTTCCGGCTCATGGATCTCTGCATGTGCATAATATTTGTATCGTTGTCCTGAAACTTCGGGTCTGCTCGAATACTGCCACCCCTCAAAAACCCCTGCGCACCCACCAACCGTAGCGCACACCGCAACGCGGATTCAGCCGCTATCCCGAGCCCCCTCGTATCATGAAACAATCGCAGACGTTCGGGACCCTCACGACTCACTCTCCCTGAGCGCCCCGGAACTTCTCGACGCTAATGATAGCGCCCTCCGACCGGCTACAAAAGCAAACCGTGCCACGCATAAAAATTAGCCGATTCCCGGCCAGGTCCGTTCCGGTAGTGCCGATCTGACCCGACACGATGACCACAGACATCCACAACACGCCGGATTATGGCCGGCTGTCCAACCTGAGTTGGCTGCACTTTCTCAACGACGGTGCCGCCAACTACCTGCCCGGCGTGCTGCCGGCGGTGCTGATCGGCCTAAACCTGCGGGTTGGTCTGGCCGGTGCAGTGATGACCGCGCTGCTGATCGGCCAGGCGTTGCAGCCGGCTACCGGCTGGTTGGCTGATCACATCGGCGGACGCACGTTGATCGTCATCGGCGTGCTCGGTACCAGTCTCGGTGGCGCGCTGATCGGCGTCGCACCCAGCCCCTGGACGCTGGCCCTGCTGCTGCTGTGCATGGGTGCAGCCAATGCGACGTTCCACCCGCAGGCGATGGCGGGGGCGCGATTGTTGGGAGGATCGAGACAAGGCTCAAGCATAGCGCTGTATCTGGTCGGCGGCGAAATCGGCCGCGGTCTGTGGCCGTTGTTGGCCAGTCTGGTCGTCGTCCACCTCGGCCTGCGGCATCTGTGGTTGCTGAGCCTGCCGACACTGATCAGCGTGCCGCTGCTGTGGCGACGGTTACCGATCCAGCCGCGTCGCAGCGCCACGGCAACCCCCATCCACTGGCAGTCGCACTGGGCACCGGCAGCGCTGCTGGTGGCGTTCTCATCGCTGCGCGCACTGACCATGTTCGGGGTCACCACCTTTCTGCCAATACTGTGGCATCAGCGCGGGCACTCACTGACCGTCGGCGCAAGCATGATCACCGTATTGCTGGTGGTCGGCATCATCGGTAACGTCGGCGGCGGACACCTCGCCGATCGCATTGGCCGCCGGCCGATCCTGTTCGTTTCCGGTCTGCTCAGCGCCGCGCTGCTCAGCCTGTTCATGCTCAGCAGTGGTTTGTGGCAGTGGCTGCTGTTGAGTCTGCTCGGCATCGCCCTGTTTGCCACGCTGCCGTTGACGGTCATCATCGGCCAGGACCTGTTTCCGGAAAACCGCTCGTTCGGATCTGGACTGGCGCTGGGTCTATCCAACGGGTTCGCGGCACTGATGCTGATCGGCCTGGGATGGATCTCCGATGTTCAAGGTCCAGCGACGGTGTTGTGGGTGCTGGTCGGGGTTCTGTTGCTGGCTTCCGTGCTGTGTCTGGGGCTGCCTGAAAAATACCCATCGACATCGGTGCCGGGCTGATCTGAACTCCGTGGCGTCAGGCCTGCCTATACTCAGGCCAGCACGCTACGCACTCACCGATCAGGAATCGGTAGCAGTTCTTGTCTGGATGCCTGCGGATAGCCCCTGAACGCCAATTTCGCCACCCCGTCACACAGGGAATTTCTCGATGATCCATAAAAAGCCCCGCAATGTCTCGCAACTGATCGTCGAGTGTCTGGAAGCAGAGGGCGTCGAATACGTGTTCGGCATTCCCGGCGAAGAAAATTTGCATCTGATGGATGCGCTGCTCGACTCGACCATCCGCTTCATCACCACCCGGCACGAGCAAGGCGCGTCGTTCATGGCCGATATGTATGGAAGACTGACGGGGCGTCCCGGCGTGTGCCTGGCCACACTCGGCCCCGGCGCCATCAACCTCGCGCTCGGCACCGCCGACGCCCAGTTGGACGGTCATCCATTGGTGGCGCTGGCAGCTCAGGCCGGTCTTAATAGAAGTTTTAAAGAAACACATCAGATGATTGATCTGGATGCGTTTTTTAAACCAATTACAAAGTGGGTTGGGACCGTCACGCAGGCAGAAGCAGCGGCCGAGGTGATGCGCAAGGCGTTCAAGACCGCGCAGACCGAACGCCCGGGCGCCACCGCCGTGATCCTGCCCGAAGACGTCTCGGCGGCGCCGGCTCAGGATCGGCCACTGAAGATTAACCTGCCGCGCGACACCGAACCGTCCAGCGACCAGCTCAAACGCGCCATGGCTCTGCTGGCCGCAGCGAAAAACCCGATCGTACTGGCCGGCCCTGGGGTCGCACGCGATCACGCCGAAGCCGCCCTGCAGCGCTTCGCGGAGGCGCTGGACCTGCCGGTGGCTACCACCTTCGCCGGCAAGGGCGTGTTGCCCGCCGATCATGCCAACGCGCTTGGCACCATCGGTTTCATGGAGCACGATTACTCCAACTTCGGCTTCGACGCCGCCGATCTGGTCATCGCCATCGGCTACGATCTGATCGAATACGAGCCGGCGCGCTGGAACCCGGATCGCGACAAGACCATCCTCCACATCCACCGCACGCCGGCCGAAGTCGATGCCAACTACGAGCTGGCCGTCGGCATCCAGGGCAGCATCACCGGCACGCTCGACGCATTGGTGGAACGCAAGCCCATCTGTCCGAGTGCCGATCACGCTCTGATCCAGCGTCTCAAGGAAATGCCTGCGGCGGAACTGGAACGCGGTGCTGTGGACGATTCGTACCCGCTCAAGCCGCAGCGCATCGTTGCCGACATCCGCGCCGCCATGGGCCGCGAGGACATCGTGCTGGCCGATACCGGCGCGCTGAAGATGTGGATGGCGCGCCTGTATCCCAGTTATGCCTCCAACACCTGCCTGATCTCCAACGGTCTGGCGACGATGGCCTTCAGCCTGCCCGGCGCGCTCGGTGCCAAGCTTGCCCGTCCCGAGCGCAAGGTGCTGGCGACGATGGGCGACGGCAGCTTCCTGATGAATTCGCAGGAGCTGGAAACCGCCATGCGCGAGAAAATTTCATTCGTGGTGCTGATCTGGACCGACGAAAGCTACGGCCTGATCAAATGGAAGCAGGAACTCGAGATCGGCCGCACTGCCTACATCTCCTTCACCAACCCCAACTTCGTCAAGCAGGCCGAGAGCTACGGCTGCCGCGGCGTTCACATCAGCGCCGCCCATCAACTGCTGCCTGCGCTGCAGGAAGCGCTGGCGTTGGACACCGTCACCCTCATCGACTGCCCGGTCGACTACAGCGAGAATACCCGCCTCACCGACCGTCTCGGCCAACTGACTGCGGCGTTGTAAGCTTGCCCCGAATCGACCCGGATGCGGCTGTGGCAGGACAAATCCGGGTTCGTCGCCAAGAAGGAGGCATGTTCACTGCAAACCGGACACCGTTGCGCCAGATGCAACCCGAAACGCCGTCGATAGCCATCGGCACGCGGACGCTCTGCGGTACGCAGTGCCTTGTACATGGCCGCACTCTCGAAGGCGCGCACCGGCAAAGGGCCTCTGGCTGCGTTCCATCACCACCTGATCGACGTCGGCAAGCCTTTCACAGTCGCGCTCACTGCGGCCATGCGAAAACTCCTGACTGCCCTCAATGCCAGGGTGCGCGATCAAAAACCTTGGAATGCGCACCCTGGCACCACTTGACTGTGAACACAGTCGCTCTCCTGCTTGCGGGAGAGGGGCTCAAAAACTCCCTCATGCACCTCAGCCTGCAGCAGCGGCATCGATCAACAGCCCCAGACCGTCGAGGGCCGCCAGTGCGGATTGACGTCGAATCTCGGCGCGATCTCCGACGAACAGAAAGCGACTGCACGAAGGCGCCACGCCAGCTCCCTGCCACGCGATCCAGACCGTGCCGACAGGCTTTTCGGGCGTGCCGCCGTCGGGGCCGGCGACGCCGCTGACGGCCAGCGTCCAGTCGACGCCGCTGCGTGCCAACAGACCCTGCGCCATCGCCAGCACCGTGGCAGCACTGACAGCGCCATGTTGTTCCAGAGTCTCCTCGGACACGCCCAACAGCTCGCGCTTGGCGGCGTTGGAATAGGTGACCAGGCCGCGGTCGAACCAGGCCGAACTGCCAGGCCGGGCGGTGAGCCAGGCGGCGATCAGGCCGCCGGTACAGGATTCGGCCACGGCCAGACGTTGTTTACGGGCAACAAGACGCTCGGCCAACGCATCGACGTAGTCCCGGCTGGACGGCTTCATTCGGTGTTTCCGCGAAAACGAGCTTCGGCTATGCTGCCGGCAACGGCGTCGGTGGAGCGCCCTTGCCGCCCGGCAAGGCTGAAAATCTCGCTCAGTGTGTTGCTAATACGTTCGAGATGCGCGCGCACAACCATTGGTGTCGTAGCCGGGGCCGTTGTAGTAAATGTCGATGATACCGCCGACGTTGATCACATAGTCCGGCGAGTGGAGTGTGCCCCACCCCACTCGCGACCGAACATTTTGGCGGGATGCTGATGCAAAGGTGCACATGATCCGGCATCAGGTGCCCCTCCACAATCTGGCAACCGCGCTGATCCGCCAACTCACGGAATACCTCGCCCAGATGCCTCCGAAGCTGCCTGAAGATCCGCTTCTTGCGGCACTTCTGGATGTACACCCCGTGATACTTGCAGTCCCAGCGCGTATGGCCAAGGCGCTGGTATTCTGTTCATCGTGAACCCTCATCTCTAGGACCGTATCGCAAGTCGCGTCTGAATCTTGATCCCCGGTGGGATGCGGATGCTCACGTAAGCTGTAGCAAACGCGCGGCCAGGAACGCGGTGATCACCAGCATGCGCTCCAGGTTGGCTGCACTCTGGAAGCGTTGCCGCTCCACCCCAAGCCACCTTCCCGGATCGCTTCCGGCAAGACGTCTTCGTTGCGGATCAGTCGATAACTGCCCAGCAAGGCGGCGGTCTCGCCTTCGCAACACTGAGCCATCGAGACTCCCACCAGTCGTGCCCCTACATCCACCAGGCACCGTGTGCGACGGCTATCGCCAAGATCGCACGCTCCGAAAATCTGCTGCGACCATGTTGCTTCATCACCTACCATGGCTATCACTACATTTATATTGACATCATGCAGCTTCAGGCTATATTTCATGCAGAATGTGATCAGGAGACAGGGCCACCGACAGGCGCCCGCGTCCACGTGGATCCTGCGGCCTGATCCAGCCGTTGCGTTTGAGCTCACAGGTGATGGTGGAACACATGATCTGCTTGTCTCTTATGCAGAAGCATGAGGTAAATATCGTGCTATCGAAAGGTGAAGAAAAAAACTTGACGATTCGCGTTCCGTTGCGGGTTGACTCCGCTTTACTTTTGGAGCTCATCTTCGTGAGCCTCCTGCTCCGCCTTTTCAAAGGCTTCGACTGCTCGAACGTCCTCGCGCCCCAGGTCCTCGTAAAGTTTGTGCACCCGCTCGACGAGCTGCGGCGACACATCGGACGGCGGCTTGGCCTCGGCCCCGGCTTTATCTTTTCGGATTTCCCGCTCTGCTTTTTCCCAGTCCTGGTCTGCTGAATCGCCTTTGCGGCCTCGCGCCTCGTAGAGTTCATAGGCGCGCTTGGCGATCTGTGGCTTCAAATCAGACTCCGCTTCGGCTTCGGGCTTCGACCCCACTTCTTTGGTTCCCGGTTTCCGCTCGACTGCGGGCTTGGCTTCAGCCTCAGCTTTGACGTCAGGTTTGGACTCGGTTTCAGCTTCGAGCTTGGGCTCAACTTTGGTATCTGGCTTGGCTTCGGCCTTGTCATCGGGTTTCGGTTCAGCTTTGACTTCCGGCTTAACTCCCGGTTTCGCATCAGGCTTTGGATCGGTTTTGGCCTCGGGCTGAGTTTCGACTTTGGTTCCAAGCTTCGTCCCGGCTTTTTTGACAGGATCGAGAATCCGGTAGGCCAGCAGTTTCACGGGGTCGGTAAAGAAGAACCAAGCCAACGCATAGACCCAGACGAATCCGGCCCATTTCCAGCCGAGGGGCGGCATGAGGAATCCATAGACCGCAATCAACGTCGCGACAATTTGTGTGCCGAGCACGGCCATCCACAAAATCTTTGCGGGGCGGATGGACCAGAACGGGCCGCGCGTGCGGGTGAGGAAGATCGTCAAGTGCCCGGCCACCGAGAGCATCAGATACATCATCGGCTGCAGGTGCGGGCGGTCGAGGTGAAACACGCGATCGCCGAGAAAGAACAGGCCGAAGGCGGCAATCGGTCCGAGCACGCCCAGCACCGATGCAATGCCCAGCACCACGCGCATGTTCCAGGCTTCGGGCGCATTCTTGTAATGCACGTTGTCATAGGCGATCGACAGGATCGCGCCGTCGTTGAGCAGCGCCAGCATTACGATCATCACCGCCGTCAACGGATAGAAGTTGAAGATCAGGATCGCCGCGGTCATGAACAACAGCACGCGCAGGGTCTCGGCAATGCGGTAGATCGCGTAGCTGTTCATCCGTTGGAAAATCTTGCGGCTCTCCTTGATCGCATCGATGATCACCGACAGGCCCGGCGTCGTCAGCACGATGTCGGCCGCTGTGGAACTTGTGCTCGGGGAATACCTGGGCGAAACCGTCGGCGTCCTCGATGGACCTGGCCACCTCCGCGCTCTCGATTTTTTTCGAATCGCCGAGGCCGGCCGCATCGAGGATATGGGTGCCGAGATCCAGCGTCTTGGCCATCTCCCTGGCAATGGCCAGTGCATCGCCAGTGACCATCTTGACCTTCACGCCCATCGTGCGCGCGGTCGCGATGGTGGCCTTGGCCTGCTCCCGCGGCGGATCGAACAGGGGGAGTACCCCGATGAATTGCCACGCTCCATCGCCTTCCGCGCGCGCCACGCCCAGCGAACGGAATCCGCGCGCCGCGAATGCGTTAACCGCCTCGTCGACCGCGGCCTTGATCTGATCAGCATTGGCCGCCAGCGCCATGATCACCTGCGGCGCGCCCTTGGTCACCTTGAATGCCTTGCCGTCCTTGTCCTTGACGGCGGCCTCGGTGCGCTTGTGCACTGGATCGAACGGCGTGAAGTGGACGATCTCGAAGCCCTTGATCGCGTCCTTGTCTTGCAAGCCACTCAGCACCGCCAGATCGATGGTGTCGTTGTTGTCCTCACGTGAGGCCAGTGCGCCATCGAGGATGACCTGTTCGGGGGTGATGTCTTCGACACAGAACGGATCGCCCAGGGTCAGTTTGTTCTGGGTCAGGGTGCCGGTCTTGTCCGAACACAATATGTCCACCCCGGCCAGTTCCTCGATGGCCACCAGCTTGCTGACGATCGCTTTTTTCCGGGCGAGCAGGCGCGCACCCACCGCCATGGTTACCGACAGCACCGTTGGCATCGCCACCGGTATCGCCGCCACAGTCAGTACCAGCGCGAACTGCACCGTGGTGAGAATTGGGTCGCCGCGAAAGATCGCCACGGCGATGATCAGTGCCACCAGCACCACCGCGAGGACGATCAGATAGTTGCCAATTTTCAACACCGCTTTCTGGAAATGGCTGACGGTGTGCGCCTCGGCCATCAGCGACGCGGTCTTGCCGAAATAGGTATTTTTGCCGGTGCCGTACACCAGCGCGTCGATTTCGCCCTGACGGACGATCGATCCGGAAAACACCGCTTCGCCAGCCTTGCGCTCAACCGGCAACGACTCGCCAGTCAAGGCGGACTGGTCCACTTCGATCGGGTCGCCGTCGAACAGACGGGCGTCGGCCGGCACGATATCGCCCAAGCGCAGGCGGATGACATCGCCCGGTACCAGTTCGCGGGCCGGCGGGTTGATCCACTTCCCGTCACGCTTGACGCGGGCCTTGATCGCCAGTTGAGCCTTGAGGGCCTTGATGGCGTTGCCCGCCGTGTGTTCTTCCCAGAATCCGACGACGGCGTTGGCCAACAATAGAAGCACAATGATGCCAAAATCCGGCCAGTGCCGGACCACGCCCGACAGAATCACCGCGACTTCGATCATCCACGGGATGGGGCCCCAGAAATACGAGAGGAACTTCAGGAACGGATTGGTCTTCGTTTCTTGCAGCTCGTTCGGCCCATATTGGGCCAGCCGTTTTTGCGCCTCGGCTTGAGTGAGACCTTCCGGCGAAGATTCCAGTTTCTTCAGCACTACGTCCAGAGACAGCGTTTTCAGATCGTCCTTCGGGCCGGATTCCGATTCCGGCTTCGTTGCGCGCGCCTTGGGCTTATCGGTATCGGGTTTCATGTGGGCGGCTCGCCGGATCCGTGCGACCCTGCGTGTAGTTCGCTGCGGCAGCTTGTTGCAAG
>CAJDWY010000045.1_pt1 | contig 15468 bp, 11 predicted proteins | sample 7391751 | NCBI WGS metagenome assembly CAJDWY01 (sample SAMEA7055745, study PRJEB34461) | soil metagenome | biome: terrestrial ecosystem; feature: Peninsula; material: soil | place: Antarctica | collected 2016
CGTGTCTGTGAGAGTGATAGCAGGACTGATCCGAGGCATGCAGCAGCATAATCAATCCCAGATAATAATGCCATCTATTTGCTGGACACTACACTAGCGCGCTACAACGGTTCCAGCGGGCGGGCCGACTATCCTTACAAGGTGCTGAGAGCCTTGAACGGCCGCTGGAGTCCAGGCTGAGTCCCATGGGCAGTGCCGGCCGGCACTGCTCGCGGATGTTGTGAATGGTCAGGTTTGTGTGGGTGCATCGAGGCTTGCGCTTGCGTCTTCGGTGATAACGGTTTTGTGGTGATCTTGTGCGATCAGCATGTATACCGCGGGGACCACGAACAGGGTGAACAAGGTGCCAATAGCGAGGCCCGTGGCGATCACCAGACCCATATTGAAGCGTGAAACCGCACCAGCCCCGGTAGCGACGATCAGTGGGACGACGCCAAGCACCATGGCCGCGGTGGTCATCAGAATCGGACGCAAGCGGATGTCGGCCGCTTCCTCAATCGCTTCGCGCTTGGATTTACCCTGGGCCTGAAGACTGTTTGCGAACTCGACGATGAGAATGCCGTGCTTGCTGATCAGGCCCATCAGGGTCACGAGCCCCACCTCGGTATAGATATTCAGAGTCGCTCCGCCGGTGCCCAGACTGACAAAGATCAGTGCGCCGGCGATAGACATCGGGACCGATACCAGGATGATCAGTGGATCGCGGAAACTCTCGAATTGGGCCGATAGCGCCAGGAAGATGATGATCAGCGCAAGTGCGAAAGTCACCAGAAACCCACTGGATTCCTGCACGTATTGGCGAGACGGGCCACCGTAATTGATTGAATAGCCCGACGGCAGTTCTTTTTGTGCCAGTTCTTTGAGGTAGCCCAGCGCCGCTCCGACGCTGATGCCAGGGGTGGCGACGCCCTGGATCGTGGCTGAATTGATCTGTTGGAAGTGATTGATCGATTGTGGCACCACCTCGGGTTCGATTGTCACCAATGTGGAGAGGGGAACGGACGTGCCGTCGCTGGCAGTGATGTAGTAGTTACTGATTTGGTCCGGGTTTAATCGATAACGCTGCAGCACCTGAGGGATCACTTTGTACGAGCGGCCGTCAAGATTGAAATAGTTGACGTAGCCGCCGCCTAACATTGAAGACAGCGCCGAACCGACGTCGTTCATGGTCAACCCCAGCAGCGATGCCTTGTTGCGGTTGATCACCACCTTGGCTTGTGGCTGGTCGATCTTCAGATCGCTCTGCAAAAAGATAAAACGCCCACTTTTCTGCGCATTCTGCAGAAACTTCTGCGACACGTCGTAGAGTTGTCGGTAGGGTGCAGTCGTGCCCAGTACGAACTGGACGGGCAAGCCGCGGCTGCCGGGCAGTGAGGGCAGTTGGAACACGGCGATCTGTTGTCCGGCGATTTTATTGACCTGTTGCTGGATGATCGGTTGCAGTTGATTGCTGGTGCGGGTTCGTTCGTCCCAGGGCTTCAGATTCATGCCGGTGATGGAAGTGCCCGGAGCGTCGATCTGGAAGATGTGAGCGGTTTCCGGGTAGGCGCTCAACTCCTTAACGAGTTCGCTGGAATACAGCTGTCTTTGCGCTAGCGTTGCGTTCGGCGCACTGGTCTGGCTGGTCAGCATAATGCCCTGATCCTCTTGTGGCGCCAGTTCCTTCTTGGCGCCGCTATAGAGAAAGTAAATGCTGCCAAGGATGATGACCGCAAAAGTGTAGGTCACCACACGCGTATCCAGACTGCCGTGCAGTATGCGCTTGTAGGGGCGATGGATATCGTCGAAGCGGCGATCGATGAAATCCACCAGCCGCTCTTCCCAGCCGCTGCGGTCTTGAGTGTGCGGCTTGAGGAAATGAGAACACATCATCGGCGACAAGGTCAGGGCGACGATCATGGAAACCGTGACTGCACCAACGAGAGTGAAAGCAAACTCGGTGAACAGTGCACCCGTGAGGCCACCCTGGAAGCCGATGGGGACGAAGACGGCGACCAGTACGATCGTCATCGAGATGATTGGTCCTGCCAGTTCGCGTGCTGCAGCGATGGCTGCCGGCAAGGGTTTTACTCCCTTCTCGATATAGCGGTTGACGTTCTCCACCACGATGATGGCGTCGTCCACCACCAGACCAATTGCCAACACCAGTGCCAGCAGCGTCAGCAGGTTTATCGAGAAGCCGAACATCAACATCATGGCGAAAGCGCCGATCAGCGACACCGGGATCGCGATGATCGGAATCAGTACCGAGCGTGGCGATCCAAGGAAGGCGAACACCACGAAGCAGACGATCAGCAAGGCTTCAACCAGAGTTTTGATTACATCGCTGATCGCGCTGGTAACAAAATTGGTGGAATCGTAGACCACCGCACCCTGCAAGCCGTTGGGCAGTTGCGAAAAAATAGCGGGCAGTTTCGATTTGACCCGTTGGGCTACCGCCAGCAGGTTGGCAGTGGGCGCCACCTCGATGCCGATGTATACAGCTTTCTGTCCATCGAAAGATACCTGCGAATTGTAGTCGTCGGAACCGAGCTCGACCTGGGCGACATCCTTGAGCCGTACGATGGCCCCGTTGTGTTGCTTGATCACCAGGTTGCGGAACGCGCCTAGCGAGGTCAGGTTGGTGGATGAAGTGAGGTTGACCTGCACCATCTGGCCCTTGGTGGCACCCAGACCGGAAATGAAATCGTTGGCCGCCAGCGCTTTGCTGACATCGGCGGCCGTGATGCCCAGGGCCGCCATCTTCTTCGGCTCCAGCCACGCCCGCAGTGCGAAATTCTTGGCGCCGAGTATCGCGGCGGTCTGTACACCTTCCACCGCCTGCAGTTCGGGTTGCACCACTCGCGTGATGTAATCGGTGACCTGATTGGAGCCCAGTATTTTGCTCTTGAAGCCGATGTACATTGCGTCGATGGTCTGGCCGACTTTGATCGACAGCGTTGGCTGCTGCGCTTGGGGCGGCAGCCGGTTGAGTACCGAGTTGACTTTCGCGCTGATTTCGGTCAGCGCCTTGTCGGCTTCGTAGTTCAGACGCAGATTGACTGTTATGGTGCTGACGCCGCTCGTGCTGGTCGACGTCATGTAGTCGATGCCGTTGGCTTGCGCGATCGCGTTTTCCAAGGGGGTGGTGATGAATCCGGCCACGGTTTCGTTGTCGGCGCCGTAGTAGGTCGTGCTGACGGTAACGGTAGCGCTCTCGGTTTTCGGGTATTGCAGGACTTGCAGCGAAGTCAGTGAGCGTAGTCCGAGCACCAGGATCAACAGGCTGACCACCATTGCCAGCACAGGCCGTCGGATGAAGAGGTCAGTGAATTTCATGGCATGGCCCCCGCTCAGTGTTCCTGTGGAGTGGGGTGGGCATCATCGCTGGGCTGGATCTGGTTGTTGATCTCGACCGGCGAGTCGTTGCGCAGCTTGATCTGGCCTGCAGTGACCACGGTTTGCCCGACATTCACGCCCTTGAGGATCTGAATCTGGTCGCCACGGGTGTCGCCCACGGTAACGAACTGCTGCTTGGCAGTCAGCTTGCCGCCGTTGTCTTGTTCGCCCTTGTCTTGCTCACCCTTCTCGCCGTTGGCTGGAACAACCAGATATACGGTGTCGCCGTAGGGGTTGTAGGTAATGGCCACCTGCGGCAGCGTGATGTAGGCGTGCGGTGTGCCGGTGATGACGTCAACGGTGGCGTACATGCCGGTCAGCAGCTTGCGATCCGGATTCTTTAGCGCTGCCCGTATTTGCACATTGAGTGTTCCGGTGTCGACTTTAGGGTTGATTGCAACAATATCGCCGTCGAAGGTTGCACCGGGCAAAACGTCGGTTTTTGCCACAACTTTTTGTCCGACCTTTATTTTCTCCAGTGTTTGCTGCGGCAGGTAGAAGTCGGCGTAAATCGGGTCCAGCGATTGCAGGGTAACGATTATCGTACCCGGATTCAGATACTGGCCGATATCGACTTGGCGGATACCCAGTCGGCCTGAGAAAGGAGCGCGAATGGATTTGTAGTTCACCAGTGCTTGTTGTTGTGCGACATTGGCCTGCGCCTGCTTGAGGTTGGCGGCATCGCTGTCCACCACTTGTTTACTGATTCCCTGCGCGGTGTACTGCCGCTTGTCGCGATCATAGGTAATGCTTGCGATATGCTCGGCGGCCTTCAACGCATTCAGTTTCGCAAGATCGGCCTGTGCATTCAGTGTGATCAGCAGCTGCCCTTTCTTCACATCTTGCCCGGATTTGAAGTGGATGCTGTCGACGATACCGGCCACTTGCGGGCTGAGATCGGCGCCACTGTGCGCGCGCAGGCTGGCCACGGCTTCCAGCGTTTGCTGCCAGGGCAGTTCGACGGCTTTAGTCGTGGAGACGGCCTGTGGTGGGTTGCTCGTCTTCGCGATGAACTTCTTGATCATGACGTTCTTGAACGCCTCGAACCCGAAGATGGCGCCGAACAATACGGCGACGACTATCAGCATGATCACCATGCGTTTCTTCATTGCGTTTCTCTCTGTGTCGAGCGCGCTGAGTCAGCCGCAATCTGTTGTTCGAATGTTGACATCTGAATCCGTAACGAACGGGGTCATCAGTGACGTTTCAGTGATATGGCCGTACGGCCGCTGCGCTGCTTCTCGTCGCTGCGATTCCACCAACCGCCGCCCAGGGCCTGGAACAGGGCCGCGGTATCGCTGTAGCGTGCGGCCTGAGCCTGAGCCAGCGCGGTGCGCGACTGCTGATAACTCAACTCGCTCTGCAGCAGCGTCGGATAATTGATGCCGCCGAGTTTGAGCTGCTTTTGGGAGATCTCGTAGCTTTTCCGCGCGGCCTGCTCGGCGGCCAGCTGTGCCTTGAGACCGTCGGCGTCGATGTCCAGCGCGCGCAGGCTGTCGGCGACGTTCTGGAACGCCGTCAGCACCGTGCCGCGGTATTGCGCGGCAGCCTGGTCGTAGGCGGCAACGGCGGCGCGTTTCTTGTGCAGCAGTTCATTGCCGTCGAAGATTGACTGCGTCAGGCCACCAGCGATGCTCCAGACGCCGCCGCCAGGTGAAAACAGGTCGCCGATATGGGTGGCGATGAAACCGATGTCGCCGCTGATGGTGATCTGCGGCAGTTGGTTGGCGGTGGCCACGCCGATGGCGGCGCTGGCCTCGTGCAGCTGGGCCTGGGCGGCACGAACGTCCGGGCGTTGCTCGACCAGCTTCGACGGCAGGCTGACCGGTAGCGTACCCGGCAGGGTCAGATGATCGAGATCGATGGTCAAGGGTTTCAGCTGGCTGGGGAAATGGCCGGTCAGTGCGGCCAGTTGGTGTTGCTGCTGCGCCAGCGCCTTGCGCAGCGGTGGTAACTGCGTCTGCACTTGCGCCAGTTGCGCTAATTGCTGCTGCAACTGAATCTGTGAGACGCCGCCAAATTTGAACTGGTTTCTGACGATGTCGACGATTTGTTGCTGTGCGCCGGTGATGTCGCGAATGGCCGCGATCTGCGCGTGCAGGGACGCGATCTGCACCACCGTCGTCACCACGTTGGAAGTCAGTGTCAGATAAGCCCCTTCGAGCTGGAAGCGTTGATAGTCCACGCCCGCTCGGTTCTGTTCGATTTGCCGCCGTGTGCCGCCGAACAGATCCAGCGTGTACGACACCTGGGCCTGGGCGTTGTAAAGCGTGTAGATGCTGCCGCCGCCACCAGGCTGACCGAACTGGGCGCCAGAAATTTTCTGTCGGTTGGCCGTGAAACTGCCGTTGAATGCCGGGTAGAGGCCGCCGAAGCTGGCCAGGTAATTCTCCTGCGCTACGCGCAGCGATGCCTTTGCCGCTTCCAGGTCCGGGTTGGCCTGCAACGCGTCGACGATCAACTGATTGAGTTGCGGCGAGCGGAACAGCGTCCACCACTGTGATGGAATATCCGCCCCGATCTCGAAATGCTGGCTGTCACCGCCGGCGACGCCGGTGGCCGCGGCGGTGGACGTCGGCAGTGGCCCGTGCGTGTAAGTCTTGGCGGCCGGTGCGGACGGGCGCGTGAAATCGGGGCCGACCATGCAGCCGCTGACGAGTACCACCGCGCCGGCGGCCGCAAATGTCGAAAAATGCAACGCGAAGCGTTTCATTGTTCTGTGTTCCCCGTGTAGTTTGTGCAACTTCGCATGCGTTATGTGTCGTCGGTTGAAGGCAGGCAGATATGGCAGCGGTGTCAGTCAAACGCCGACGATTCGGACGACTCGCCAGCATTGTGAAGCGGGTTGTTTCGTGGTTTGGCGTTGGGGTCGAGGGATCCCTTCGTTTGCAGCTGCAGGGGAAGAATTTTTCCGGTCTGATGTGCACCACCTGCGGACTTTACGGTGTTGGCCTCCCAACCACCACCCAGCGCCTTGTACAGTGTCACCAGATTCTGCAGGCGAGACAACCGCGTGCCGATCAGATTCTGCTGTGCAGTGTAAAGCGCCCGCTGCGAGTCCAGCACGCTGAGATAGTTATCCACGCCTTGCCGGAATCGCATGTCGGAAAGCGTGTAACTGGTGTGGGCGGCATGCACAAGTTTGTTCTCGGCATCAAGTTGATGTTCGAGCGTGCCGCGCGCAGCCAGGGCATCGGCGACTTCTCGAAAGGCCACTTGTATGGCTTTTTGGTACCGGGAAATAAAGATGTTCTTCTCGACATGTTATCTTGGGCGAGAACGACCAGGCTTCCGAGCCGTTCGCGAACAAGCCATCGAGTTGCGTACTGGCGGTGCCGAAATGACCGGTCAGTGAAATGCTCGGAAAGAACGCAGCGCGTGCCGCGCCGATATTGGCGTTGGCTGCGATCAGTTGATGTTCGGCCGCCAGCACGTCAGGTCGACGGGTGATCAGGTCGGAGGGCAGCCCGGCCGGCAGGGTTTCCAGCAGATGTTCATGATCCAGTCCGGCCTTGAGCGACAGCGTCTTGGGGATGGCCGCGCCGAGTACCAGTTGGAGTGCGTTGCGGTCCTGCGCACCTTGACGCGTGAACTGCGCGATGCCGGCCTTGGCGGTGTCGAGCGCCTGCTCCGACTGGCTTAGGTCGAGCGCGGTGGCGACGCCGAAATCATAGCTGTGCCGGGTCAGATCATAGGAGGCTTTCCGGCTGTCGCAGGTGTCGTTGGCCAGTTTCAGCAACGCCTGATCGGCCAACAGTGTCAGATAGTCGTTGGCGACCTCGGCCACCAGACTTATTTGTGTGCTCTTGCGCGCCTCGAATTCGCTGAAATACTGCTGCAATGCGGCGTGGTTAAGGCTGCGGATGCGGCCGAACAGATCCAGTTCATAAGAAGTGAAGCCGATACCGACGCTGTAGTTGCGGGAGGTGCTGCCGGTGCCGGCGCCGGACTGGCCGCCGACGTTGCTGACACCGCGCGGATAGTGCAGTACCAGTTCGTTGCCACTGCCATTGATTGACGGAAACAGATCGCTGCGCTGGATGCGGTATTGGGCGCGTGCCTTTTCGATATTGAGCGCCGCCACCCGCAGGTCACGATTGTTGTTCAGCGCGATTTTGATCAACTGCTGTAGTTGCGGATCGGTGAAGAACTCACGCCAACCGATGTCTCCCGCCGGCGTGACCGTGCCAACGCCGGTTTTTGGCTGCGGGCTGTTGTCGATGTGATAGGCCTTGCCCTGTGGCCACACCGTTGTGATGCCACTGGCAGGGCGGTGATAGCTCGGCTCCAGCGTGCAGCCAGCGAGCATCACCAGCGCGGCAGTGATCACGGTCAGCCGATAGACGTTCATCGTCATCTCAGACCTCCTCATCATGCGAGGCCTGCCGGCTGCTTGCCCTTGAATCTACCGCGCACGGCGACGAAGAACACCGGCACCAGGAAAATCGCCAGCACAGTGGCCGAGAACATGCCGCCGATGACGCCGGTACCGATGGCGATGCGACCGCCCGAGCCAGCGCCGGTGGCCAGCGCCAGCGGCGAGACGCCGAGGATGAAAGCCAGCGACGTCATCAGAATGGGCCGCAATCGCTGACGTGCGGCAGCCACCGTGGCCTCGATCAGCGGCAGGCCCTGTTCGACATTCTGTTTGGCGAACTCGACGATCAGAATGGCGTTCTTGACCGACAGCCCCACTGTGGTCAGCAGGCCGACCTGGAAGAACACGTCGTCGTCCAGTCCACGCAACCAAGTCGCCAGAATAGCGCCGATGACGCCCAGCGGCACGACCAACATGACCGAGAACGGAATCGACCAACTTTCGTACAGCGCGGCCAGGCACAGGAACACCACCATCAGAGAAACGGCGTACAGCGCCGGCGCCTGCGAGCCTGAACGTTGCTGCTCATACGACAGACCGGTCCACTGATAGCCGATACCCTCCGGCATTTGTTTGGCCAGAGCCTCCATCACCTGTATCGTCTGGCCGGTACTGTAGCCCGCCGCGGGTTTACCCAGAATTTCGATGGATGGCTTGCCGTTATACCGCTCGAGTTTGGGTGGGCCGTAAGTCCAGTGCGCCGTGGCGAAAGCCGAGAACGGCACCATGCTGCCGCTGGTGTTGCGCACGTACCATTGGCCCAACTCCTGCGGCAGCATGCGTGAATGGGCTACGCCCTGAATGAACACTCGTTTGACGCGGCCGTTATCGATAAATTGATCGATATAGGCAGAGCCCCAGGCATCCTTGACGGTGTTGCTGATGTCTGCGGCCGAGAGGCCCAGTGCCTGCGCTTTTTCCCAGTCGATGTCGAGCGTGTACTGCGGCTCGTCGTCCAGGCCGTTGGCGCGCACGCCGTCGAGTATCGTGTTTTTCTTCGCCAACGCGAGCATTTTGGCGCGCGCTGCCATCAGCGCCTTGTGGCCCAGTCCGGCCTCGTCGATCAGTTCGAAATCGAAACCGGTGGCATTGCCCAGTTCCAGTGCCGCCGGCGGCACGAACGCTACAGCCTTGGCATCGCGGATGGTCTCGAAGTAGAGATCGGCGCGATGGGCGATGGCCTGCGCAGTGTTTTCGGCGCTGGGGCGCTGCGACCAGGGTTTGAGCCTGACGAAACCCAGCCCCGAACTCTGGCCGTGACCCGCAAAGCTGAAGCCCGCCACCGTGAATACGCCGGCGACGTTTTTCTCTTCCTTCTGCTGGAAGTACTGACGCACTTTGACCAGCGCCGCCTGGGTGCGCGACTGGGTTGCACCCGGCGGCGTGTTCACTTGGATGAACATGATGCCTTGATCTTCATCGGGCAGAAATCCGGTGGGCAGGCGGGCGAACAGAAATACCATCGCCACGACGATTACGGCGTAGACAAGGAAGTACCGGAGGCGTTTGCCGGTGACGTGCACCACCGCCTTTTCATACGCGCGATTACAGCGCGCGAAGCCACGATTAAACCAGCCGGCGAAACCACGCGTGTGTCTGGCGTGGCCTTGCTCGACCGGTTTCAACAATGTTGCGCACAGCGAAGGCGTGAAGATCAGCGCCACCGTCACCGACAACGTCATCGCCGACACCATGGTGATCGAGAACTGGCGGTAGATGACGCCGGTGGAACCGCCGAAGAAAGCCATCGGCAACAACACTGCCGACAGCACCACGGCGATGCCGACCAGCGCGCCGGTAATCTCCTGCATCGACTTGCGTGTGGCTTGCTTGGGCGACAGGCCTTCCTCGGCCATCACCCGCTCGACGTTCTCGACCACGACGATGGCATCGTCCACCAGCAGGCCGATGGCCAGCACCATGCCGAACAGGGTCAGCGTGTTGATACTGTAGCCGGCTACTGCGAGGATGCCGAAGGTGCCGAGCAGCACCACCGGCACGGCGATGGTGGGAATCAAGGTAGCGCGGAAATTCTGCAGGAACAGCAGCATTACCAGGAACACCAGCACGATGGCGATCAGCAGGGTCTCCACCACCTCTGTGATCGAGATGCGCACGAACGGCGTGGTGTCGTAGGGATAGATCGTCTTCAGCCCCGGCGGGAAAAACGGCTTGAGCCGGTTGATGGTCTGGTGTACCGCATCGGCCGTATTCAGTGCGTTGGCACCGGCCGCCAGGCTGACCGCAAGGCCACTGGCGGGCTGGCCGTTGTATTCGGGCAAGGTGGTGTAGTTTTCACTACCCAGTTCGACTCGGGCCACGTCCTTCAGCCGCACTTGTGAGCCGTCCGGTTCGACCCGCAGCAAAATGTTCCTGAATTGCTTGATGTTGGTCAGTAGCTGTGGGCCGATGATGGTGGCGTTGAGTTGCTGCCCTTTGACCGCTGGCAGGCCGCCCAGCTCGCCAGCAGCAACCTGTACGTTGCGCGCCTTGATCGCGTTGGCGACGTCTTCCGGCGTCAGCTTGTAATTGTTGAGCTCGTCGGGATTCAGCCAGATGCGCATGGCGTGCTGCGCCCCGAACACGCGCAGATCGCCGACGCCGGGCGTGCGGGTGATCGGATCCTGCACGTGCGAGGCGATATAGTCGGCGATGTCGCCGCCGTTCATGCTGCCGTCGGTGGAGACGAAACCCACCACCAGCAGGAAATTCTTGGTCGCCTTGGCGACCTTGATGCCCTGTTGCTGAACTTCTTCCGGTAACAGCGGGGCGGCGAGTTGCAGCTTGTTTTGCACCTGCACCTGGGCGATGTCGGGATTGGTGCCCTGCTCGAAGTACAGGGTGATCCGCATGCTGCCGTCCTTGTCGCTGTTGGACGAGAAATACAGCAGATGGTCGATGCCGCTGAGCTGCTGTTCAATCACCTGGGTGACGGTGTTCTGCACCGTTTCGGCTGACGCGCCGGGATAATTGGCACTGATCGAGATCGCCGGCGGTGCGATGCTCGGATATTGCGCCACCGGCAACGTCGTCACCGCCAGTGCACCCGCCATCATGATGACGATGGCGAGCACCCAGGCGAAAATGGGTCGATCGATGAAGAAATTGACCATCGCTTTTCAGTTTGCGTTGGCGGCGGGTGCGTCGCTGTCGTCGAAGTTCATGGGCACCTGCTGCGGAATGACTTTCTCCCCGGGTTTGACGTGCTGCAGCCCGCTGACGATGACGCGATCACCCGGCTTCAATCCGGCCATGACCAGCCATCGATTGCCGATGGCGCGACTGGTTTTGAGTGTCCGCAACTGGACCTGGTCGTTCGAGTCGACGATCAATGCGGTGGGCTCGCCGCTGCCGTTATGGGTGACCGCTTGCTGCGGCACCAGCAGGGCGTGCTGGCTGATGCCTTCGTTGATGCGCATGTGCACGAACATGCCGGGCAGCAGCAGCTGTTCAGGATTCGGGAAGATCGCGCGCAGCGTGACCGAGCCGGTGTTCGGGTCGACAGTCACTTCGGAAAATTGCAGTTTGCCGGTCTGGTCGTAGGTACTGTCATCGCCGAGGATCAACTGCACCTGGGCCTGTTGTTTTCCGGCTTTCTCCAGTTGACCGTCGGCGTATTCGCGCTTCAGACGCAACAGCACGGCGCTGGGCTGGGTGACGTCGACATACACCGGATCGATTTGCTGCACCGTGGTCAAGACGGTGCTCTGGTTGCTGGTGACCAGAGCACCCTCGGTGACACTGGAGCGGCCAGTGCGCCCGGGAATCGGTGACAGCACCTTGGTGTAGCGCAGGTTGATGCGTGCCGTTTCCACGGCAGCCTTCGCTGCGGCGACATTGGCCTGGGCCTCCTGCGCGCTGGCCTCTGCATTCGCCAAATCCAGTTGACTGACGGCCTTGTAGGCGGCCAGTGGTTTATAGCGTTCGGCGGTCAGTTTGGCGGCGGTCCGTGTCGCCTGCGCCTTCATCAGGCTGGCCTTGGCGCTGTCGTAACTGGCCCGATAGGGCGCCGAGTCGATCTGATAGAGCTGCTGGCCGGTTTTGACGTCGCTGCCTTCCTCATAGCTGCGCTTGAGAATGACGCCGCTAACCTGGGGTCGGACCTGGGCGACGCGAAAAGCGGCGATACGCCCCGGCAACTCGGTGGTAATTGGCACCTGCTGCGCTTTCAGTGTGACGACCGATACCTTCTGAGTCTGCTCAACGGGAGCGGTCTTGTTGCCACTACAGGCGGTCAGGGTGGCGGCGAAAGCGAGGCTCGCAACGAATTTCAAATAAAATCTAAATCCATGAAAAGACATTTAGCCTTCTCGCTCAAGTCAGGTGAATATCGGACGCCGGAGCCGGGTGCGCTGCAATGCCGCCCAACAGCACGTTGCAGACCTGATCGGCATAATCCTCCGGTGTCTCGGCGTAGTGGCGAAACTCCGGGTTGTGACGCAGCACATCGCGGCTCTGGAAGAAAAACACGCAGGCCGACAAGGTCATGATCCAGGCGATGACGGGATCGAGATCGCTGCGCAGTTCACCCTCAGCCCGCGCGCGACGGAAAATCGCCATCTCCAGCTCGAAGTTGCGCGCGAACACGTCGTCGTTGAGCTGCTGTGCGCGCAGTGCACCATTCTCGAGGATCTCCCGCAGCATCAGGCGGGATTGCGTCTGCGTTTTGCACAGCCGCCGCAGGATACTGCCGACCATCATCCGCAAACGCGTTGCGAAATCGTCGGGAGCGTCGGTCTGCGCCTCCATTTCATCGCCCCATTCCATGCTGGCGCTGCGCAATACCGCCAGATACAGCGCCTCCTTCGAAGCGAAATGGTGGAACACATTGGCTTTACTGACGCCAGCGCGTTTGGCGATGCTGTGCACCGAGACGCCTTCGTAGCCGTTTTCAGCAAACAATTCGAGTGCGGCTTGGAGGATCTGGCAGATGCCGCTACCGGCGGCGGAGGGTGGGTTTGACGGCATCGGTGATGATGGAAGCAGCTGAAAGCAGAAAGAAAACGCCGAGGCCGTACGGGGCTGACCGTCCGGCCGGTCAGACTTTAATCGTCGCTGCTTCAGTCTGCAAGCAATACCACCGGCGTGCGGATTTCTGATTAAAATGACGGCCGGGCCGCCCGCTGCCAGGATGGCGTGCCCATACGAGAGGCACAGCCCCAAGATTCATGTACGCCCAGCCATTATCGAATCCATCCGTGGAACTTCTTCCCGCCGACCTTTGCTCGCGTCGCCATACACTGAATGTGCCGCGCACTTGGCTGGGACGCAGTGCACTGAAACTGCAAGACCGGCTGGAAGCCGCCGTGGCCGCGGCTTCAGTGCATGCCGACACGCCGATCTACGATAACGTCGGGTTTCCCTGGTTGAGAGAAATAGAAGCGGGCTGGCAAGAGGTGCGTGCCGAACTCGATCAAGTGATGGTATTTCGCGATCAGATGCCCAGCTTCCACGAGATTATCCCCGAAGTCAGCAGCATCACCACCGATGCCGACTGGAAGACCTTCTTCCTCCAGGGTATCGGCATGGATTGCCGTGGGAATGCCCGGCGCTGCCCCAAGACCATGGCGCTGCTGGACAGGATTCCCCACGCCGGTACCGCGTTTTTCAGCATCCTGTCGCCGCACAAGCACATTCCCGCGCATCGCGGTGCCTACAATGGCGTGTTGCGTCTGCATCTGGGATTGTTGGTGCCGGAGCCGAGGCAACAGTGCCGCATTCGCGTGGCGGACCAATATCGCGATTGGCAGGAAGGCCGGGCGCTGGTGTTCGACGACACCTTCAACCACGAGGTGTGGAACGACACCGAGGGCTATCGCGTGGTGCTGTTTGTCGATTTCGCCCGGCCGCTGCGCAAGCCCTGGGACGTGCTCAACCGCGCGTTTCTCGGGCTCGGCCCGCTGGCGCCGTTTCTGCGTGAAGCCGGCAACCGTCAGAAGCGTTGGGAAGCGCTGTTTTATAAAACCGGTAAGACAGTTGACGGTAACGATTCCGATCAACACTGATCTGCAGATCAGTGTTGATGTGGAAAGCCGGACAGGCCGTGCCGATGTGAATAGTCCAGCGCTGCCGCCACCTCCGCCAAGGTCGGATAAGGGCGAATCTCCAATCTGAGGCCGGCCGCCAGGCTCGATGGATCGGGAATTTGCGCGTGATTGCTGTTCCAGATCAACGGCCACAGGTAGCCGTTACCGTAGACCTCCGGCTGGGCGGCGATCTGCCACAGGGTTTCACCTGCGCTGACGTCGTAGGTCTGGGTGGCCCGGCGCACCTCCGCGTCCAGATTTCCTGCGAGTTTGTCGGCACGCGCGACGTGGCCTGCGTTCAGCGCGGCCTGCGCCTTGTTGAGAACTTTGATCTGTGCATCGCTCAGGTTGCCGCGATTGTTCAGATCCTGCAGAGCGGCGCGGGCTGTGGCGTCGGCCGATGTGTCTGCACCGGCGTGAGTTTCGGAATTCGGCGTTGACTGGATGCCGGCGCCGGGATTCTCTGCATCGGCAAGCGCCTGCGTCTCTGCTGTGGCGTGCTGTGGAAGCTGTGGCAGTATCGGCAAGGGATACTCAACGGACTGGTTCGGCGTCTGCATCGTAGCGGCGGCCGGACTGGACTGCGGCCTGGACGGCAGATGCGGCAGCATCGACGCGGGTGTCTTCGGTGCGTGCTCTGTAACCGGGTCCGGCTGGATTGGAGGGGGTGCAGGCATGCTGACCGGCGTCGGCGTGTGTTGCGTCGTCGTCCGCATCGTCGGCACTGGCGCTGCAGCGGCCGGGTTGGCGTCACCTGGAATTTGGTGCGGCAGGGCCAGCCCGCCAGCAGAACGGAAATTGCGACGATCAAGCTCGGACGAAGAGACGAAAGCGACACGAGGTGCGGAGTCTGGCTGAGTAAGGTGCCGGCAGACTAGCGACGCGCAGGGGCCCGGTCAAACCGCAGTCTACAATGCTGCTTCCGCAGCCTGATCGGACCTGCCGTGACTGAACCTCTAGAGATACTGGTGCTCTACTATTCCCGCTACGGTGCCACCGCCGCGCTGGCACGGCAGATCTGCCGCGGGATCGACAGCGTGGCGGGCGTGCAGGCGCGTCTGCGCACCGTGGCACCGGTGTCGGCAGAGATCGAAGCGATCCAGCCGCAGGTGCCGGACGACGGCCCCATCTACGCCAGCACGCGCGATCTGCGCGAGTGCGCGGGGTTGGCGCTGGGCAGCCCGACGCGGTTCGGCAACATGGCTGCGGCGCTGAAGTATTTTCTCGATTCCACCGCTGATCTGTGGCTGTCGGGCACCCTGGTGGGCAAGCCGGCCAGCGTATTTACCTCCACGTCCACTCTGCACGGCGGCCAGGAGACGACCCTGATCTCGATGATGCTGCCGTTGTTGCATCACGGCATGCTGCTGATGGGGCTGCCCTATACCGAGCCGCTGTTGAGTAGCACCCACACGGGCGGCACGCCTTATGGCGTCAGCCACGTGGCCGGCACCGAGTTACAGGGACGGCCGCTGAGTGCGGACGAAGCCGCGCTGGCGCAGGCGCAGGGACGGCGGCTGGCCGAACTGGTGCTGCGTCTGCACGTGGGTACGAGGTGAGCCAGTCCCCGGCACGTTGGGCGCTTATCGTTGCGCTGTTGGCGCAGCTGTCGCTGGCGCTTGGGTTGATGCTGTGGAGCGGTTGGATTGCCGGTGCGGTGCTGTCGGTCCCGTTGCTGCTGACGCT
>CAJDWY010000004.1_pt1 | contig 15338 bp, 12 predicted proteins | sample 7391751 | NCBI WGS metagenome assembly CAJDWY01 (sample SAMEA7055745, study PRJEB34461) | soil metagenome | biome: terrestrial ecosystem; feature: Peninsula; material: soil | place: Antarctica | collected 2016
GCGATGCGTGTCTGTGAGAGTGATAGCAGGACTGATCCGAGGCATGCAGCAGCATAATCAATCCCAGATAATAATGCCATCTATTTGCTGGACACTACAGTAGGTGATGTCGCCGACCCAGACCCGGTCGGGCTTGGCCACGGTGAACTGACGGTCGAGCAAGTTCTGCGCGATCGGCAGATCGTGGTTGCTGTTGGTGGTGATCTTGAACCGTTTCTTGCCCTTGGCACGAATACCGTGCTCGCGCATCAACGTCTGCAGCCGCTGACGCTCACGTTCAGTACCCGACACTGCACCGTGATCGGCCACACCTGGCGATGACGCTGGGTGAAGGCGTACCTCACTTCGCATCCTTGGCGAAGTACGCGTTCGTCGGGCAGGCCATTCACTGGATGCCCTGCCTGCCGACTCACCTTTTCCCAGGATGTCGCGCTCCATCTTCACTCGGGCCAGCTCGGCACGTAGCCGGGCAATCTCCATCTGCTCGGCGCTCACCGGCTTGCTATCGGCGCCATTAAGCCGGCCTTCCAGGTTTGCTTTCACCCCGTTGAACCGCGTCTGCTCAACGAGGCCAAGCGTTCTGGCTACCGAGGCTTGGCTCTGGCCACCCTCGACCCGTCGTTCCGCTTCTTGCTTGAATTCGAGCGTGTAGCGTGCCCGCGTTATCTTCATCATGTCGTTCTCCTTGCGTGGATTGAATCACGGCAAGGGATACGTTTCTCGGGGGCAAGGCCAGACTTCCGAAAGATGCCGGCTTAGCGGACACATTCACCCCACCCGCGGCGGCCCCCTTCCAGAAACCGCTCACCGAGTTTCCGACCGCAGATTCGTTGGAATTTTCTGCCTGTGTCATTATGCTTGTCAAAGGAGTTCCGGGTCCGGTCGGCCAGCAAGAGTCGTTATAAAACCTGACCTCTGGAACCGTGAACCGAACCGGTCTATCGCCCCAAAAACCCCGTTCAGTCGAACCCGCATCGATGATAAATCTCAACACTGGACGGCTGCGGACGTTCATGCACCGCCTTGGGGATGTACTTTGGACCCGCTACTGGTTCCCGCATGTGCCGCTGGCCTTGCTGATGGCGTTCGGTGGCATCTGGCTGCTTCGGAGTGATTTCGGTAACAGTTGGCGGGGCTACCTGGTACAGATCGTCAACGGTTCTCTGGACATGCCACCCCGGTTGCTGCCGCCCGTCCTGATCGGTGGCGGCATGCTGACAATGGCGTTCGGCCTGCTGCGACGGTCGCGCGTGGCCTGGAACATGGCGCTGCTGCTGGTGGCCACTGCTGCGGTCAGCACGCTGTTCACCGACCACCATAAAGGCGGTTTGCTTCTAATCTACTTCCTGCTGGTATTGTCGGCCCTGCTGTTCAGCTGGCGACACTTCGACCGCGCCAGCGTCACGGCTAGCACGTTGTTCGCGCTCACTTCGGTGGCGATGCTGATTATGTACGCGACCTTCGGCAGTTATTACCTGGGCCCGCAGTACAAGCCTGCCATCACCGATCTGGTTACCGCTCTGTATTATTCGATGGTGACCATGAGCACGGTTGGTTATGGCGACATCGTGCCACAAACTTCGGAAGCGAAGCTGTTTACGGTATCGATCATCGTGCTGGGTGTGGCGGTGTTCGCCACGTCGCTGACCGCCGTGATTGCGCCGCTGGTCAGCAACAGCCTGCAACGCATCATCACTCGCAAGGGCAAAGACATGAAACGGGAAAAACATTTCGTCGTCGTCGGCAACACCGCTCTGGCCGTCAACACCTGGCGTGAACTGGCCAAGCGCGGGCGTTCTGTCACTCGCGTCCTGCGCAAGGCGCCTGACGATGCTGAACTCGGCGATGTGGACGTCGTGATTGGCGATCCCGGCAACGTCGAAGTCCTGCGCCAAGCCGGTGCTGATCGTGCCGATGCGGTGCTGGCGATGCTGGACGACGACTCGGAAAACGCGTTCGTCGTGCTCGCGGTCCGGGAGCTCGGAGGTAACGCACGCACGATCGCTGCGGTCAACGACGCTTACCATCTCGAGCGCATCAAACTGGTACAGCCCGACGTTATGATTACCCCGCAAGTGCTGGGTGGCGAACTGACGGCGATGCTGCTGACCGGCGAAGAGGTGACAGCGGATTTCGTCCTGCAGCGCGTGTTCCAGAAAAAAACTCAGACCACCAGCGACGCCGCGACGACTTCTGACAAAACCACTAGCTAAACCTTCCCCCGCCGTCAGGGCGGCGCGACTGACGGCTCCTGGCAAATCCAATCGTTCCAAATCTTCCAAACACGGAGTACGCAACCCGTATGACAGACTGGCTGACTAAAACCGATATGACAGACTGGCTGACTAAAACCGAACTGCTTCACAACCCACTGCAATTCTGGCTGTACGCTGCGGCTAGTGCGTTGATTGGCTATCTGCTGGTTACCACCGCGCTGCGCATCGCGACCGCGCGCCTGCAAAAACTGCAGCTGCGTACGACCATGCGCGCATCTGAGACGGTGCGGACGACGGCGCTGGCGCTGCTGCAGGGCACGCGCCGCTGGCTGATATTTCTGCTGGCGCTGGTCATTGCTGCCCGCTTCCTCACCCTGAAACCGCACGCAACAACGATACTCGGACACGCCGGTTTCGTCCTGATTGGCGTGCAAATAGTGCTATGGGTCAATGCGCTGATCAAACTGTGGCTGCGCCGTACACAGACGCGGGCTGGCGAGACCGCGGTCAACCTCGTACTCGTCGGCATGCTCAGCTGGGCCGCGCAAATCGTGGTCTGGGCCATATTTTTAATGGCTTTTTTGGCCAATATGAACTTCGATATTACCGCCCTGGTCGCCAGCCTGGGCGTTGGCGGCATCGCCGTGGCGCTGGCATTACAGAACGTCCTCGTCGACCTGTTTTCATCAGTCGCCATCGGTCTGGACAAGCCTTTTGTAGTCGGTGAATTCATCGCCTTCAACAATGTACTTGGCACCGTCGATCACGTCGGGGTGAAAACCACGCGCATCAACTCGTTATCCGGCGAGCAACTGGTGATCTCCAACTCCAACCTGCTCAAGGAGCTGATCCACAACTACAGCCGCATGCCACAGCGGCGCATCGTGTTCGGCTTTCGCATCCCGTATTCCACTCCGAGCGCCAAGGTGCAGGTGATCGTCGAGAAGACCCGTGAGTTCATCGATGCCGAAAAACAGGCACGTCTTGACCGAGGCCATTTCATCGCGTTCGGTGAATACGGTTTCGACTTCGAATTTGTCTACTACGTGCTGTCCTCCAACTACACGCTGTACCGGGACATCCAGCAGCGTGTGAATTTCATGATCATGGCGCTGCTTGAAGCGCTTGATGTCCGCTTCGCCGTGCCGGTGCGTCAGCTCCACCCGTCCACGTCGGCGGGATTCACCGATCCGGAAATCGCGAGCCAGCCGCCGCTCTGAACGGTCCGTCTGCGCGTGGTGACCCGGCAGTAGACGAACGGCTCCGGGCGCCGTCGGAAACCCCGCACCAACACAACATCTACGGCGTATCCGACATCTACTCGGGCATGGCTCGAACCGGCCCAATTGAACACCATTGGCGCGGATAAACAACGACCGCGGCGATGACGCATCGGTTATTTCGATTTGGAGCCTGCCGGTTAACCAGATTGGCTGCTGCGCTATTCCACAACTTGATTCCCCAACAGGAGATGGCATGAGTGAATGGATGAACGTGTTTCACGACCCCCACAAACCGCTGGCGCTGATGATGTCTTACGCGATCCGCGCCGTGGTCGCGCTGCTGATCTTCGTCATCGGCCGCTGGGTACTGCGCGGCCCGATCAAGCTGATGGATCGCATGATGACACGCGCCAGCGCCGATCCAACCCTGATCATCTTCCTCAATCGCATCGTCTTTATTGTCGGCATGGCGCTGGTGATCATCGCTGCCTTGTCGCGACTGGGCGCAAATACAACCTCTGCGTCCGCGATACTGGGCGGGCGACCATCGCCATCGGCCTGTCCCTGCAGAGCCAGCTCTCCTCGTTTACCGCGGGCGTGTTGCTGGTGGTCTTCCAGCCGCTGCGGGTCGGCGAGTGGGTGGATATCGGCGACAAATCCGGCTCGGTGGTCGAGATCAACATGTTCTTCACCACGCTGACCAGCTTCGGCAACCAGATAGTGGTCATTCCCAACAATCAAGTCTGGATCGGTCTGATCGTCAACTTCGGACGCAATCCCTGGCGCCGTATCGATCTGACCCTCCGCGTCTCGTACGAATCCGACATGCTCAAGGCAAAATCGATTCTAAAAGAGCTGGTCAGCTCCGACGAGCGGATCCGGGAAGACCCGGCGGCATTCGTCGCGGTGAAAGCGCTCAGCGAAAACTCCGTCGATTTCGCCGTGCGCGTGTGTGCCAACAGCGCCGACTGGTAGGGTCTGCAATGTGATTTAACGGAACGGATCAAACTGCGCTTCGACGCCGAAGACATCCACATTCCCTATCCGCAGACGTCGGTTCACGCCAAACAGATGCCGACACTCGCATTGTCTAACGACGCAAAATCGGCATCATCTTGATAAAAAACTCCCCTGACGACTGACGCCGGGAGGTTTTTAATCCATTCTTGCGTCGCCCTGCGCGTTGAACCTGTTCGAAAACAACGGCAATCATCAGCGCTGATCCCGCTTGGCCCCTGTCCGCAAGCGTAGGCCGTTGAGCCTGATGAAGCCCTCAGCGTCCTTCTGGTTATACGCCCCGCGGTCGTCCTCAAACGTCGACAACGTGGCATCGAACAAGGAATCGTCCGAACGGCGACCTGCGTTGTAAATACTGCCCTTGTAGAGCTTGAGCCGCACCTCGCCGTTGGCGCGCTGTTGGGTGTCGTCGATCAAGGCCTGCAACGCGCGGCGTTCGGGGCTCCACCAGTAGCCGTTGTAGATCAGGCTGGCGTATCGGGGCATCATCTCGTCCTTGAGATGCGCCTGCTCGCGATCCAGACACAGGCTCTCGATGGCGCGGTGCGCTTTCAGCAGGATGCTGCCGCCGGGCGTCTCGTAGCAACCGCGGGATTTCATGCCGACATAGCGATTCTCGACGATGTCGAGCCGGCCGATACCGTGTCGGCCGCCCATTTGGTTGAGCGTGTCGAGAACCTGGAACGGGCTCATGCGCGTGCCGTTGACGGCGACCACGTCGCCCTTCTCGAATTCCAGAGTGAGGAATTCAGCTTCAGTCGGCGCATCTTCGGGGTTGGTGGTCCAGCGCCAAATATCGTCCGGTGGACACCACCACGGGTCTTCCAGACCACCGCCCTCATAACTGATGTGCAAGGCGTTGGCATCCATCGAGTAGGGCGAGCCGCCGTCCTTTTTCCTGGCGATGGGGATGCCATGCTCGGCCGCATAGGCCAGCAGCTTCTCGCGCGAGTTGAGATCCCACTCACGCCACGGCGCAATCACCCTGGTGTCGGGCGACAATGCATAAGCGCCCAGCTCGAAGCGTACCTGGTCATTGCCCTTGCCGGTGGCGCCGTGAGAGATGGCGTCACAGCCGGTCTGGCGGGCGATCTCGACCAGCCGTTTGGCGATCAGCGGGCGCGCGATCGAGGTGCCCAGCAGGTATTCGCCCTCGTACACGGCATTGCCGCGAAACATCGGAAAGACGAAATCCCGCACGAACTCCTCGCGCAAATCGTCGATGAAGATTTCCTTTACCCCCAAAGCCTCGGCCTTGGGTCGCACGTGATCCAGCTCCTCGCCCTGGCCAACGTCGGCGGTAAACGTCACCACTTCGCAACCGTAGGTGTCCTGCAGCCATTTGAGAATGACGGAGGTATCCAGGCCGCCGGAATAGGCGAGCGCAACTTTACGGACCGAAGCGTGTGTGCGGGACATCGATGAAATCACCTGAAAGCGTGTGGATAACGCGTAATTATAGCGGCGTGGCCCAGTTCTCTGCCGCTTGCGAGACCGCGGGCCATGGCGTCCACGGTGCTATAGTCGCAGCGAGACCGCCCCCCACACCCCATGAGCCTCAAACCCACTCCATGCCGCATAGCAGAACGCTTCCGCGGCTTTCTGCCTGTGGTTGTCGACGTCGAAACCGGCGGCTTCAACGCTGCTGGCGACGCTTTGCTGGAAATCGCCGCGGTGATTCTGGAGATGGAGGACGACGGCAGTCTGCGCCGCGGCAGCACTCACGCCGTCCAAGTGCTGCCTTTCCCCGGCGCCAATATCGAGCGCGCGGCGCTGGAAGTAAACAAGATCGACCCCCATCATCCGTTGCGGATGGCGATACCGGAAGCAGAAGCGCTGTCGCGCATCTTCAAGCCGATCCGCCAGGCGGTGTCCGAACAGGGCTGCTCGCGCGCGGTGCTGGTGGGACACAACGCCCATTTCGATCTCGGCTTCATCAATGCGGCGGTGGCTCGCTGCAATATCAAGCGCAATCCGTTCCACCCGTTTTCAGTCTTCGATACCGCGACCTTGGCCGGTGCCGCGTTGGGACAGACTGTACTGGGGCGCGCCTTGCAAGCGGCAGACCTGCCCTACGACGCCCATGCAGCGCACTCGGCAATCTACGACACCGAACGTACCGCCGATTTGTTCTGCCTGCTGATCAACCACATGCAACCGGTCTATGCGTCTCTGACGGAGACCGAACCGCGATCAGCGACAGTTTGATCGAGGTCGTGGTTGTCCATCAAAATAAATGTCTCAGACGACGCCAGAGGTTTATCTGTCGATGAATCTGATTCCGCCACTGCGCCGCCGCCTATTGCTGACGCTGGCGACTTTGCTGTTTCTTGGATTACTGGCCTGCGGTGACGCGCATGCTTTCAGTTTCGACACCGTTGAGGCCCAAGCCAAGGCGTTGGCGGCCAAGGCTTATCAAGAACCCGACACCCGCTCGGTCCCGCCGCAACTGGCCAAGCTTAACTTCCATGAATACCAGCAAATCAGCTACAAGCCATCTGCCGCACTATGGCAGGGCAGCACGCTCGGATTTCAGGCCGATTTCCTGATTGAAGGCAACGCCTTCCGTACCCCGGTCAAGATCAACGCCGTCGACAGCACCGGCGTACGACCGATCACGTTCGATCCCGGGAACTTCGATTATGGCAACACCAAGCTCGATCCGGCCCAACTCAAGCATGCCAATTTTTCGGGGCTGCAGATCCATTTTCCGCTGAACTCGCCAAAACAGGGTGGTATGGTGCTGCAATTCCAAGGTGCCAACTATTTTCGTGCGCTTGGCAAGGGGCAGGTTGAGGGACTCTCGGCGCGCGGGCTGGCGATCGACACGGGGCTGATCTCCGGCGAGGAGTTCCCGCGCTTCAAGGAATTCTGGATCGAACGGCCGGCGACCAGCGACAAGGTTATGGTGATCGACGCCTTGCTCGACTCCAAGCGTGCCACCGGCGCTTATCGATTCGTGCTGCGCCCCGGCGCCACCACCGTGATCGACGTGCAGGCGCGCATCTATCTGCGCGATTACATCACCAAACTGGGACTGGCTCCGCTGGGCGGCATGTACCTGTATGGCGAAAACCAGCCCAATCGTAGCCGGGACGATTATCGTCCCGAGGTACATGATTCTGACGGCCTGCAGATCGAATCGGGCACCGGTGAGTGGATCTGGCGGCCGCTGGTCAACCCCAAACGTCTGTTGATCACCTCGTTCATGCTGACCAATCCGCAGGGGTTCGGGTTGATGCAACGCGACCGCGACTTCGACGATTACCAGGATCTGAAAGCGCGCTTCGACCTGCGACCCAGCGCCTGGGTCGAACCCAAGGGCAACTGGGGAGCCGGTCGTATTGAGTTGGTGGAAATCCCGTCGCCCGACGAAACCAACGACAACATCGTCGCGTTCTGGGTTCCTGACAACACTCTCAAACCTCAACAGCCCTTCGATTTCTCCTATCGCATCAGCTGGCAGATGCAACATCAGACCAATCCGCCCTCCTCCTGGGTCACACAGACTCGACGCGGCAGGAATACTGGTGATACCAGTCAAAAAGGCATCAGTTTCGTCATCGATTTCAACGGTCCGGAGCTGAAGAAACTGGCGGACGATGCCAAGGTCGACAGCGTGGTATCGGTCGACGGCAACGGTGAAATACTCGACCGCAGCGTGGTCCATAACGATGCGAAAGGAGGGTGGCGGCTGATATTGCAACTGCGACGCATGGACGATTCCAAACCCGTCGAACTGCGCGCCTACCTGCGCACCGATCACAACACCATCTCCGAGACGTGGAGCTACATCCTCCCGCCCTCGTGAAGGACGCCGGCAAAGCCCCGGCAGCCTGCGTCCGCTACGTTGAGCGCCTGCCGTTGGACGCTGCTTTGCGCCGTGCGTTACTGGAATCCGCCGCGGCGCAGACGGATGGCGGCGTCGATGCGGCGATGGCGGCATTACACACTGCGTTGGCCCACGGCACGGCCGTCGACGACAACCCCGCCTACGCGTCGATCCGACAGCGGCTTGAACTGGCTTATGGCAACCCGCAGGCCGATCACCAACCATTGATCACCACAGACGTACAGGGGCGAGTGCGTCTGGTCACCACCCCGCCGCTGAGCCGGGCGTCGATGCTGCCGCGACCCTGGACCAACAATCCGCTGAAACGTCTGGGACACTGGCTCAAGAGCCTGATCTACGGTCGGCGCGGCCGACTGGCCCGCGCCGACCAACCCGAAGCGCAGCCGGCGCCGGCACCGCGGTTGTCGTGGAAAGGGGCCGGGCATCGGCGCCGTGCGACGCTGCTGTTACTGGTTCTCGGACAAACCTACGTCGCCACCTATTACATGACTGCGGTATTGCCTTACCACGGCACCACACCGCTAGAAATCACCGAATTGGTGGTTTACGCGATCCTGTTTGGCTGGATCTCGGCTGGCTTCTGGACCGCGATGATGGGTTTTCTGTCGCTGCTGGTGGGGCGGGACCGCCACGCCATTTCCGCCAGCGCAGCGGCAACTTCGGAGTCGCCGGCTGCAGATGCCGCCATCGACCCGTCCGCTCGCACCGCCCTGCTGATGCCGATCTGCAACGAGAACGTATCGCGCGTCTATGCCGGGCTGCACGCCACCTACGAATCGGTGCGGCGCAGCGGCCAGCTGGACCATTTCGATTTCTTCGTGCTCAGCGACAGCAGCGATCCCGATACCCGCGTCGCCGAACTCGACGCCTGGCAGCGTCTGTGCCAGGCGGTAGACGGCTACGGCCGTATTTTTTACCGGCGTCGTCAGCATCGCATCAAACGCAAGAGCGGCAACATAGGCGATTGGTGCCGGCGCTGGGGCGGCCGCTACCGTTACATGCTGATTCTGGATGCCGACTCGGTGATGAGCGGCGAATGTCTGACGCGGCTGGTGCAATTGATGCAGGCCAACCCCAACGCCGGCATCATCCAGACCGCGCCCATCGCCGCCGGCCGCGACACTCTGTATGCGCGGCTGCAGCAGTTCGCCACCCGTGTCTATGGCCCGTTGTTCACCGCCGGCCTGCATTATTGGCAACTCGGCGAAAGCCATTACTGGGGGCATAACGCGATCATCCGGGTGGCGCCGTTCATCCGTCACTGCGCCTTGGGCCGTCTGCCGGGGCGCGGCGCACTGTCCGGTGAAATCCTCTCGCACGACTTTGTCGAGGCAGCATTGATGCGCCGTGCGGGCTGGGCGGTCTGGATCGCCTACGACCTGCCCGGCTCCTACGAGGAAATGCCGCCGAGCCTGCTCGACGAACTGAAACGCGACCGTCGTTGGTGTCAGGGTAACCTGATGAACTTCAAATTATTCCTGGCCAAGGGCCTGCACCCGGCGCATCGCGCGGTATTCATGACCGGCGTGATGGCCTATCTGTCGGCACCACTGTGGTTTCTGTTTCTGGTCCTGTCCACCGGCTTGCTGGCCGTGCAGACGCTGACGCCGCCGAAATATTTCATACACCCTTATCAACTGTTTCCAGTGTGGCCCGAATGGCATCCCGGCTGGGCCATCGCGCTGTTTTCGGCCACTGCAACATTGTTGTTTCTGCCCAAGATCCTGGCCGTGTTGCTGCTGTTGGCCAAAGGCGCACGCAGTTTCGGGGGCGGCCTGCGGTTGGTTCTGAGCATGTTGATGGAACTGCTGTTCTCGGCGCTGATGGCTCCAATCCGCATGCTGTTTCACACCCAGTTCGTGCTTGCAGCGTTGCTGGGCTGGACGATCCGATGGCAGTCGCCGCCGCGTGGGAACGCCGAAACCGGCTGGGGTGAAGCCTTGCGCAGGCATGGCCTGGGGACCCTGTTGGGTGCGGGTTGGGCCGGCGGGATCTATTGGCTCAATCCGAGCTATTTGTGGTGGCTGGCACCCATTGTCGGTTCCCTGATCGTGGCGATTCCGCTGTCGGTGTGGTCCAGCCGCGTCAATCTGGGCCAACGCATGCGCCGTGCCCGTTTGTTCCTGATTCCCGAGGAGTCGGAGCCGCCGTCAGAGCTGCAATCACTGCAAGCTTATTTATCCCCGTCGGCCGCGGAATCGGGCATGATCGAAGCCGTCGCCGACCCCGCAATCAACGCCATGCTGTGCGCCTCCAGCCTGCCCCGGGTACGGCGACCACAAGCCACCCGGAAACATCGCAGACAACTGATTCAGGCTGCGCTCACCGGGGGGCCAACCGTCATGTCGCCTGCAAACCAGAATATTCTGGCGACCGATCCGGTCAACCTGTCGCGCCTGCATTTTCTAGTCTGGGTTTCTCCCGAGGCACACGCGGACTGGCGCACACAGCCACCCGAAGACCACAATAAATCTTGAAATTTCAGCGGGAATCGGCTGCAACATCGGCACAATTTGGCGGTCATATTCACGGATCACAGGCGTCACACAGTGTTATCATTCTGAATTGGAGCTTGTATGTTCATCAATAAAGAACAGGAGCCGGTCCCGAGCATGCTGAGATTTGCGGTTGGATTTGCAAAAACCCGGGACGAAATTGTTGAAACTCAACGTCTGCGCTACCGGGTTTTTGCCGACGAGATGGGCGCTGAAATCCACAACACTGAAGCAGGCGTCGACAGCGACCAATATGACGCTTACTGCCGCCACCTGATGGTCAGAGACCTGAATTCAGGCCAGGTGGTTGCCTGCACCCGCATCCTCACCGATGATCAGGCCCCGCGTGCCGGGGGATTCTATTCCGCCAACGAATTCGACCTGAGCATGCTCGATTCCCTGCCCGGCCGGGTGATGGAGGTCGGCCGCACCTGCGTCGATGCCGAATTCCGCAATGGCGCCGTCATCGCCAGCCTGTGGTCGGGGTTGGCCGGATTCTTCAACCAGCATCATTTTGATTATCTGTTCGGCTGCGCCAGCATCGGATTGGAAGACGGCGGCGCTGCTGCACACGCCCTGCTGCAGCAAATCAACGCCAGATACATGGCGCCGCCGTGGCAGCGCGTGCGCCCGCTGCAGCCGCTGCCCGCGGCGGATGCGCGGTCCACCGAAAAAATCAGGATGCCGGCCTTGCTCAAAGCCTATTTCAGTCTCGGCGCCAAGGCCTGCGGCGAGCCCCACTGGGATCGTGAATTTAACTGCGCAGACGTGTTCGTGCTGGTCAACGTCAGCGACCTTCATTCGCGTTATGCACGCCATTTCGTACGCCGCGCGCGCGGCGCTGAGACCGGCGAAAGCCTGGGCGTCCCGGCCCGCTCCAACTGACACTCCAACTGAACTGACCCGCCGCTTACGGTATCTTCCGTGACTGACGTCATCAGGCTATCCACCCGCAGTGCCACCCTCGCGGTTCATCTGCTGATCGGCCTGTTGCTGGCAGCGCTGGTCGGCGTCGAAGGCGGACGACGACTCTCGCGCGAACGTCTGGGGAGATGGTGGCACCGACGCCTGCTGCGCATCCTCCACATCGATCTAAAGATTCGCGGAAAACCGCTGAGCGGGACGCGCGCGCTGGTCTGTAACCACATCTCCTGGCTCGACATTCACATCCTTGGCGCCTGCGAACCCACGCGCTTCGTCTCCAAGGCTGAAGTGCACGATTGGCCGATCGCCGGTTGGCTGGCCAATGCTGCCGGCACCTTCTACCTGAAACGCGGCGCCAGCGGCACCCGCGAGCTGATCGCCGAAGTGAGCCTGCAACTAGCCCGCGGGTCGGTCGCATTCTTCCCCGAGGGCACGACCACCGAAGGTGATCGCGTGCTGCGTTTCCAGCCACGTTTGTTCGCCGCGCCGATCGAAGCAGGCTGCCCAATCCAGCCGATCGCGCTGCGATTTGGACGTGCCGCCAACGGCGAAAACATCGCTCCGTTCGTCGGCGAGATGACACTCACTGCCAACCTGCGGCGGCTGCTGCACGAACCGCGGCTGGATGCGGAACTGATCTACTGCCCACCGATCAGCAGTCACGGCTGTGATCGCAACACATTGGCTCAAGCCACCCGAGCCAGCATTGCCACCGCATTGGGCCTCGATCCATCGGAACAGCAGACGACCCGCCGTTCACTGGCGGCCTGATCCAGTCGTGCATAGATACGTCGCGCAGCCCGACAAGGCGCCCGCTTTATCTGCTGCGCCGGTTGAGCAAGAACCTTCCCGACCGCCAGTCGGTGGTGTTCGCGCCCGACACAAGCTCCGTCAACCCCGCATCCGCCGCCATAACGCGCGCGGACTGCGGCTTTGGTAGCGTACCAGCAGACGTTTAAGAGCGAGCGGATCGGCATCGACGGCGTTGACGCCGAATGTGGTCGTACACGCGGTGCGATACCCGGCTTGCTGCACCAGATCCCGAACGGCCGGGTTCCAGCCGCCGTAGGGATAACAGAAATGTTCGACCGCGACGCCGAACAGATCTTCCAGGCGTTTCTTGCTGGAGACGATTTCCTCGCGCGCCTGTGCAGGTGAAATCCGCGTCAGCCAGGCATGCGTCTGCGTGTGAGAACCGATCACCTGTCCGGCCGCCAACCATTCGCCCAGCTGCGCACGGTTCATAAGCGGTGCCGCCACCTCGCCTTGCGCCACGTCCCAGCGGTTGTACTCACCGATTTCATCGGTAACGATGTATTGAATCGCCCGAAAATTATTTTCCAGCAGAATCGGCACACCGTGTTCAAGGACGTTGATGTAACCATCGTCGAAGCTGATGACGACCGAACCGCGATCCGACAGCGCTTCGCCGGGCAACGCTGAACGATAGCCGCTGTCTCGCAGTTCGCGCATCTGCCGCGCAAACAGGGAGGTGCCGATGTACAAACCTTTGAGCCGCACGCCATGCGGCCGTGGACCCAGCTTGTGATACATCAGCATCGGTTGCCCCTGCGTGAACAGATCGCAAAACGGAGGCAGCGTGGTGTAATACGGCGGCGTCGCTTTGGGCATGCGGGTCAGATTAACGCGAACGCTGTAGGATGGTGCGATACAGCGCGATCATGTTCGCCGCATGAATCGGGGTGGAAAACCGTTCCAGCACATACCAACGTGCGGTGCTACCCCAGAGCTTGCGTTGCGTCGCGTCGGCGGCCAGCCCACTCATCGCCTCGACCAGCATCCCGACATTATCGGCAGGCAACAGCCGGCCATGCTGGCGGTCGATAAAGGCTTCCGGAATCCCCCCCTGAGCGGAACCGATCACCGGCAGTCCGCAGGCCATCGCTTCCCATAACGCGATACCCAGCGCCTCCGGCTCGATCGCCGGATAGACCAGCACGTCGAGTGCCGCCAGTACGGTGCGTACGTCGTCCTGCCAGGGCACGATGCTGCAGACCTCCTGCATGCCAGCCTGCTCGATCATCTGCTGCATCGGTTGCTGTAGGCCGCCGGCGCCGACAATCAGAAAGCGCGACTGCGGGTAGCGGCGATAAACCGGCTCGGCCGCTTTGAGGAATTCGAGCTGACCTTTGCCGCGCGGCGGATTAAAGTAGCCGAGAACGCCGAACACCACCGTGTCTGCAGACCAGCCATGCGCGGCCTTGGCACTCGCGGCAACCCCTGCAGCAGGAGGCTGGAACCGCGTGCAGTCGACGCCGCCGTAGATCTGATGCAGGCGACCGGCAGGTCCGCGCAACGTCGCTTCCAGCACCCTGCGTACCGCCTGCGACACCGCCACCACATCGGCCGCGCGCAACAGCAGCGCACGGCTGGGCTTGCTGACCACGCCCATCAAATGCCGCGATACCACAACCCTGGCACCGGTCCGGGCCAACCACGTCGCGATGATCGCCGGCCAGTAATCCTTGCCGTGCTGGACGTGGACGATAGCAGGCCGCAGCCGGCCGATCAGACGCGACAGCGCGCTCGCAAAAGCGAGACGTTTGGGCGGCAGCGTCTCGACGTGCAGGCCAGGCACCGCCTGCGCCGCCGGCGTCATTCGCGCGGTTGCAGTCACCGCCAGAGCTGTCTCAACACCGGCGTCGACCAGCCCGCGCGCCAGTTCCAAAGTCTGGTTGTCGACGCCGCCACCGTTGAAGATAGAGTTGACCTGCAGGACACGTAGGTCCGTCGTCATGCCGTTCCGGATTCCGGACGCATGGCGGGAAACAACAGCACATCGCGAATGGATGCACTGTCGGTCAACAACATCACCAAGCGGTCAATCCCCACGCCCAGACCGCCGGTGGGCGGCAGGCCGTCGAACAGCATGGCTTCGTCGTCGCCGGCATCCTTGGCCTCCACCTGCAACTGAAAGCGCCCGGCCTGGTCGTCGGGATCGTTGAGCTCCGAGAAACCGTTAGCGACTTCACGACCGCCGATGAAAAACTCGAAGCGATCGGCAATCTCGGGATCCTCGTCGTTGCGGCGCGCCAACGGCGAGACTTCGGTGGGATAGGCGGTGATGAAGGTCGGCTCGAACAGCGCCGGTTCCACGGTTTTCTCGAACAGCTCCGTCAACAGCTTGCCGGCGCCCATGTCCGATTTCACCGCCACGCCCCTGGCCGACAGTGCAGCGGCCAAGTAGTCGCGATCACGCAGGCGGGTGGCATCGAGATCGGGATTGTTGATCGCCACGGACTCGGCCATGGTCCTGCGCACGAATGGTTTACCGAGATCGTACTCGCGACCCTGATAGCTAAGCCGGGTGTCGCCCAGCACGGCGATGGCGCAATTGCGCAGCATGGTTTCCACCCGCTCCATCGCATCGCCGCAATCGGCGTAAGCCTGATAGAACTCGAGCATGGTGAACTCTGGATTGTGCCGTGTGCTGAGTCCTTCGTTGCGAAAATTGCGGTTGATCTCGTAGACGCGCTCGAAGCCGCCCACCACCAACCGCTTCAGGTATAACTCGGGCGCAATGCGCAGATACAGATCGCGACCCAAAGCGTTGTGATGGGTGACGAACGGCCTGGCAGCGGCACCGCCC
>CAJDWY010000017.1_pt1 | contig 15040 bp, 12 predicted proteins | sample 7391751 | NCBI WGS metagenome assembly CAJDWY01 (sample SAMEA7055745, study PRJEB34461) | soil metagenome | biome: terrestrial ecosystem; feature: Peninsula; material: soil | place: Antarctica | collected 2016
TGCGTCCTACGCGAAAACTCGATCACTTCGTGTACTCCAAAATACGTTTATGCGGTCTACGGGCGCGTCCAAGTGCCAAGTCCGACAGACTGCTAGGCAAGGATACCTGCTGTCGTGCGCTGGAGACAGCCGGACCGATCCTGTCGATGCGGCTCCCCAATGGCAGTAACCCGCCATTCTGACTTCGATCATCTGCGACAATGAGCAGTTCCGGCGTGTAGACCATCGCGACTTCGCCGCCGGGCTTTGTCACACTATACAACTCTAATTCCTGCGTCTTGATCATGAAATTTCTGCTCTCCTTGTTGTTACTGGCCGGCGCCAGCAGCGTGTGCGCCGCCGACGCCATCAAGACCCCCGCGCAGTTGGCACAGGCTCTTGGCGTCAAAGCCACTGACGTGCGTCAGTCGGCGATCCCGAATATGTATGAGGTGCGCAAGGATCACCTGTTCGGTTATGTCACCAAGGATGGCAAGTATCTGATCCAGGGCGAACTGGTCAACCTGAAGACGGGGGAGCAGATCACCGAAGAACACCGTCGTCAGGACCGGTTGGCCTCGTTGGCCAAACTGGGCGATGCAAACATGATCACCTATGCGCCGGCGCCACCAATGAAGATGCGCTATCGGGTCACGGTGTTCACCGACGTCACCTGTCCGTTCTGTCGTCGCATGCACAGCGAGATGGCGGAGTACAACCGGCGTGGCATCGCCATCCGCTACGCTTTCTATCCTCGTTCCGGTATCGGTTCGGCGGCATTTCGCGAGGCTGAATCGGTCTGGTGCGCCAATGACCGCCACGCCGCGCTTGATCGTGCGTTTGCGGATGCGGCGGCAGGCAAGCCGATTCCTCAAACACTCGACCGTTGCGACAATCCGGTATTGCGTGAATATAAGCTCGGCCAGGACCTGGGTCTGCGCGGCACGCCGATGCTGATCCTGTCGAACGGTGAGAAAGTCGATGGCTATCTGCCGCCCCAGGAACTGTTGTCGCGTCTGGATGCGGCTGGTAAAACCGAGGCCGGCAAGGGGAGTTGATGCGACCGGCTGCTAGGCGTCGTCTGTAGCTTGAAGAATTTCCAGTCGATCGATCTCCGGCAGGTAAAGTGCGGTATGAATGGGCCGCGCGCTGCGGTGTTCTGCCATCAGTTCGGCGTAGAGACGTAACTGCGGCGTGTAGCGCTGGCGACAAGCCACAACGAAGCCTTCGTGCTGTGATTCCGGCAGCGGCTCGGCAGTCGCCTTGTAGTCGAAGATCCACAGGCTGCCGTCGGCTTCCTCGAAGCAGCGGTCGATCGCCGCCGCCACCCATTCGCCGGAACGATAACCGGACAGCGCGTATTCCGCCGCAGCCCAAGGCTTCGGCGCCAGCAGCCAGCGGCCGTGGGCGCTGTCGAGCGTCTTGCCGACCAACGCCAGCACGCGCTTGACGGCGCGGTCGACGCGATCATCCGGCAAACCCATTCTGCGGAAACCGGCGGCCAGTGCGTGAGGCCGGTTGTCCGCATCGGCCAGCCAGCGGGGGATGCCGTCGTCGGCAATCCTGGCCATGGCTTGATGGAACAGCGTGCCGACCAACTGTGCGTAAACATTATTTTCTGTGCTCTCGTCTTCGCGCTTGGCTTCGCGCGCCGACAGCACGCGTTCGCTGGGCCGCAAGGTGCGGATCTCGCGCGGCACGTACAGGCCGCTGTCTTCGGGCATGACGAAATCCAACGGTAGCCGGGCTGAGCGCGGCGGGGTGAGCGCAACTGCGGTGGGGGACGGCGTGTCGGTAGCCGATGTCTGCGCGTCGAACAGGGTCCGAGCCTGCGGCCATAACCATGCCGCAAAGCTGCCGGCCGGCGGTTTGAATTCACCTCCCTTGCCGGGTTTGAGCGCGATGTAGATGTCCAGCGTCTGCCGAGCGCGGGTGGTGGCGACGTAGAGCAGGCGCAGCGCCTCGTTGCGTCGCACCGTGCTGTGCAGGCGATGGGCGTAGTCGAACAGCGCCTGCGATGATTCGATGTTTTGTTGGGGCCAGTGGTCCGGCGGCTTGGGCACCAGCAGCGCGCCGTAGGGTGTTTCCGTCAGATGCAGCAGCGGCTTGTCTTCATTGCGGGATTTGTGCCCGCAACCGATCAGCAGGACGTGGTCGAATTCGAGTCCCTTGGCCTTGTGGATGGTCATCACCTGCACCGCGCCTTCCGCCGGCGAGGCGTATAGCTCGGCCACGGCGCGTTCGAACGCCGGCAGATCGGTAAAGCCGCCGGCGCCGGTGTGGACGCGCAGCAACTGCAGCGCACGCCGCGCGTCGGCGAGCCCGCCGACATCGACACAGGCCGGACCACCGAGTTGCATCCACAGCGCTTCGACCCGTTCGGACAGCGTAGCCCGGACTAGATCGGATTGAACCGTCTGCAACGCCGCCAGCAGGCGCTCACGTCGGGCGCGGCCGTCTGCGCTCAGTTCACCTGTATCGACTTCCTGCAGGCGTAGCAACCAGGGCTGGCGTTGGCGTCCGCGCGACAGGGTCAGCAGATCGGCCCAACTGAAACCCACCCACGGCGCACGCAGCCAGACCGCCCAGTGCAAGCGATCCTGCGGATGCCATAGCGCGCGGGCGCAGGCCAGCACATCACGTACGGCGGGCAAAGCCGCCAGCGCGTCGATATCCTGACAGGCGTAGCGCAGGCCGCGCTCACGCAGCGCGGCGAGGATGGCCGGCAGATGGGTGCGCGCACGAGCGAGAATGGCGACGCTTCCGTCGTTACCGGCGACACAGGCCGCGGCGCGTGCGGCCACTGCGGCGGCTTCATCCGCGGAGTCGGCGCAGGCGTGCAGTGTGGCCCCGTCCGCCTCGCCGTTCGCTGCCCGAGTCGGAGCCGGAGCCCGAGTCGGAGTCGGAGCCGGAGCCGGAGCCGGAGCCAGTACAGGTGCGTAAGCGACCGCGCCGGCATCGGCATCATCGCGGGTGGGAAAGCTGTCTTCAAAGGCGCGGTTGAACCATTCGATCAGCGTCGGAGTGCTGCGGAAATTGGTCTGCAGACGCACCGGCGTCAAGCTCAGATCATCCAGCCGGCGGCTGTTCCAGAGTCGCAGGAACAGGCCGACCTCGGCTTTGCGAAAGGCGTAGATCGACTGCTGCGGATCACCGACCAGAAACAGCGAATGACCGTCACCGTCCTGCCAGCCGGAGACCAGCAGACGGATCAGCCTGAGCTGCGTTTCGGAGGTGTCCTGCATCTCGTCGACCAGCAGGTGGCGAATCTGTGCATCGCGCTTGAGCAAGGCTTCGCCGTAATCGCCGTCGGCATCGGCATCGACATCGACGGCACGTGGTTGCAGCGCATCGAGCGCCGCCAGCGCCAGCTCGGTAAAGTCGATTTCGCCGCGCGCCGCCATGGTGATCCGCAACTGTGCCAGCGCCTGTCGCAGCAGACCGCGCAGATGTTCACGCAGCTCGGCGAGCTCGGCGGGAACCTGTGCTGGCGGCAGTTGCTGAACCGCATCGGCGGCGGAGGCCAATGCGTCGTCGCCCTCGCGCTCGGCCAGCAGTGCCTTGAGCGCCAGCGTTGGCGCTGCCTTGGAGGGGAACCCCAGGGTGACGTTGACGCCACCGGCTTTGCGCAGCGTGCCGTCCGACTTCACCAACAGAGCTGACAGTTTCTGATAACACTCGGCGTTTTCGGGTTCGGCACCCGGCCAGTGGGTCAAGCCTGCGGCCCATTCGAGCTTGGGCGACAACGCGGAGGCTGCGCGGGCGAGTTCGATCAGACGCGCGCGGTCCTCGCCCAAAGCCATCGTCAATCGCTGCTGTTGATCGCCGTGCAATGCGTCGAGGATTTCCTGGTCGCGTTCATCGATGTCATCGTGCCTGGAGACGATGGCCTCGTAGCGATGTCGCCGCCTGCTCCGACAGGGCGTCGTCGAACAATGCCAACAATGCCTGCTGATACAGACTGCGCGGGTCTTCACTCACGCGTGGGCGGCCGCCGAGGCCCGACAGCAGCGGCAGCTCGGCGGCGATCTGGGCATTGAAAGCGTCGATGGTCAACGCACGCAGGCGCTCCGGATTGACCAGCAAATTCCAGTCATGTCGGCGATCCTGCGCCAGCACCGCCTGCGCCAGCCGCAGGCCACGCGCATCGTGATCGTCGCGCGGCGCGACACCGGATGCAGCGCGTTGCAGCAGCAGCGCCAGGCGGTGGCGGATCTCGGCGGCAGCCTTGTTGGTAAAGGTGATCGCCACCACCTGTTCCGGCTGTTCGACGGTGGCCAATGCGGCCAGACAGCGCTGCACCAACAGGCCGGTCTTGCCGGAGCCGGCGGGGGCGACGGCGATAATGTGGCGTGACAGATCAAGCGCCTGTGCGCGGGCTCCGGTGTCGGCAATCCTCATGCCGCCTCGTCCGGGTCGGCATCGGTGCCGGTCAGCGGCAGCAGCCAGCCGTACCAGGACTGCGAACGGAGCGCCGGATCGACACCGGCCTCACCCGCCAGAAAGCCGCGGGCGGCGGCTTCCAGTCGCTGGCTCCAGGCGCTGAGTTGCTCGTTCCAGTCGCGCTTGGGTTGCGTATCCGGCTCGATCATCGAACCGCACCAGTTATTGGCGCTGGATAGCGCTGGATGGCCGTCCTTGAGATGCGCAAAGCCGATGCCGTCGATTTGCGGCACCAGCAACTGCACCTGTGCGGACAGGGTCGCGTAGAGCGGCAATTGTGGGTCGCGCAGACGGTCTTCGCGCCAGCCTTTGGGATCGGCTTCGCGGCCGGTTTTGTAGTCGAGTACCAGATAGCGTGGGCCGCAGGCGGTGTCGACGTGATCGAGCCGGTCGATGCGCAGCGACAACGGTAGACCGGCCAGGGAGGTAGTCAGCGGCTCTTCGCAGGCGATGACCTCAAACGGATCGCTGCGGCGCAGCTCGTGGCGCAGCCACTGGCACAGCAGATCGTGCAGGCGGGCGGATTCGAGCTGGGTCATCACACGGCCGAAATCGCGTTCGGGCAAGTGGCGCGCCAGTGGCGCGCGCAGGGCACTCCGGACCTCCGTGCTCAAGGCGTCAGCGTCGAGCGCGGCCAGCGCGGTGCTGTTGTGCAACGTCTTCCACAAGCGTTCCAGCGCGGTGTGCAGGATCTGCCCCTGAATCCGCGGATCAAGGCCGTGGCCAGGCTGCGGTAGCGGCTCCAGACCCAGCCGATGGGTACAGAAGGCGAAGAACGGCGATTCGAACCAGGCGGTGAACAACCCGGCATTGCCGCTGATATTTTCCGTCGCCGTCACCGGTGGTACGGGGTCGTTCTCAGGCAGAAACAGGGTCGGCGGCGCGGCCGCCAGTCGTTCGGCCACACTGTTGCACTGGCTGCTGCACTTGCGGGCAGGCAGCACTTGCCAGTCGTCGCCAAACAGCGGAGATGGCAGCAGTTCCGCACCGCGTGTATCGACGGCCGGCGCCAGGATTTGCACCTCGGTGGCCTGGCCGCACAGGGCGGCAATTAGCGAGCGGCTGTGGGCCAGATGCGCTTCCGGGGAGGCTTCAGGAATGCCCGCGGCGCGTTGCGCTTCGATCGCCAGAAAAGGGGTTGGCGCGCTGCGGCCCGGGAAGATGTCAGCGTTGGCGTCGCCGATGATCAGCAGATCGCAGGGCAGAGCGAGGACTTCTTCCGGCGTGCCGATGGTGATCGGCTGCTCGTGCTCGACGCGGGGTTCGAAACCGTTGCGCAGCAATTCGCCCAGCCAGAGACGGGCGCGGCCGATATCGACCGGGCCGAGCATGCCGTCCATCGCACCCAGTCGCGACAGGCGCTGGCGCAATTCGCGCACGCTCTGGAACACGGGCGAGGGCAATACGGCCGTTCCCGGCCACGACAGGGCCTCGAGTCGTGTCGACAGATGCTCGGCCCAGGCGCTGGGACGGGCGCGGCGTGGTTCGTTGCGCAGTGCGGCGATCAGTGCGGTGAGAGCTGCCCGCAGCGAGGTGGGCGCAAGTTCGAGCAGAGTCTCCAGCCGTAGACGCGGACGACCGAGCCGGCGCAGATCGGCATCCAGCGACGCCGTTTGCTGGATCAAGTCCTGCCACAGTACCGGCGACAACAGCAGGCGAGAGATGGTGTCGACCGGGTTGTTTTCGAGATCGAGCGCAAACACGGCGCTGGCCGCTTCGACCCAGGCCTGCGCGGTGAGCGCCTGCCCGCGTTCCCAACGCCAGGGCGTGCCGTGGCTGTTGCCGGCACGCCGGCGCCAGGGCGCGACCAGATCAGTCAGAGCTTCGTCCAATGCCTCGCGTCTGGCCTCGGTATCTGCAAGCGCCACGACGATGCGCGGGGGTATCGAAGCAGTACCGGCCTGCAATTGGCGGCGGATCAACGCAGCGATATGACGAAACTGTTGGTCTGCATCCGGGCACAAAAAGCGCTTCATTTTTGCTGTGCCTGGCGCCAGGCTGGTGTTTTCAACGGTACTGCGTGTCCGCAGCGCCGCAAGCAGCGCCTGCGTTGCCGGTGGTTGTTGCAGATCGAAACCGTGCAGCTTGATCCGCGCGTGCAACGGCCAGCGTCCGTTGCGCAGGCCGACGAGGGCGACGCTGTCGAGATCCTCGCGTAGCAGCCAGTGATTGCGATGCATGCGGGCGCGCACGATTCGGCGCCAGCGTTGCCAGGCTTGCTGTTCCTCGCTGTAGGCGGGCAGCCGCAGCGGATCGATGCCGTAGCTCAGCGCCAGTCGTTCGGCGCGTAGCGCTTCACGCGCGCAGGCGAGGCTGGACAACAGCTTGCGTTCGTCGCACTCGATGACTTCCAGCCACAACGCCAGCGCCTGTGTCCCCGAGATCAATTGTTCGACCGGCCAGGTGTCGGCCCAGGTGTCGGCCGTCCACTGGCGCAGGCTGGCGATGCGTGGCGTGCGCCAGACTGCGCGGCCGGCGCGTTGTTGGTTCAGCGCGTAGTCCTCGCGCAGGCAACGTGCGAGCGCGTCGCTGGCGGTGAGGATCAGTTCATCGGGCAATTCGGCAGCGTCGTTCATGCCGCAGCCGTCGCCAGTCCGGGCGAAAGTGACTTCAGCGTTCCAGCAATGCCAGCTTGCCGGGCTTGCCGTCCCATTCGGTGGCGTCGGCGGGCGGCGCTTTCAGTTCGGTCAGCACCGGCCAGGTCTTGCACAGTTCGCGGTTGAGTTCGAGGAACTGCTGCTGGTCTTCCGGCACTTCGTCTTCGGCCAGAATCGCTTCTGCGGGACACTCCGGCTCGCACAGCGTGCAGTCAATACACTCTTCCGGATCGATGGCGAGCATGTTCGGACCTTCGTGGAAGCAGTCGACGGGGCAGACCTCCACGCAGTCGGTGTATTTGCACTTGATGCAGTTTTCGATGACGACAAATGTCATGGCAGACGCTGGGCGTAAATGAAGAGATGTGATTTTAGTACAAAACGCCCGGTCGCCCCAGACCCATATGCTCAGAATTTGTCATTCTGCTCGGTCTGATGGCGTCGATCCGTCACCGCAAGGGAGAGGCTAATCGCGGGTCGCGTGGGCGATGCTGTCGATGGCGATTCGGCACATCAAGCCAACTTCCTCGGCAGTGACGGCGTACGGCGGCATTAGATAGATCACGTCGCCCAGCGGGCGCAACAGCACGCCGGTGTGCTGGTCCGCGGTCATGGCGTGGCGGTAGGCCCTTAATCCACGGCGTTCCGCAGGCGGATACGGCGTACGCGAGCGGCGATTGGCCACCATTTCCACGGCCAGAATCATGCCTTGCGCCCGGATTTCGGCGACGTGCGGATGCTGCAGCAGCGGGCTCATGCCGGTCCACATCAATGCCGCGGTGCGGTGGTTGCGCGCCATCCAGTCTTCCTGCTCAAAAATCTCCAGGGTTGCCAGCGCCGCGCTGCAGGCCAGTGGATTTCCGCTGTAGCTGTGCGAGTGCAGGAATGCCTTGTGGCTGGCGTGGTCATCGTAGAACGCGTGGTAGACATCGTCCGTGGTCAACACGCAGGACAGTGGCAGCGTGCCGTTGGTCAGCCCTTTGGACAGGCACATGAAGTCGCTGCTGAACGGCCGCGTGCCGGTGCCGGCAGCGTCCAGTACCGGTTCCACCCAATCCGAAGCAAACATGCGGCCGGTGCGGCCAAAGCCGACGGCGATTTCGTCGAGGATCAGGTGCACGTGGTAGCGGTCGCAGGCTTCGCGCAGCAGTTTCAGATAGATCGGGTGGTACATGCGCATACCGGCAGCACCTTGTACCAGCGGTTCGAGGATGACCGCGGCGGTGGTCTCGGCGTGGCGCGCCAGTGCCGCCTCCATGTGCTTGAACTGGCGTCGGCTGTGATCTTCCCAACTGGCGCCGGGCGGGCGGTCGTAGCAGTCTGGTGAAGGCACGAAAATCGCCTGCATCAGCAGCGGCGCGTAGTCGGCGCGATAAGCGTCGACGCCATCGACGGCCATCGCCCCCAGGGTCTCGCCGTGGTAACCATTTTCCAGCGTGATGAATTGGGTTTTTTGCGGTTGACCGCAGTTGCGCCAGTAGTGCGCACTCATCTTCAGGGCGATTTCCACCGCCGAACTGCCGTCGCCGGCGTAGGACACGCGGTTCAATCCGGGTGGCGTCAGCGCGCAGAGCCGCTCGGCCAGCTCTACCGCAGGCGCGTGCGTAAACCCCGCCAGCATGACGTGATCCAGACGGTCGAGTTGGGCCTTGAGCCGCGCGACGACGTGCGGATGACGATGACCGAAAATGTTGGTCCACCAGGAACCGATTGCATCCAGATAGCGACGGCCTTCGAAATCCTGCAGCCATACGCCTTCAGCCGAAGCGATGGGCAGCATTGGAATCGGCGCAGCGTCGCCGCCGGCGTGATCCTGCATCTGCGTGCAGGGGTGCCAGACGTGGGCGAGGGAGCGAGTTTTCCAGGCCTGGTTGGGCTTCATCGTTGGTTCGATCATCGTGATTTGAACGGATTCAAACAGTATGGCGTGTCGCCGCAAAAGTCCCGAACTGGATCGACTGCCCCGCGCTGTGGCGACTGCCGACCTGTCGCGTCCAATTCCGATCTACACTGCGCCGTTGGATCTGTAGTTCCCCGATGATCCGCCAAGCAAAAACACGGAGTAGACAGCATGAGCAAAGGCATGGAACGCAAGAAGGAAACCAAGAAGAAACCGGCGATGACCCCGGCGCAGAAGAAGCTGGCCAAAGCCGAAAAAAAGAAGAAATAAGCATCGCAGGATCTTCAGCAGCGTGCTTACAGGTCCTTGATCAGCACCATCGACTTGCGCTGGTAGTTGTACAGGCTCTGCCGCTGTATCGGTAGGTCTGCAAGTTCGGCCTTGACAAAGCCGTGTTCGATGAACCAGTGCGTGGTATGCGTGGTGAGCGAGAACAGCCGGTCCAGCCCCAGCTTGCGCGCCCGATCTTCCGCGCGTGCGAGCAGTAGGGCAGCACGGCCTGCGCGTTGGTAGTCGGCGTGTACGGCGACGCAGTAGAACTCGGCGATGGCGTTGTCCGAAAACGGGAAAGTGGCGGCACAGGCGATGACGGCACCGTCGCGCACCATCACGTCGAAATTGTTGATCTCCATCTCCAGTTGTTCGCGCGAACGCGGCACCAGCACGCCGGAATCCTCCAGCGGTTCGATCAGCGCCAGCACGCCGCCGACGTCCTCGATACCCGCCTGCCGCGTGCTTTCGTAGTCTTCATCGGCGTGGAACATCAAGCCGCAGCCATCGCGCGTATACAGCTCGCGGAGCAGCAGGCCATCGACATCGCCGCCGACCAGATGCACCCGTTTGACACCGCCGTGGCCAGATGCCAGCGCCGCCTTGACGTAGGCGCGATCTTCGGCGCCGATGTTGCGTTCGCGCACGGTACGGCCCAGCAGTTGTTCGGCTACGCCGAGGCTCAGCTGACCGGCGTCGCCGGCGGCATCGGCCAGCCGCCAGGCGCCGGGATCGGAGTCCAGCACGAACACCAATTTGTCGGCACCGAGTCCGGTGGCAACGGTCTGCGCCAACTCGCCGGCGCGCAGATTGAAGGTCTCGCCGCTGGGCGAGTAGCCGATCGGTGACAACAGGGCGATCCGCCCCATCGACAGAATTTCGCGGATGCTGTCGATGTCGATGCGGCGCACTTCGCCGGTGAGCTGGTGGTCGACGCCGTTGCGCACCCCGACTGGCCGTGCCGTGATCCAGTTGCCGCCGGCGATTTTCAAGCGTGCGCCGCCCATCGGTGTGCTGGCCAACCCGGCCGACAGCTGGGCCTCGATTGCCATCCGCAGGGCGCCCGCGGCGGCCTTGACGCATTCCATCGTCGGCGCATCGGTGATCCTCAGGTCGCCGGCAAACTGAGGTTCGATGCCGCGTGCCACCAGCTGCGCCTCGATCTGCGGGCGCATGCCGTGCACCAGCACCAGCTTGACGCCGAGGCTGTGCAGCAGCGCCACGTCGTAGATCAGCTGCTGGAAATCATCGCGCTGCGCAACCTCGCCGCCAAACACCAGCACAAACACCCGACCGTTGTGGGCATGCACATAAGGCGCCGCGCCGCGCAGGGCGGCGACGAAGTCGACGGAGTCAGCCACGGGTTTCGCAAGCTTGCTGCCGGCATGCGCTTTACGGTTCATGCCGCGGATTGTAAAGGATGTGTGGTCACTCGCCGCCAATCCATGCCGACAAAAATCGACGGTTGCGGAGGTATACTGCCGACGATGAATCCGAATGACAGGTACGCCGACATTGTTGCCGCGCTGGGTCGGCTCGGCCTGAGCCCGAGCGCTGCCACGTATCACGGCCTGCTGTGCGGCGCACTGTGCGTACAGGAGCCGGAGCAGGTCGACCCGTTGCGACTGATCGAAGGAGAACAGCCGTCTGCGACCGATAGCAACGCAGTCGACACGCTCAACGGCCTGCGGGACAGTACCCATCAATCACTTGCCGATATGCAGACGGGGTTCATGCCGTTGCTGCCGCAGGATGAATCGGCGCTAGGGCTGCGCACCGTCGCCTTGTCCGAGTGGTGCGAGGGATTTCTCTATGGTCTGGCCGGCCGCCGCAAGCTCAATCTCAAGAGCTGCTCGGAGGAAGTACGCGAAGTGATCAAGGATTTCACCGAGTTCACCCGTGCCACGCTGCAGGACAGCGACGATCTCGAAACTGAAGAAGGCGCTTACACTGAACTGGTGGAGTATATTCGCGTCGGCGCGCAACTGGTGTTCATGGAACTGCGTCCTGCTCGCATCGAAACCGCAGGCCGACACACATTGCACTGACCATGTCGCTACCCACCGCAAAAACTCTGGTCGAGTACGCCACCCGCCGTCGACGGCTGATGGAAGCCATCGGTGCGGACGACATCGTCATCGTTGCCGGCGCTGGCGAGACCCTGCGTAATCGGGATGTGCACTATCGTTTTCGCCAGAACTCCGACTTCTGGTATCTGACTGGCTTCACCGAGCCGGACGCGATCGCGGTGCTGGCACCGGGACACAAGGACGGCGCCTTCGTCCTGTTCGTGCGTCCACGGAATGCCGAACGCGAAATCTGGGACGGCCGTCGCGCCGGGCCGGCCGGTGCGGTGCGCGACTACGGCGCCGACCAGGCTTTTGAGATCACCGAGTTCGACGCCGTGCTGCCGGGATTGCTGTCCGGCCGTGCTCGCATCCACTGTACCCTGGGCGAATCGCTCGAATTTGATGCGCGGCTCACCGCCTGCGTGCGGCATCTGCGCGAAGTTTCGCGCCGTGGCGGCGCCGCCCCCGGCGGATTCATCGCGCTGGAAAACACCCTGCACGAGCAGCGTCTGATCAAGACCGAGGCCGAACTGAGCTTGCTGCGCCATGCCTGCAGCGTTTCGGCCGCCGCGCACGTCCGGGCGATGCGTTATGCCGCGCCGGACCGTAACGAATACGAGGTGATGGCTGAACTTGAGTATGTGTTTGCGCGCGCCGACATGGAGCCCGGTTACGGGGCCATCGTTGGCGGCGGCGACAATAGCTGCATCCTGCACTACGTCGAAAATGATGCGGTATTGCGCGACGGCGACCTGCTGCTGATAGACGCCGGTGGCGAATATCACGGCTACACCGCTGACATCACCCGCACCTTCCCGGTCAACGGACGTTACAGCGATGCCCAGCGTGAGGTGTATGAACTGGTGCTGGCCGCACAGCTCGCCGCCATCGACCAGATGCGGCCTGGTGTGGATTCCGCGCTACCGCATCAGGCCACGGTGCGGGTGTTGACGGAAGGGTTGGTCCGGCTCGGCCTGTTGCAGGGTGAAGTGGACGAGGCGATCAAAAACGAAACCTACAAGCGCTTTTACATGCACGGCACCGGCCATTGGCTGGGCATGGATGTCCACGACGTCGGCCGTTACAAGCTCGATGGCAACAGCCGGCCGTTTGTTGCCGGCATGGTGATGACGGCGGAGCCGGGCCTGTATATCGCACCCGACAGTGTGGACATCGACCCGCGCTACCGCGGCATCGGCATCCGCATCGAGGACGACATTCTCATCACCGCCGAGGGCAACGAGGTGCTGACCGCCGGCGCGCCAAAGACGGTGGATGAGATCGAAGCCTTGATGGCCGAGTCGCGGGTCGTCGCGGTCTGAACACCGGATTATTGATGCGGCATTCAAGCAACTTGCGTAACAGCATTTCCCGCTCGCTATTCCGGCGCAGGCCGGAATCCCGCGTCTTGTGAGCGACTGTGACGTCGCCATCGTCGGCGGCGGCCTGGTCGGCGCCAGTCTCGCGGTGGCACTGGCCGACAGCGGCAAGCGCGTCACGCTGATCGAGACTGCCGCGTTCCCCGACACCGCGCCGAGCTGGGATGAGCGCAGCATCGCGTTGACCGACAGCAGCTACCGCATCTTCACCGCGCTCGGCATCTGGCCGATGCTGGCGGCAAGTGCGGCGCCGATCCGTGCCACCCATATTTCCGAACGCGGCCGTTTCGGTGTGGCCCGTTTCACCGCTGCAGAGGTCGGACTGGACGCGCTGGGGTACAACGTGCCGCTGCGCGCCATCGGCCACGCCCTGTGGCAACGCCTGCGGGACAGCGCCGTCGAACTGATCTGCCCGGCCACGGTGATCGACGTACAGGCCGGCGAACAATTGGTGGTGCTCAAGCTGCAGCAGGCGGAAGGGCTGCCTGAGCTGGAGATCAGCGCCCGCCTGGTGGCCGCGGCAGACGGCGCACGCTCGGCGGTGCGCGAGCACCTGAAGGTGGCCTCGCGCCGTATCGATTACCAACAGCACGCGATGGTGTCCGCCGTGCGCATCGGCCGCAGTCACGCCGACGTCGCTTATGAGCGCTTCACGCCCGACGGCCCCATCGCCGTGCTGCCGAAGCCGGATAAGGCCTGCTCGTTGGTATGGACGGTGCCGAGTTCGCGTGTTGAGGCCCTGCTGGCACTGCCGGAAGCGGATTATCTGACGGCGGCGCAAGAAATTTTCGGCGGCCGGCTCGGGCCTTTTCTGGCGTTGGGCCGGCGCAGCGCTTATCCGTTGTCGCGGGTGATGAGCGCGACCCTGACCGCTGCGCGCACGGTGTTTGTCGGCAACGCCGCGCAGAGTCTGCATCCGGTCGCGGCGCAGGGTTTCAACCTTGGTCTGCGTGATGTCGCCACGCTGGCGCAGACGATTGCGGTGGCGGAAGATCCGGGTAACGCCGCGCTGCTGGAGGACTACGCCGCACAGCGACAGCCCGACCGTTCCGCCGTGAGCGATTTTACCGATACGCTGGTGCGCACGTTTTCCAACCGCATGCCCGGTCTGGCGCAGGCGCGGCACTGGGGATTGCTCGGACTGGAGCTGCTACCGCCGGTGCGTGACCGGGTATTGCGTCAGCATCTCGGCCGGCTCGGCGCAATCGGGTGAGCCCGGCCCAGTACGACATCGCGGTGGTGGGGGGCGGCCCGGTCGGTGCCGCCGCGGCGCTGGCGCTCCATACCTCAGGCTTCAAGGTCGCACTGATCGAGCGTAGCCAACCGCCGGCCGCGTACGACAGCCGGACCTACGATATTCGCGTCTACGCCATCGCACCGCAGTCGATGGCCCTACTGGATCGGCTGGGCGTCTGGCCGCGGATCGCCGCGGCGCGGGTGAGTCCTTATCGGCACATGCAGGTGTGGGTCGAGCAGGCCGACCGCGCGCTGTGTTTTTCGGCTGCAGATGCGGGCCGCAGTGAGCTGGGCTGGATTGTCGAGCACGGCCTGATCGTGGATGCCTTGTGGAGTGCGCTGGACGGCGTCGCGGTCTACGCGCCGGCCGGCATCGAGCCTATCCAGTTCAACGATGACCTGCCGCCGGTGTTGCAGCTCGACGATGGCCGCAGCCTGCAGGCCCGCCTGCTGATTGCCGCCGACGGCGCCAATTCCAGCCTGCGACACGCTGCCGGCATCGACACCATCGGCTGGGCGTATTCGCAGCGCGCTATCGTCTGCCATGTGAAAACCGCGCAGCCGCATCGGCACACCGCCTGGCAGCGTTTTCTGCGCAGCGGGCCGCTGGCGTTTTTGCCGCTGGCCGATGATCGTTGTTCCATCGTCTGGTCGGCGGATGAGGCCCTGGCCGATGAGTTGATGACGTTGAACGATGTCACTTTTCGAGCCCGGCTCGGCGCTGCGCTCGGGGGGCCGCTCGGTGCCATCGTGGAAGCGACTCCGCGCATCAGTCTGCCCCTGCGTCTGCTGCACGCACGGGACTACGTCCGTCCCGGCCTGGCCCTGATCGGCGATGCGGCGCATACTGTGCATCCATTGGCGGGGCAGGGCGCCAATCTCGGATTTGCCGATATCGAAACGCTGGTCACGGAACTGACGGCGGCGCGAGACAAGCGCCGCGACTGGTCCGGCATCCGCACGCTGCAGCGCTATGCTCGTGCGCGTAAGTCAGCAAATATCGACATGCTGGCGGTAACCGACGGTCTGTATCGACTGTTCAAAGCGCCGGTGCCGGGCCTGCGCACGCTGCTGGGGGTCGGCATCGACGGCGTCGACCAATTGGCGCCGTTGAAGTCATGGCTGGCGCGGCAGGCGACGGGTGGCTAGGGTAGGGTCTTAGAAATA
>CAJDWY010000108.1_pt1 | contig 14919 bp, 14 predicted proteins | sample 7391751 | NCBI WGS metagenome assembly CAJDWY01 (sample SAMEA7055745, study PRJEB34461) | soil metagenome | biome: terrestrial ecosystem; feature: Peninsula; material: soil | place: Antarctica | collected 2016
GGTAACCACGCCCGCCGGCGTGATCTTGCGGATGATGCTGTTGCCGGCATCCGCTACGTAGACATTGTCGGCGCTGTCGGTGGTGACGCCGGTTGGCTCATTAAAACGGGCCGCCGTGCTGGTGCCATCGGCGCTGCCCGCACTACCGGCCGCCCCGGCCAAGGTGCTGACGACGCCCGCCGGCGTGATCTTGCGGATGATGCTGTTCGTGGTGTCCGCTACATAGACATTGCTGGCGCTGTCGGTGGCGACGGCGGTTGGCTCATTAAAACTGGCCGCCGCGCCCGTGCCATCGGTGCTGCCCGTCACACCGGCCGTTCCGGCCAAGGTGGTAACCACGCCCGTCGGCGTGATCTTGCGGATGTTGCTGTTGCTGGCATCCGCTACATAGACATTGCCGGCGCTGTCGGTGGCGACGCCGGTTGACTCATTGAAACGGGCCGCCGCGCCGGTGCCGTCGGCGCTGCCCACACTATCGGCTGTACCGGCCAAGGTGGTAACCACACCCGCCGACGTGATCTTGCGGATGGTGCTGTTTGTGGTGTCCGTCACATAGACGTTGCCGGCGCTGTCGGTGGCGACGCCGAATGGACGATTGAAACGGGCCGCTGCGTCCGTGTCGTCGGTGCTGCCCGTCACACTGGCCGTCCCAGCCAAGGTGCTGACCACACCCGCCGGCGTGATCTTGCGGAGGGTGTTGTTGCCGGTGTCCGCTACATAGACATTGCCGGCGCTGTCGGTGACGACGCCGATTGGATGATTGAAACGGGCTGCCGCGCCCGTGCCGTCGGCGCTGTCCGCACTACCGGCCGTCCCGGCCAGGGTGCTGACGACACCCGCCGGCGTGATCTTGCGGAGGGTGTTGTTTGCGGTGTCCGTCACATAGACATTGTCGGCGTTGTCGGTGGCGACGCCGAAGGGACCATTGAAACTGGCCGCTGCGCCGGTGCCGTCGGCGCTGCCCGCACTCCCGGCTGTCCCGGCCAGGGTGCTGACGACACCCGCCGGCGTGATCTTGCGGAGGGTGTTGTTTTTGGTGTCCGTCACATAGACATTGCCGGCGCTGTCGGTGGCGATTCCGGTTGGATGATTGAAACGGGCCGCCGCGCCCGTGCCATCGGCGCTGCCCACACTATCGGCCGTCCCGGCCAGGGTGCTGACGACGCCCGCCGGCGTGATCTTGCGGATGGTGCTGTTGCCGGCATTCGCTACATAGACATTGCCGGCGCTGTCGGTGGCGACGCCCTGTGGAAATTTGAAATGGGCTGCCGCGCCCGTGCCGTCGGTGCTGCCCGATGCACCGGGCGACCCGGCCAGGGTGGTAACCACACCCGCCGGCGTGATCTTGCGGATGGTGTTGTTTGTGGTGTCCGCTACATAGACATTGTCGGCGCTGTCGGTGGCGACGCCGGCTGGATGATTGAAACGGGCTAGCATGCCCGTGCCGTCGGCGCTGCCCGAACCACCGGTCGTCCCGGCCACGGTGCTGACGACGCCTGCCGGCGTGATCTTGCGGATGATGTTGTTTGTGGTGTCCGTCACATAGACATTGTCAGCGTTGTCGGTGGCGACGCCGAATGGACTATTGAAACGGGCCACTGCGCCCGTACCGTCGGCGCTGCCCGCACCACCGCCGTTGCCCGCAAACAATGACAAGCTAGGGATGGAGGAAACGGAAGGGGTGCTACTGTCCCCGCCACAGTCCGCGATTCTCATTGCACGCTCTCCCTCGTCGCGGAACACCCGCGCGGCGCCTATCCTACAGCACTTTCGTCGTCGCTTCCGTGGGCCGCTTCTTCCAATGACTCATGAGCCTGGAGGAGGCCGCGTGATTCCAACGACAGATGCGCCTGAGCGGTCATTCTTGGAGAATGATCGTGACTCTCAATAGGGCACTTCTAAAAATCCATCGTGACCTTGCGATAGTTCGACGGCCTCCTAATTTCTGAAGTCACAGTTAATTGTAATTGTCGCCATGAACCGGGTCGAGTTTTACTGAACTGCGCCGGGTTTTGAAGAGGCTTCAACTCTCGAGAGGATGGAGCCATGAACAGAGCAACGCGGTATTCACCAGAAGTACAAGAGCGAGGGGTTCGGAAGGTATTGGATCACCAGGCCGAGTCCCCCCTCGCAGTGGCAGCGATGGGGTCGATAGCAGCGAAGATGGGTTGTACGGTCGAGGCACTGCGAAGTGGGGTGCGGCCTGAACGGCCTGCGATGCGCATCGGCATCTTCCGCGGCGCAGTCGCCGAGAAACACAAGAGTAATGTGCAGGTCTTGTGATGCCTGTACGCGTCCCTCCGTAGGCAGCGCGGTGCTCCGCAGTGTGTACCAGCCGCCGGCATCCGCCGGCAGGGCGATGAACGTGCGGTTTGTTAATTGAGGCACCGCTCTGGCCGGTCCGATGGCGTTTTTAGTCTTCCCAGGCCACTGCGTTGCGTTGCTGGATCTCTTTCTGCAACAGATCTGTGTAGCGTTCCTCGACGGCATTACGCTTGACCTTCATGGTCGGCGTGACCATGCCGTTGTCGATGGTCCAGGCTTCCTTCACCACCACCACCTTGGCGGCACGTTCGTGCGGCTCGAGCTTGGCGTTGACGTCGTCCATGGTCGCCTTCAGGCCCCGTTCGACGTCTGCTCGGGGCTTCTTGCGTGCGTCTTCGTTAAGCGCTACCAACATGATCGGCTGAGTCAGGCCGTTGCCGACGAAGCACAGTTGTTCGATGTCGGTATTGATACCGAACGCGTCTTCGATCGGCGCCGGCGCCACGTATTCGCCCTTGGCGGTTTTGAAGATTTCCTTGACGCGGCCGGTGATGTAGAGATAGCCGTCGTCGTCAAGCCGGCCGACATCGCCGGTCTTGAGCCAGCCGTCGGCGGTGAACAGTTCTGCGGTCTTCTCCGGGTCCTTGTAGTAGCCCGGTGTGATGGCGTCGTGGCGGTTGAGGATCTCGTTACCGTCGGCCAGTTTCACCTGGGAATCCACAAACGGTTTGCCGACACTGCCGAGACGGTTGGCCCCCGGCAAATTGCAACTGCAATAGATTGAGTTTTCGGTCATCCCATAGCCCTGGTAGATCTCCAAACCGAGTTTTTGGAACCACTTCAGGGTTGGCAGCGGCAGCGATGCGGCGCCGGAGATGCGTAACCAGCAACGGTCGAAACCCATGCCTTTGCTCAGCTTGCGCTTGATCAGCCAGGACACCACCGGAATCTTCATCAACCGGTCGAGCTTTTCTTGCGGCACCTGTTTGATGAAAGCGCGCCCACACCAGCGGTACGGCGTAGAAGCGCGTCGGGCGCACCCGTTTGATCGTCGCCGGCATCTTGTCGAGTTCTTCCAGGAAGGAGACTTCGGCGCCAAGGTAGAGGCTGGCCAACTCCACTGCGCCGCGTTCAAAGGCGTGGGCCAGCGGCAGGTAGGAGAACAAGTGTTCTCCCTCGGGCCGGGCGGGCATGTCACGCAGCAAGCCTTGGGTCGTGAACTTGAGGTTTTTCGCTGTGACCATGACCCCCTTGGGATTGCCGGTCGTGCCGGAAGTGTAGATCAGGCTCCACAGTTCATCGTCGCCGCGGGAGACGGCCGTTTCCAGCGGCTCGTGTGCCTGGATCAGCGCATCCCAGCGATGTTCGCAGACGTCTGCAGGGACACTTGGGTAGGGGAGGGCGATTTTTATCGGCCCCTCCGGCAGCGCCTTGAGGAAACCTTCGACATCCGGCATCGGCCCAAGAAAAATCGCCTTGGCCTCGCTGTGCTCGACAATGAAGTGGACCGCGCTGGCTGCCTGTTTGGGGTACAGACCGACGCTCACAAGCCCGGCGATGCCGCAGGCGAAATCTGCCATGAACCAGTGTGCGGTATTCATGCCGCTGATGGCGATGCGGCTACCCTTGGGCAGGCCCAGTGCGATCAACGCCGCCGCCATGCGGCGCGACTGGTCGGCGACCTTGCTCCAGCTGTAACTGCGCCAGACGTCGTTGATCGGCTGATGCAGGTAGGCGGCGTGCGGCGACTGCTCGGCGCGTTGCAGCAGCCTTTCAACAGGATTCGGAAAAGTGTTCATGAATGCCGGCCCGCAAGTTCTGATGGTTTTGTTGGATTGTCAGCGTACCTAAAGTCGGGCGTTCATGCGTAGCAGGCCTACTTCCATTACAGTGCAGACATAGAATTAATGTATGTGTCCCCAGGCTTTCAAAAAACGTGGGAAATCAGCGCACACGGAGGGACAGGATGCTCCGACGGGCGTCACGAAAGCCGTGTGGGCGATCAATCGCTGGTAGCCACCACCCGCGGCGGTTTGCGTTTTCGCTTAGGACTGTTGTCCTCGACCACACCGAAATACTGCTCGGGTGTGAACTCGTCGACCTCGATTGCCTCCATGCTCGCGGCGTAGGCCTTGCGCAGCAGCGCGGCTTCGTCGGTACTGATGACGTTCTGGTCGACGGCTTCCTGCACCAGTTCTCCGGGGATACCGCGCGGCAGCCTGTGGGCTTTTTGCGCAGCGTGGATCTTGGTTCGCACCGGCTCGGCCTGGCCGATAAGTTCAAAGGCCTGCAACAGACGACCGGCGCCGTGGTCGGCGGCGGGGATGAACACGTCCTGGGTTAGCCGCCGGTACTGGTCGGTCATCGACTGAATCGTCAGGGCCGATTGGTGGCTCAACGCGTCGCTTGGCAGCTTGCCGACCGGGTTGATGCGCAGCATCAGCGAACCCACCGTTTTCAGCCAGACGCCGGTAAGGCCACCGAAGTTGCTATAGATGCCCTCGAAGGCCTCCTGAATCATGCCCAGTGCGTATTGCACCGAGTAGTGCAGCAGCGGCAGATCTTCGGCCTTGCGGCCGTCGGCCTCGAAGCGGCGCAGCGCGCCGGTAGCCAGCACCATCCACGCCAGCACGTCGGCGTAACGGCCCGTGAGCTTGCCGCGGATTTTGAGTTTGCCGCCGATGGTGAATATGGCGAGATCGGTGAGCATGGCAAAGCGCGTCGCGGCCCAGCCGAGACGGCGGTAGTAGGTGGCCGTCGGTCCTGACACGGGTGAACCAGCACTGAAGCCACGGGTGAAATAGCGCACCGCGGAACGGCCCATGTTGAGCGTGAAGTGGCGGATCCAGCCCCACAGATTACTGCGGAAAGCGGATACGTCGTCGTTCTCGATGGCATGGACAACGTTGAGTGCATAGGGGTGGCAACGCGTCGCACCCTGGCCGAAAATCATCAGCGTGCGGGTCAGGATATTCGCGCCCTCGACGGTGATGCCTACCGGTGCGGATTGGTAGCCCACGCCGAGAATGTTGTTGGGGCCCTGCATGACGCCGGCGCCCGAGAACACGTCCATGCCGTCGATCGTCAACTGCCGGGCGAGTTCGGTGCTGTAGGCCTTCATCACCGCCGATACAACCGGCGGCTGCTGGCCGGAATCCACAGCCGAGCAGCCGAAGATGCGCGCGCCTTCGAGCATGTAGGTGAGCGCGGCGATCTTGCCGACCTTGTCCTCCACGCCCTCCATGCGGCCGATGGGGATGCCGAACTGCTCGCGCACCATCGAATACGGGCCAGTGACCGCGGCCACCGCCTTGGCACCGCCGATGGCACCGGCTGGCAGCGACACCATGCGACCGCCCGCCAGTTGTTCCATCAACATGCGCCAGCCGGTGCCGGCAGCAGAGGGGCCGCCAATGATGTTGTCCGCCGGTATCACCACGTCCTTGCCGACCAGCCCGGCGTGCCTTCCTCGATCAGCACGCAAGTGATGCCAAGCTCGTGGCCCTTGCCCAGAAGGTTTTCGGGATCTTTCAACTTGCAGGCGAGGGTGACCAGATTGGCGATCGGCGCTAGCGTGATGTAGCGCTTGCGGAAGTTGAGCCTGAGCTTGATCTCGCCGTCGGTGTCCTTGAATACCTCTCCTTCGGCTTTCATGCTGGCGGCGTCGGAGCCGGCGGTGGGCTCGGTCAGGCCGAAGCAGGGAATGTAGTCGCCCGTTGCCAGTTTCGGCAGATAGTGCTGCTTTTGCTCATCGGTGCCGTAGTGCTTGATCAGCTCCGCCGCGCCCAGTGAGTTGGGGATGACCACGAAGGTGCCGATGGCGGCGTTGTAGGCGCTGAGCTTCGACATGATGGTGCTGATGGCGAGGATTGAGAACTGCTTGCCGCCGTATTCCTTCGGGATCAGTAAGCTCATCATGCCGGAGGTCTTGATGAACTGTTGCACCTCGTCAGGGATGCGCTTGGTGCGCTGGATCTGGTAGCGGTCGATCATGCGACACAGTTCTTCCACCGGACCATCGATGAATTCACGTTCCTCGGCGGACAGCTGGTTGTAGTCCTCCGCGATGATCTTCTTGAAATCCGGATTGCCGCCGAAGAATTCGCCGTCGATCCAGATCGAGCCGGCCTCCAGCGCCTGCCGCTCGGTATCCGATATTTGCGGCAGGACCTTGTTGGTCCTCATGTAATTCATTACTTTGGCAAATATGTAATTCATTATCTTGGCAAACATTGCATACCTTCCATTATGGATTTTGACCGTTTTATGAACGCATGGCGCGGCCAGCAGCAGCTACTCTGCGGTAGCATACGGGCAAAAAATTAGCACATTTCGGCCGATGGGAACAGGCCAGAACGCTACTCGAAGCGCTTGCCGGCAGCCGCCATCTCCACTAGGAGTCTGGTCGGCTTGAAGCGCTCGCCGTACTTCGCCGCCAGTTCCTCGGCACGCTTGACGAACTGAGGCAGCCCATAGGCGTTGATGAACTGCAGCGCGCCGCCCTGGAATGGCGCGAAGCCCCAGCCGAAGATCGAGCCGATGTTGGCGTCAGCCACGCTTTTGACCACGCGTTCCTCGTAACATTTGGCCGACTCATTGGCCTGCGCGAACAGCATGCGGTCGATTATTTCCTGCTGCGGCAGCTGCGTGTCGGCCAACGGGAAGTGCTCGGCCAGCCCGGCCCACAGGTGCTTCTTGCCGTCGGCCGGGTAGTCGTAAAACCCCTTGCCGGCTTTCTTGCCGGGACGGTCGAGTTGTTTGACCATCTTCTCGATCACCGCCACGCCGGCCGGTTCGCTCGCCGCTTTGCCTTCGGCGGCCAAGTCCTTGCGCGTCTGCTCCAGCACGTGCAGCGACAGCGACAGTGACACTTCGTCCTGCACCGCCAGCGGCCCTACCGGCATGCCGGCCTTGAGTCCTGCCATTTCGATCGAATGCGGGTGCTGACCCTCCAGCAGCAGCGCCATGCCCTCCATCGGATAGGTGGCGAAGCAGCGCGAGGTGTAGAAGCCGCGCGAGTCGTTGACCACAATGGGAAGCTTGCCGAGCTGCTGCACGTAGTCGAATGCGCGCGACACAGTCTCGTCATCCGTCTCCTTGCCACGAATGATTTCGACCAGCTTCATCTTGTCGACCGGGCTGAAAAAGTGGATGCCGACGAACTTGGTTGGGTTTGCGCTGGCCTCCGCCAAGCCCGAGATGGGCAGGGTGGAGGTGTTGCTGGCAAAGAAACGCGATCCTCGAACACCGCCTCGATCACCAGATCGCAGCCTTCGAGATCGGCGAGCGAAGTGGTGGGCTTGATGCGATCGAGCAGGAGATTCTTGCCGGCCGGCGTCTCGCGGCCGCGCTTAACCGCCTTGTCCAGCAGGCCCTCGGAGTAGGCCTTGCCCTTGTCGGCAGCGTCCTGCGTCGTGTCGAGCAATACCACGTCGGTGCCGGCCTTGGCCGAGACGTAGGCAATGCCCGCGCCCATCATGCCGGCGCCGAGAATGCCCAGTTTCTTGACCTTGGAGTTCTCGAAGCCGTCGGGCCGCGACTTGCCCTTGTTGATGGCGTTGAGCTGGAACCACAGCGTGCCGATCATGTTTTTGCTGATCGGGCTGACTGCCAGGTTGGCGAAGTAGCGCGACTCGACGCGGCAACCGGTATCGAAATCGACCAGGCCGCCCTCGAACACGCAGCTCATGATGTTGGTGGCGGCGGGGTAGTTGCCCTGCGTCCTGGCGCCCGCCATCGACGGTGCGATCGCCCACATTTGCACGTTGGCGGGGGATTTGGAATCGCCGCCTGGCCAGCGAAACTTCTTGTCGTCCCACGGCTGCACCGGCTTCGGATTGGCCAGACACCAGATTTTGGCGCGCTCCAGCATCTCGGTGCGATCTTTTACCAACTCGTTGACGATACCCTGCTGTTTGGCCTGTTCCGGCCCCAGTTCCTTGCCTTCCAGTATCAGCGGCAGCGACGGCTGGATGCCGATCAGGCGCGGCAGGCGCTGGGTGCCGCCGCCGCCCGGTAGCAGGCCGAGCTTGACTTCGGGCAGGCCGAATTTCGCTTTTGGATCGTTGATGGCGATGCGGTAATGGCTCCGCCGGATCCGTCATCGCATAGATTTTTTCGATGTCGGCACCGGCCAAAAACTGCGGCTTGCCCGAGGTGATGATCACGCCCTTGACTGAAGCGTCGCCCTCAATGCGGGCGATGGCTTCGGCGAACGGGCCGATCAACTCATCGTTCAGCACATTCATCGAACGGCCCGGCATGTCCAGGGTCAGGGTGACGATGCCGCCAGCGTCCTGTTCGAATTTCACACTGTTCATGTTTGCACTGTCCATGTTGGTTCGATTTTCGTTTGCGCAGGTTCAGACGCGCTCGATGATGGTGGCGATACCCATGCCGCCGCCGACACACAGCGAGATCAGCGCGGTGGATTTGTCCTGGCGTTTCAGTTCGTCCAGCACGATGCCGAGGATGATGGCGCCGGTGGCGCCCAGCGGGTGACCCATGGCGATGGCGCCACCATTGACGTTGACACGCTCCATATCGATGCCGAGGTCACGCACCGCCTTCATCGCCACCGCGGCAAACGCTTCGTTGATCTCGATCAGATCGATGTCGCGCGCTTGCATGCCGGCCTTCTTCAGCGCCTTGCGGCAGGATGGCGCGATGCCGGTGAGCATGATGGTCGGCTCACTGCCGATCACCGCCACCGAGCGGATTTTCGCGCGCGGTTTAAGGCCCAGATCGCTGCCTTTGGCCTTCGATCCGACCAGTGTCAGTGCAGCGCCATGTGGCATCGAAGCCCATTTGTCCCATCTGCTCGAAGCTGGGCTTGAGTTTGCTCAGGATCTGCACGGTGGTGTCGCCGCGCACAGTTTCGTCGTGATCGAGCACCACCATGCCATTGAGGTCCCGCACCGGGATCAGCGTCTTGTCAAAGCGGTGCTCAGATTGCGCGGTGGTGGCGCGTTGCTGCGAGCGTACGGCGAAGCCGTCCACATCCGTCCGCGAAAACCCTTCCATGGTGGCGATCAGATCGGCGCCAATGCCCTGTGGCACGAAACCCAACCGTTCGTTGGCACGTGGGTCCATCGCCCAGGCACCGCCGTCCGAACCCATCGGCCAGCGGCTCATACACTCGACGCCACCGGCGACGATCAAGTCCTCCTGACCCGACATCACCTTCATCGCGGCGATGTTGATGCTCTCCAGCCCGGATGCGCAGAAACGCGATTCCGTCACGCCCGGCACGGTCTGTGCCCAACCTGCATACAACACGGCGGTGCGCGCGATATCGGCGCCCTGTTCGCCGATCGGCGTGACGCAGCCGAGCACTACATCATCGACCTGTGAGGTGTCGAGCTGATTGCGCGACTGCAGCGCGTGGAACAGGTTGGAGAGCAGGTGGATCGGCGTGATTTCGTGCAGGCTGCCGTCTTTCTTGCCTTTGCCGCGCGGCGTGCGCACGGCGTCGTAGATATAGGCTGCGTTCATGTTCTGTGCTCGGGGAGATTTGCGTAGATTAGTAATCGTGATTACTATTTCGACATTGCTGCCGCGATTGAGTCACGGCATGGAGGTGGCGACAGAGAATATGTCGCTTATAATAATCGCAGCGAGCATAAGAACATCAGGCGTGCCGGTCAATGCGTTTGCGCGTGATCAAACAACATAATGAGCCGACACCAAACAGTAAAAAACGTTACCGCAATGTCAAAAAAAGCTTCCAAATCCTTGGCAAAACGCGGCGTTTCGACGGTGCGCCGCGGGATCGACCCCGCCACCCGCATCCGCATCGAGCAGGCTGTGCTGGACATCTTCTCGGAGCGCGAATTCCACCGCGTCGGCTTGATTGAGATAGCGCGCGCCGCCAACGTTTCGCTGCAGACGCTGTACAAATATTACGGCAGCAAGGAAGCGCTGTTGTACGCCGGCCTCGACGCCTGGCTGAGCCGATTGGCGGCGCGCATGATTGACCATTTGCAAGGGCTGGAAGATTACAAGGAGAAATTCCGCAAGGTGTTCTGGGTCAGCCTGGATTTCTTCGAACAGAATCCCAAGGTCGGTCAGTTGATGATGAGTTCGGTGTATCTCAATACTTGGCGGCGGCAGGAGGGCTTTCAGAATCCGGAGTTGTTTTGCACCTTCATCACGGTACTGGGCGAGGCGCGTGCCAAGGGGGTACTGATCGACACCGTGGACGAGAAAATTCTGCTGGACTACATCTTCGGCGTGCTGTTTCGGCTGGTGCAGATGCATGTCCATCGGGGTCAGCGGCAGCTGCTGACATCACAGGCAAATGTTTTGTTCGAAATGCTGTGGCGGGCTATCGCCAAGCCTGAGATGGTGGCTTGAAGGTTGTGCGGGAGTAGTGCTTTATAGTCTCTCCCGCGTGCGGGAGAGAGGTGCTGATCACGGAACTCGAAGCCACACCGGGCCTGTCCGTCGCGCGATCAGAGTGGACAACTCGGACGTATCGGCCGCGGGCAGACCGTACGAGAGTTCGAAGCGGTGGTACTGCGGCTGCCGGTCGGTTTGTCGCCGCGTCCGCTGGAGACGCGCTACGGCCACCATGTGGCTCGCATCGATGCCATCGAACGCGGGCAACCGCTGGATTACGCAGCCGTGCACCAGCGCATTGCCGATTACCTGAAGGAACAAAGCTGGCGTCAAATCGTCAGCCAGTATCTGTAGTGGTTGTCCGGACGCGCAAAGATAAAAGGCGTGAATTTCAGCGAACAGACACAGACGTTGTTGCTATAATGCCGGCATGAAAATCGAGACTTTTAGCGATCTGGTCACCATGGCCGCAGCCGATCCTGAGCCCAGTAAGCTGCTGGTGGTTCTGATCGGGGTGGAGGCCGCCCATCGCGCCGGCCCCGACGGCAGCGAGGTAGCTCTCGAGAACGAGGGCAGTCTGACGCCGATGATGGTGCGCGATCTGGACATGAGAGCGGATCTCACACTCAAAGAGGTAGTCGCCGAGGCGGATACTACCGGCCAGCTCTGGCAGTTCCTGTTGCTGGCGGTATTGCCCGGCCGTGATGGTCAGGCGCCCGATGACGATGACTGTGACACCTGTCTCAAGCGCATGGCCAAAGCCGTTCTTAGCGGCGGTGATCTGTCCTGCTACGTTTGCTTCAACCGCCAGGGTGCACCGGTTTCCTTTGGCAAGTCCCTGTCATGAAGTAAGGGGTATTGCACCGGCTGTGGTTTTATCCGTGCTTATCTGGTTCTCTTCCACAACCACCACCGGTAGCGTGTAGAGCATCTGCATCAGGCTGGAGCAGCAGTGGCTCCGATCCCTGCTCGGCATTGCCGATGATGTCACCGCGCCCCCCTACGCCGAGCTTTACGCCGCAAAATCCAGATCCACTGCATCTAGTAGGTCTGGGAGCTAACCGGATCAGCACGGTTTAATCCACGCCGAGGCCCAGAGCCTGCCGGAAGAGGGTATCGCGTCGGGCACCCGATTTGAAGATATTCCTGAGTCATGGGTCTTGTCCGGACTGGAGTGTGGCTAAGTCCGAGTTCGCGATTCAACAGGACGATTGATCCCCTGTTGGCGAGCGGCCAGCCGCATCGCCACCCGATTCCCCCGCATTACCTCCGCGCCAACCCGTCTTCCGGGCTGACACCGCTGCAGCGCTGGATTAGCCGCTCACGGCTTTCCAGCATGTTAGCCAGATCCTCGCGCAGGCCGTCCTCGTAGATCCGTAATTGGGCGGCCTTGAGCTTGGCGTAGAGCACGTGTTGTCTGGTGTTGAACTCATGCAGTTGGCGTTCGAGGGGCAGACCGTCCGCCAGATGGGCGCTGGTCTCGCCGGTTTTTTCGCTGGGCGTACCGCCCAGTCGTTCGATGTGGCGGATCAGCATGACGTTGAAACGCGCCTGATCGGTGCGCAGTTCGCGAAACAGCGTGCTCCAGCCGCGATGGCCGTCGAGGCTTTCGACGTCGTGCATCAGGTACGCTTCGGCACGCACCTCCTCGAGCAACTCGTTGAGCAGCGCCAGGGTTTCCTCGCGGCTCAGATAGCCGAGATAACTGGGGTCGAGTTCGTGCATGGAGCAGGGTGGTGAAGCATAGGTTGGTGACTCGTCTTCTGCCGGCTGGCGAATCTGGCTGGAGGTGCCGTGTTTTTCGTCGTGATTGTCGCTCACGCCGGGATACTCTTGTCAGTGGCACCGTCGTGCAGACGTGACAGCGCAGCCTGCGCCAATTGATCAATGTCTGTGATGCGTTCTGCCGCAGTCGGCAGATTGTCGATGCTGCCAGCGACTAGCTCTGAGCGCGCCACGCCGCCCATTCCCGCCCGCAGGATCGGATAGCGGCAGTCGAGGAGGTCGCAGATGCGCGTGTGCAGGCAGGTTTTGGCGTTCAAAATTGGATTTTCCTCTGGCGTCGAGTCGTGTGGCAAGGTCTGTCCTGTCTTCGGATGCTGCTTATTATGATCCGCTATGGCGCGCGCGACAGCCGCTGCTGGTCCGAGCGCCGACTAAAGTAGCTCTTGAGTGCGGCAATAGTCGCTACGGGTGGTGCGTACACAATCCGGAGCATCCAGCACCAGTGAGGTCGGCGGCGCGATTTCCAGCGTCGATTCGTAAAAATTTGTTCAGACATCCTCAACGAAAATATTTGGCACCGACTTCGGCAGCATCGGTGCTCATGAAGTATTCGTTCAGATACTTTTCACCTTCATCACAGAACACGGTGACGACCGTTTTCAACTCGGGATAATTTTCGCGGATGCGTTTGGCTGCCAGCAGGTGAGCACCAGAACTTGGTCCACAGAACAAACCGTAAGTTCGTGCCACTCGTTTCATTTCGGCTATTGCGTCGAAGCTGGAAACGCTCAGCACCTGATTCACCGATGACGCGTGGCGTTGGAAAATGCCCGGCACGAAACCATCGGAAATGCCCTCGATGGTATGTGTGGCGATTTCACCGCACAGAATCGTACAAGATTCGGACGGCTCCATCGCGAACAGCCGCACGTTTGGATTGACCGCGTGGAACGCCTGTCCAACGCCAATCAATGTGCCGCCGGTTCCGACCCCGAGAGCCAGCGCGTCCGGCAGTTGCCCGGAAGGTAGCTGCGACAAGATCTCCGGCCCCAGTACCAGGCGGTTTTCCTCCACATTCCATTCAGACTCGAATTGACCTGGTGCGAAATAGCCGGGCTGCCGACCCAACTCCCTGGACCGCTCCAATGCCTCGTTGACGTGGAAGTTACCGCAGAACAGCACCTCGGCGCCGAACGCGCGCGAGATCGTCACACGCTCGCTCGACAGGCCTTCGGGCATCACTACCAGCATGCGGTAACCCTTCACCGCCGCCACCATCGCCAAGGCGTTGCCGGTGTTGCCGCTGGTGGCCTCGACGATAGTGTCGCCGGGCTTGAGCAGACCCTCCTGTTCGGCGCGTTCGATCATATACTTGGCGATGCGCGCCTTGATCGAACCGGACGGGTTGAGGAATTCGATCTTGACATAGACGCCTTCAATGTTGAGCAGCGGCGTATCGCCCACAGCATCAAGGATATTGGAAGATACCGTGGGGAAACGGGTCAACATGGCGGTACAGACTCCTTGGAGGGTAATTGTGTCGGAACATGGAGTGAGGGATCAGGCCAGATCGAAACCACGTCAGGACGCGCTCGACAGTCGATGCTGGTCCGAGCGCATGCCAAAGTAGCTCTTGAGGGCAGCGATGGCTAGCGGGATAGATCCGAAGATGATGAACACCAGATCGCCCGGCAGGCGCAGCCATTCGATCAGGTGCGAGCGTGCGCTGCCGATATAGCCGATCTCACGGGCATGCCAATAACCGTGCTGGACCACATCCCAGACCTGCAGTACGCCGCCGGGGAACAGGCTCATCACCACCATCATGGCCAAGCCGATGTTGGTGCCCCAGAACGCTACCCGTATGTATTTCTCGATGCTCGGCCAGCGTTCCTCACTGGCGGTCTGGCGCAATACGAACACCATCAGCGCAATCGCCAGCATGCCGAATACACCCATCATCGCGGCGTGGCCATGGTTGGGTGTGAGCAGGGTGCCGGTCTCGTAGTAGCTGACTATCGGCAGGTTGATAAGGAAGCCGAAGATGCCGGCGCCGACGAAGTTCCAGAACCCAACCGCCATCATGAAGTAGAACGTCCATTTATGCGGCACTGCCACCGGTTTATCGCAGATATGGCAATGACCGCGGGTGGTGCGCACGAAATCCCAGGCGTCCAGCGTCAGCAAGGTCAGCGGCACGACTTCCAGCACCGAGATCATTGCCGACAGCGCCATGTTGACGTTGCCCTGGCCGCTGAAGTACCAGTGATGGCCGGTGCCGATCAGCCCTCCGCCAAAGTACAGAATAGCATCGAGGTAGATCACGCGCAGTGCCACGTTGCGGCGGGTCAGGCCAAGCTGGTAGAAAGTCAGCGCAACGATGGTGGTGGCGAAAAACTCAAAGAATCCCTCGACCCACAGGTGGATGATCCAGAAACGCCACAGATCAACCACAGTGAAGTTGGTCTTGGCGCCGAAGAACAATGCCGGCACATAAAACACCGGGATTGCCAGTGAGGCCCACAAGAACGCTCGTGCCAGCGGCTTCGCTTCGGATTGGGCAACCCGGGCTGGCCGCGCCAGCGTCCA
>CAJDWY010000008.1_pt1 | contig 14622 bp, 19 predicted proteins | sample 7391751 | NCBI WGS metagenome assembly CAJDWY01 (sample SAMEA7055745, study PRJEB34461) | soil metagenome | biome: terrestrial ecosystem; feature: Peninsula; material: soil | place: Antarctica | collected 2016
GGGACGTGCCGCTCGATCACACTGGCCGCGGCGGCGACGAGCTGAAACGGCCGCGCCCCAACAGCGACGCCAACGCCGGCGGTAGGTGCCGCTGGTCGAAACACAGCAGAGAGAACTGCGCATGACCGGCGCGTTCTCCGCCAGTTTCGCCCGCCCAAATCTGGGCCAGCGGGCCGTCGCCCGGCGGTAGCTCAACGCCGAGCCGCTTCAGAGGTTCGCTCGACGCGAACAGCGCCGCGGTACGGCGCGCCGGCAGGCGAGTGTTGGGTTCGGGCTTGATCCGCGAGCGCTTCATCGTATGATCGGACCCACTGCTGCGGCTGCTGACAGGACAATTATCGGGGAGTACGACATGTCGGAATCATACCGCTTCGTTGTCGCCGGCAGGGTGCAAGGCGTGGGTTTCCGCCAGGCGGTGATGGGCAAGGCGTTGGTGCTGGGCTTGCGCGGTTGGGTGCGCAACCGCGACGACGGCCGCGTGGAAGGCCGTGTGGCTGGCGAAGCTACGGCGGCGCTGGACGAATTTCGGCACTTTATCGGCCGGGGCTCGACGGCGGCACGGGTGGATTCGTTGTGTTGGGAAACCTGTACGGCGATCAACGAGGCCGGCTTTCGCATCCTGGGTTGAGCGAAACCGGCGTTACGGCTCAAAGCTTGATCGGACGGTCGCCGAGAAAATCGAAAGCAAACTCGCGCGGCGTCGACTTGCCGGCGACATAATTTACCATCCGCGCCAGACGCGCCGGGATCTTCATCAGTTTGTCCTGCAGTTCGCGACCTCTGGCTGCAAGACCGGTGCGCTCACCGATATGCCAGAACGCCAGCAGTTCCTCGACGATCTTCTGGTAGTGGCGCGGGCCGTAGATATCGCCGCGGCGCACGACTTCTGACATCAGATCGTAGTTGGGAATGGTATGGCCGGGCATCGCCAGCGCCGGCATCACCTTGAGCAGTGCGTACAGCGCGCGTTCCTGCGTGGCGCGCTCCTGCAGGCTGGTATACGCCAGCAGGCGGTAGGGATCCCGCTCCCAGGCCGGATTGAAACCGGATTCGATGTAGCGGTACTGCATCCGTTCCAGCGCGTCCATATCGAAGATACGCGCATCACGGACGTAGTCGCGCATCACGCAGCCATGGCGATCTTCCTCGGCAGTCCACAGATTGTTCCAGGTGCTCCACGGGCTCTCGTTGCCGAGATGAACTGCAATCAACCGGTGGAAATGCGGCAGACCCTCTTCGGTCAGCAGATTGATCGCCAGCGCGACGCGAACCTGATCGGGCAGGCCACGCGCGGCGTCGCGCAGTTGCTGCAGTTCAGTATCAACAGGCACAGCCGCATCGGCACCAGCCGACATCAATTCATTCGGAAACCACAGTTTGCGCCGATCGAGATGCGCCTGCGTCCGGGCCGTGACAAACGGTTCCAACGCCTCCAACACATCGCGCTGAACGGGATTGAAAAACGATGGTCTGCCTGCAACGCTGGCCATGGATATCCGGGATGTCCTGTGGAGGTATCAACTTTATGTAAAAGTAGTCGATGTTGGATGCCTGACCTGCGAATTATAGGTCATTCGTCCTGACGATCAGGCTCAACTTTTAATCAGAGTGAGAAATTCCTGGCGCGTGCGCGGATCCTCGCGGAAACGTCCCAGCATCATCGAAGTCGTCATCGACGAATTCTGCTTCTCGGCACCGCGCATCATCATGCACAGGTGCCGGGCCTCGATCACCACGGCCACGCCGTGGGCATCAGTTACCTGCTGGAGGCAGTCGCCGATCTGCTGCGTCAGGTTCTCCTGAAGCTGCAGGCGGCGCGCGTACATGTCGACGATACGCGGGATTTTTGACAAGCCCAGCACTTTGTCGATGGGTAGATAGGCGACGTGGGCACGGCCGATGAACGGCAGCATATGGTGCTCGCACAGGGAATACAGCTCGATATCGCGGACGATTACCATTTCGCTGTTGGTGGTGCTGAAAAGGGCGCCATTGACGACATCCTCGATCTTTTGGCTGTAGCCCTGAGTCAGGAACTCCATCGCCTTGGCGGCGCGCTGCGGCGTGCGCAGCAGACCTTCGCGTTCGGCATCTTCACCGATGGCCTCGAGTATCGCGTGATAGCTTTGTTCCATGTCGCTTGCCCGCTCTGATCGATGAATGGATTATGGGTGAGTATCGATAATGTCGATTGAGATTATTTCACAGCATTCAATGCCCCTTACGTTCTTCGCCGTGACCGATCCCACTTCCCTCTCCGTCCGACCAATCCCGATCGACCTGATCCGTCCTGGTCACAGTCAGGCGCGCCGTCGCTTCGACGACGAACGGCTCGCGGAACTGGCCGAATCGATCCGCGAATCCGGCATCCTGCAGCCGGTGGTGTTGCGCAATATCGACGCTCGACACTACGAACTGCTGGCCGGTGAGCGCCGCTGGCGTGCGGCACAACTGGCCGGCCTGCACGAAATTCCTGCCCTCCTGCGTAACGACCTCGACGAACAGCAGGCCCAGGTGCTCGGGCTGGTGGAGAACCTGCAACGCGAGTCGCTATCGCCGATGGAAACCGCGCACGGCCTGCAGAACCTGCTGCACGAGAGCGGCCTGACCCACGAAGCCATCGGCCGGCGCATCGGCAAATCGCGCGTCTACGTCACCAATTATCTGCGGCTGCTGACGCTACAAGTGGAAGTGCAGGCGCTGGTCGACGCAGCGCGGCTGTCGCTGGGACACGCCAAGGTGCTGGCCGGCCTGCCACGCGCGCGGCAACTGGCGCTGGCCCATCAAGTGGCGCGTGAACAACTGTCGGTGCGGACACTGGAACGTCGCACGGCGGCGTCCGCCAACGCCAAACCCCCTGCCGCATCGCCATCGGATCTTCAGCAACTCGAGCGCGCACTGGCCGAGCATCTGGGCTATACCGTACAGCTACAGACGAGTGCCGGCGGAGCCGGCTGTCTGCGCCTGGGTTTTTCCAACCTCGACGAACTCGACGGCTTGCTGGCGCGTCTGGGTTATCGCGCCGGTTGAGTCCTGTTATTAAACCGGCACGTAAACAGTAGCCAGAACGATCACGTTAAAATTGCCGTTGAGCCAGCACAAATCCACAGACGTGCTGGTTCAATAACCCAACAGCGCTCTGTTCTATAGCAATAATTTAAAACGATGGCGCGGATACCGTACCGGTGCTGGCCGGTGCAACGCCGCTATCACTGCTGGACGGGGCGACGGGCAACCCCTCACCGGTGTCCGGTTTGAGCAGAATATTTTCCGGTCGACCAGTAAACTTCGGTGCGGTATCCAGCAGGAAGATGTCGAGCACGGCTTTCACCCGTGCCAGGACTTCACGAATTCGGGTCCGTGAGAACAGGCCGAGAGCGGCACCTCCAGGCGCTGCGTAGGCGACGATCTGCAGGTGTAGTTTCTTGCCGATAAAGACGGCACGATAGGCATGGTATTGCTGGGTAATGACGGTAACGCGGTGGACGCCGAACACCAACTGCGCCCGCGCCACCGAATCGAAGGTCCGAAAGCCGGCGAAATCCATGGTGATGGCCGACTGCGGCACGCCCAGCTTGATCAGTGCCCGCCACATCGCCCGCGGCTCGTTGTAGCTGCTGTCCGGATTGGCGCCCGACACCAGCAGATGCTTGACCTTGCCGAGTTGATAGAGCTGGGCAGCGGCATCGACGCGGCCGATGAACTGCGGGTTGGGCTGTCCGTCGCGCGTGTAAGGACTGGTGCCCAGCACCAGTCCCACGCTGTTCTCCGGCAACAACGCCCAACTGGTGTAGACGTACGAATAGCTGTTGTTGATCACCCAATGGTTGAGCAGCCAGATCAGGAACACCAGCACCCCCAAGCCGATGTAAATCCAACGGCGAAGGCTGCGCCTGATGCTGGCTCGTGAAATCAAACCGGCAATTCCTTGAACAGCAGGGGGCGCATGATCTGGATCATCTCGAAGGCGGTCATCGGGGTCATTTCACGTCTTATCTATCGATATATTGTCGAGGTCGAGCGGCTGCCGGCTCCTTTCGCAAGCGCTGCACCGCCATTCTAATGGCAGATCAATGGCTGAGACGCCGCATGCCCTGTTCCAGCCCTTCCAGCGTCAGCGAAAACATCCGATCGGCACCGATCAATTGACGGGTGACGTCGATCGAGGAGGTGTATTCCCAACGCTCCTCATCTTCCGGATTGAGCCACACCAGATGCGGAAATTGTTGCTGCAGCCGCTGCATCCACACCTCGCCGGCCTCCTCGTTCCAGTGCTCGACGCTGCCGCCCGGATGCAGGATTTCGTAGGGGCTCATGGTCGCGTCGCCGACCAGGATAATCTTGTAGTCGGGCGTGAACTTGTGCAGCAGATCGAACAGCGGGATGCGCTCGCTGTAGCGGCGGCGGTTGTCCCTCCACACACTCTCGTAGATGAAGTTGTGAAAGTAGTAATGCTTCAGATGCTTGAACTCGGTCTTGGCGGCCGAGAACAGTTCCTCGCAGACTTTCACATGCGGATCCATCGAGCCGCCGACGTCGAGAAACAACAATAGCTTCACCGCGTTGTGACGCTCGGGCACCATCTTGACGTCGAGATAGCCAGCGTTGCGCGCGGTCGAGGTGATGGTGTCGTCGATGTCCAGTTCTTCAGCCGCGCCTTCGCGGGCAAAGCGGCGCAGGCGGCGCAGCGCCACCTTGATGTTGCGCGTGCCCAGTTCGACCTGGTCGTCGAGATTGCGGTACTCGCGCTTTTCCCACACCTTGACGGCTTTCTTCTGCCCGCCTGCGCCGCCGATGCGCACCCCTTCCGGATGGTAGCCGGCGTTGCCGAACGGGCTGGTGCCACCGGTGCCGATCCACTTGCTGCCGCCCTGGTGGCGCTCCTTCTGCTCCTCCAGACGCTGTTTCAGGGTCTCCATCAATTGGTCCCAGCCGCCCAGCGCCGCAATCTTGGCTTTCTCCTCGTCGCTGAGCAGTTTCTCCGCCTCGCGCCGCAGCCACGCTTGCGGAATCGCCGCGCTCAAGTCGGGGAACACCATCTCCACGCCCTTGAAATAGGCGGCGAAGGCGCGGTCGTAGCGGTCGTACAGGCTTTCGTCCTTGACCAGCGCACAGCGCGCCAACACGTAAAAATCGTCCATGTTGAAGATCGCCACGCGCTGCGACAACGCATCCAGCAACACCAGGAACTCGCTCAAGGATGGCTTGAGCCCGGCGCTACGCAGCGTGAAAAAAAATCCGAAGAGCATCGGTTCGGTCGGCAAATTTAACGTCGATTAGGCATTCTATCGCGCAGTCCGTTCCCATTCCGTCAATCCAATGATTCCTGTCGCTACCCTGCGTGAAGCCGAGCAGCACCTGAGCCGGCGCGACCGCCGTCTGGCGCGCCTCATTCAAGTCCACGGCCCCTGCACTCTGGGCCGCAGTCGACGCGACCCGTTCCACGTGCTGTGCCGGTCCATCATCGGCCAGCAATTGTCACTCAAGGCTGCCGACACCATTCAGGCGCGCGTCGCCACGGCGGTATTGGCCGGCGCAAAGTTCATGCCCGGCCATTTCATCGATGTCGAATACGAACTGCTGCGCAGCGCCGGCCTATCGGGAGCGAAATGCCGTTGGCTGATCGCGCTGGCACACGCCGTACACAACGGCGAGCTGGACTTCCGCAAGCTGCGACGGATGGACGACGAAACCGCCATCGCCACCCTCGACGCCCTGCCCGGCATCGGCCGCTGGACCGCGGAGATGTTCATGATCTTTGCCCTCGACCGTCTCGACCTCTTCTCGATGGGCGACGTCGGCCTGCGCCGTTCACTGGACAAACTCCACAACCGCGGAGTGAAACTCGGCGACGACGATGCGCTCAGGATCACCGCGCGCTGGGCACCGTACCGCTCAATCGCCAGTTGGTATTTGTGGCGGATGGTGGACGGCGGCAGCGATAGCTGGAGTTGAGGTGCCGCTCGTCCACTCTGCGGAGCAAAGGGTTAACCACAGACTACACAGATTTCACAGAAGGTAACCGCGAAAATAATTCCGTGTAATCTGTGGTTGGGATTTTCGGGCCATAACCCCGGAAGGCGGACACTTCGCAAACCCGTGCTCAGTTGCGCCGCGCCATGAACGCCAGCCGTTCGAACAGATGCACGTCCTGCTCGTTCTTGAGCAGCGCACCGTACAGCGGCGGCAGGGATTTCTTGACGCTGGATTCGCGCAGGGTGGCCGGGTCGATGTCCTCGGCCAGCAGCAGCTTGAGCCAGTCAAGCAGCTCGGAGGTGGAGGGTTTTTTCTTCAACCCCGGCAGCTCGCGCAGACCGAAGAATACTTCCATCGCCTCACGCACCAGCGTTTTCTTCAGATTGGGAAAATGCATGTCGACGATGCGCTGCATGGTCCCCCGGTCGGGGAAGCGGATTTAGTGGAAGAAGCAGCGACGCAGGAAGGCGTCGGGCAATTCCTTTTCGTTGTTGGAGGTGATGATGATGACCGGCCGCTGCCGCGCCTTGATCGTTTCGCGCGTCTCGTAGACGTAGAACTCCATCTGGTCGAGCTCGCGCAGCAGGTCGTTGGGGAACTCGATGTCGGCCTTGTCGATCTCGTCGATCAGCAGCACCGGTTGCTGGTCGGACTCGAAGCACTCCCACAGCTTGCCTTTGATGATGTAGTTGCGGATCTCGCGCACTTTTTCATCACCCAACTGCGAGTCGCGCAGGCGTGAGACGGCGTCGTACTCGTACAGCCCGTGCTGCGCCTTGGTGGTGGATTTGATCGCCCAGTCGTAGAACGGGCGGGCCAGCGCGCGCGCCACCTCCTGCGCCAGTTGGGTCTTGCCGGTGCCGGGTTCGCCCTTGATCAACAACGGGCGCTGCAGGGTGACGGCGGCGTTGACCGCTATTAGCAGATCGTCGGTGGCGACGTAGCTTTCGGTGCCTCCAAAACGCGCGTTCATGCGGGGGGATTCAAGAGAATTGAAAGATCGTTGAGACAAGCGTAACGGCCCGCAGCCGGAAAAGCGACGTCGCCGAGCGGCTGGATCAGCCGAGGACCACCGGCGCGTTGGGCAGTTCGTTGCCGATGCTGGCGTCGCCCGGCGGATAGCGCGCCAGCACGTCGGCCACGGCTTCGATACCGGCTACAGCACCATCGGCAAAGTCGCCGGCGCGGAAGTGGCGCTCCATCAGACGGCAGACGTTGCTCCATTCCGCGGGCGGCACGCGACCGCCGGCGACGCCGCGGTCGGCGACGATCTCAACATCGCGATCGGCCAACAGCAGGTAGATCAACACGCCATTGTTGTGCTCGGTATCCCACACGCGCAGCGCCGAGAAGGCTTCGATGGCGCGATGCCGCGGCGTGACGCCATGCCATGCGGCCTCGACCGGCAGCGACGACTCCAGCGCGAAGCAGATCTCGCCGGGATGACGCCCTTCGCAGTCGCTGACGACCTGTTCGATGCGCTTGAGAACGGCGGAAAATCCCGACGCAACGCGCGCGGCCCGTGCAGCAGATGCCGCCACAGCCGCGACCAACTGTGGCGACCGTAGGATTGCGTGCCCTGCTCCATTTCAGTCATCACCAGCCTCCCGACGCGCCGCCGCCACCGAAACCGCCGCCGCCGCCGCCGCCGCTGAATCCACCCCCGCCGAAGCCACCGCCACCACCCAGTCCGCCCAATCCATAGCCGAGACCCCCCATGCCGCCACCACGGCCGCCACCACCCGAATAAAACACCAATGCCAGCACCGCGGCGATGATGCCGAACACCAACCCGCTGAACAGAGATGCCGCGATAAAGCCGATCAGCAAGCCGGTGCCGGCCCCGACTCCGGCGGCAGCCCAGGGGCCACCGAACAGGCGTCGAAACTGGCTGCCCAGCAACATCAGGATGAAGAACACAGGAAAGGCGATCGACAACAGACTTTGACCCGCCGAGGCATGCCGCGGCTGCGCTTTCGGCTTGGGCAGCGGCTCACCCTGGATGATCTTGAGAGTGGCATCGACGCCGGCGTTGATACCCCCGTAGAAATCACCCTGTTTGAACCGCGGCAGGATGAACTCGTCGATGATGCGGTTGACGATGGCGTCCGGCACTGCGCCTTCGAGGCCGTAGCCGACTTCGATGCGCACTTTGTGATCGTTCTTCGCCACCAGCAGGATCAGGCCGTCATCGACACCCTTGCGGCCCAGCTTCCACTTCCCGGCGACGCGGATACCGTACTGCTCAATGGTCTCGGGCTTGGTGGTCGGCAGCATCAGCACTGCGACCTGGCTACCTTTTTCCTGTTCAAACGCAGCCAGCTTGGCGGACACCGCCTGCTGCTGCTGCGCGCTCAGGGTACCGGTGAGATCGGTGACGCGCGCCACCGGCGGGATCGCCACATCGGCGTGAGCGAGCCCGCCCAGCAGTAGCAGGCCGGCTACCAGCAGTGCACGTACCCGCATCGATCCGCGCACTTACTGCGACGGTGATGGGAGCGACGGTGCCGCGGCAGGTGCCGGCGCCCCGAAATCAACCGTCGGCGGTTTGCTGATCTGCTGTTCGTTCTGCACGCTGAAATTGGGTTTCACCGTGTAACCCAACATCTTCGCCGTGAGATTGCTGGGGAAACTGCGGATGGTGACGTTATAGGCTGCCACCGCCTTGATGTAGCGGTTGCGCGCCACGGTGATACGGTTCTCGGTGCCTTCGAGCTGCGCCTGAAGATCGCGAAAATTCTGGTCCGACTTGAGGTCGGGGTAGCGCTCGGACACCACCAGCAGTCGCGACAGCGCGCCGGTCAACTGTCCTTGCGCCTGCTCGAACTTATGGAACGCCTGCGGATCGTTCAGCAGTGCGGGCGTGGCCTGGATACTGCCGGCCCGCGCGCGGGCCTGGGTCACGCCCAGCATCACCGACTTCTCTTGTGCCGCAAAGCCCTTGACGGTGTTGACCAGATTCGGGACCAGATCGGCGCGGCGTTGGTATTGGTTGATCACCTCCGACCAGCTCGCCTTGATCTGCTCGTCCTGCTGCTGCAGCGTGTTGTAGCCGCAACCGGACAGCGTCAGGGTGCCGAGGATCATCGTAACGGTGAGAAATCTGCGCAGCATGGGCTGCCTCCAAGGATGGTGTGGACTCTGCCGAGTGACACGGTCGTTGTTACTATAAACAAGTGGGGGTAGTTGGGTTGCCGCCATCGACATCGCAGGGACAACAGGATGAAACGAATTTTCGCACTCGCGCTGGCCATCGCGCTGCTGCCGGCTTTGACTCATGCCGATAGTGGCAACGCGCAACCCCCCGTATTGCATTGCCAAAAACCGACCCCGCCACCAAAGCACAAGCCGACCCGGGCGCAGGTGGACAGCTACAACCAGGTCTTGCCGAAATACCGCGCCTGTATCCAGGCTTATGTCTCCGCGCGCAGCGCCGATGCCAAAAAGTACAGCGAACTGTCGCAGGCCAACGCCAAGGCAGCGAATACCGCCATCGAGCAGTTCAATGCACTGGTGAAGGAAGTCGGCGAAAAATAACCGCTAACCGTTACTGCGCGCGCGCCTCCAGAGCCGCCACCGCAGGCAGCGTCTTGCCTTCCAGAAATTCGAGGAAAGCGCCACCGCCGGTGGAGATATAGGAGATCCGGTCGGCCACGCCGAATTTATCGATCGCCGCCAGCGTGTCGCCACCGCCGGCGATGGAAAATGCCGGACTTTCCGCAATCGCTTCGGCCAGCCGTTGGGTCCCGCCGGCAAAGGCGTCGTACTCGAACACACCGACCGGCCCATTCCAGACGATGGTGCCGCAGCCCTTGAGCAAAGTCACCAGTTGTTCGCGCGTTTTGGGGCCGATGTCGAGAATCATCTGGTCGTCGCCGACCTCATCGACCCCGCAGACCTGCGCCTGCGCCTCGGCCGAAAATTCATTCGCCACCACCACATCCACTGGCAGCGGAATCTCGCCGCCGCGAGCCTTGATCTTGGCCTGGATCTCGCGTGCGGTATCGAGCATATCGGACTCGCACAAGGACTTGCCGACCTTGTGCCCGGCCGCCGCCAGAAACGTATTGGCGATGCCGCCGCCGATGATGATTTGATCGGCGAGATCGGCGAGATTGTTGAGCAGATCCAGCTTGGTCGAGACCTTGCTGCCGCCGACGATCACCGCCAGCGGCCGCTTCGGATTCGCCAGCGCCTTACCCAGCGCATCCAGTTCACCCGCCAGCAGCGGGCCGGCACAGGCCACCGGCGCAAACTTCGCCACACCGTGGGTCGAGGCCTCGGCGCGGTGCGCGGTACCGAAAGCGTCCATCACATAGATGTCGCACAACGCCGCCATCTTCTTCGACAACGCCTCGTCGTCCTGTTTCTCGCCCTTGAGAAAACGGGTGTTCTCGCCCACCACGACCTGGCCCGGTTGCAACTCGACGCCGTCGATCCAGTTGGTCAGCACCGGCACCGACTGACCCAGTGCATGGGACAACCACGCCGCCACCAATGTCAACGAATACTCGGGATCGAAGTGTCCCGCCTTGGGCCGGCCGAGGTGTGAGATGACCAGCACCGCAGCCCCTCTTTCCAACGCCAGTTTCAGCGTCGGCAAGGCCGCGCGCAAACGCGCATCCGAGGTGATCCGCCCCTTGGAAATCGGCACGTTGAGATCCTGTCGGATCAATAAACGTTTGCCGGCGAGGTCGAGATCAGTCATGTGCAGGACGGGCATGGAAACTCCGGGAATCGGGAATCTGAAGAAAAGCAGGGTCGACGTCATACCGGCGCAGGTCGGTATCCAAAGGCGTGTCCCGCGGCGCCAGCGCTGGATTCCGGCTTTCGCCGGAACGACGATCTATACCGGGGTGGGGACTCCGGGAATCGAGAATCGTAACAGCACCTGCTGATCCACTGTCTTGACGATTCCCGACTCCCGATTCTCCATTCCCGTCTTACTTTGCGTTGGCCAACGCCACGCTAGTATCCAGCATGCGGTTCGAGAAGCCCCATTCGTTGTCGTACCAGCTGCAGATCTTGGCCAGACGCGGACCGATCATCTTGGTCAAAGTGGAGTCGAAAGTGCTGGACGCCGGATCATGGTTGAAATCGATCGAGACTAGCGGGCCATCGTTGTAGTTGAGGATGCCCTTGAGCTCGCCGTCGGCAGCTGCCTTCATCAATTTATTGATTTCTTCGACGCTGGTATCACGTGACGGCACAAAAGTGAGATCGACCAGCGATACGTTGATGGTCGGCACGCGCACCGCAAAACCGTCGAGCTTGCCTTTCAACTCCGGCAACACCAGCCCCACCGCAGCAGCGGCGCCGGTCTTGGTCGGAATCTGCGACTGGGTGGCCGAGCGCGCCCGGCGCAGATCGGTATGAAACACGTCGGTCAGCACCTGGTCGTTGGTGTAGGAGTGAATCGTAGTCATGAGGCCGGACTCGATGCCGATCGCATCCAGCAGCGGCTTGACCATTGGCGTCAGACAGTTGGTGGTGCAGGAGGCGTTGGAGATGATGTTGTCGGACGAGACCAGCGACTTATGGTTGACGCCGTAGACGATGGTCTTGACATCGGCACCGGCGGGCTGCGAGATCACCACTTTTTTGGCGCCCCCCTTGAGATGCAGGCTGGCTTTCTCACGCGTGGCGAAAAAGCCGGTGCACTCAAGTACGATGTCTACACCGAGTTCACCCCAGGGCAGCTTGGCTGGATCACGCTCGGCCAGCGTTCGGATCTTGTCGCCGTTGACGACGATGTAGTCGCCCTCGACCGTCACCGTGCCCGGAAACTTGCCGTGTACGGTGTCGTAACGTGTCAGGTGGGCGTTGGTTTCGGCCGGCCCGAGATCATTTACGGCAACGATCTGGAGGTCCTTGCGACCACTCTCGTAGAGCGCGCGCAACACATTGCGACCGATGCGGCCGTAGCCATTGATACCAACTTTAACCGTCATTGAAAAATCCTCTATTGATGCTACAAATGACTCCGTGGGCGGGCTGCAATTCTACCCGATCAAAACGACCGGGGCATCGATAAACAAATAACGGCTTTCGCAAACCTTTGCCGCCCGACGGCCTCAGTTACCCAGCAGTTTGAAAGTAATCGGGATCTCGAACTGGAACTCCGACGCCGTCGGCAGGAAATTCTCGGGCAGGGGCGGGAACTTGCCGATGCGCCTGAACACCGCCTGTGCCTCTGCATCCAACGAAGCGCTTCCCGCACTATTGACCAGTGCGACACTCTCGATGGTGCCATCGCGCTTCATCCGCACCTTGACCAGGGCCGTACCTTCACGCCCCCGACGCAAAGCCATACGCGGATAACGCAGGCTGCCTTGAATCTTGCCCTCCAGCAGAGTCTTGTAAGCATCGCTGACACGGTAACCGACCACGCCGGGCTGCGGCCCCGCGGGCGGGGGCGTCAGGGTTTTGGCCGGCGCCAGCGTCTGTGCAGGCGGTGGTGGCACAGTCGGCATCGGCACCGACGACATTGTCTGCGACGCAATCGGTTGCGGCACACGTGTCGGCTGTGGCTTGGGTTGCGGTTTGGGCGGTGGCGACTTGGGCTTGGGCGGCGGCGGTTTCGGCGGCGGCGGTGGCTCCAGCTCCAGCTCCAGCGTCACCACCGTTGGATGACTGGGCAGGCTCAGGTGCACGCTGTCGTGCACGAACACCAGCAGTAGCACTAGCAGCACCGCGTGCAGCAGCAGCGAACCGATGGCGCCCGCACTGAGCGCAAAGCGGCTCTGTCTTGCCGGCGAAGGCATCGTCGCGCTCGAGTTCAATCTACGCGACTACTGCGGTGCCTGCGACATCAACGACACCTTGTAGAAGCCGGCGCTGCCGACCATCTGCAGTAGCGCCACCACTTTGCCGTAGGACACCGACTTGTCGGCGCGCACGTAGACGACGTTATCGGGTTGATGTTGGGCGATACCGCGCAGCCGGGATTCAAGCTGACCCGACACCACCGGATCGGAGTTGATGAAGTAGTCGCCCTGCAGATCCATCGACACGATTAGCGGATCGGGCGGCTTGCCCATCTGCTGCAGGCTGGCCTTGGGCAGCTGGATCGGCAGTTGCGACATCATCAGCGGCGCTGTCATCATGAAGATGATCAGCAGCACCAGCATCACGTCGACCAGCGGGGTGACGTTGATCTCCGACATCGGCGCCAGCTCGCTTTCTTCTCCGCTCATCGAGGGTAGCTGCATGGACACAGCTCAAGCTCCTGCCATCACGACGCGCGGGTCATGCGGCGCTTGGCCAGCCGTCCGGCGTAGACGCCGATGACGGTGGACACCCGCCCGGAATACCGGTTGATCTCGTTGGCGAACTTGTTGTAGGCCATCACCGCGGGGATGGCGGCGACCAAGCCGATGGCAGTCGCGATCAGAGCCTCGGCGATCCCGGGTGCCACCGTCGCCAGACTGGTGTCGTGACTGGCGCCGATGCCGACAAAGGTGTTCATGATGCCCCACACCGTGCCGAGCAGCCCGATGAAGGGTGCCGCCGATCCCACCGTCGCCAAAAACGACAGGCGGTTGTTGAGACGCCGGAGTTCGGCGGACAGTTGCAGCCGCATCGCGCGCTCGACGCGGTCCCGCACTTCGTGCAGCGATTCGTGTGCATGTTCACCGGAACCCGAACGCCATTCCTCACTGCCGGCGGCGACGACCTTCGCCAGCGAGTGCTGATCGTGATAATTGATCATGTCGTCGAGGTTGCCGGACTCCAACGTGCGCTCCAGATGCTGCGCCGCGCCTTTTGCGCGGGTGATCTCGATCATCTTCTCGATCACGATGGTCCAGCACCAGATCGAGAAGATCACCAGCAGAGCCAGGATCACCTTGACCACCGGATCGGCCCCCAGCACCAGATGCTGGATCGAAAGGTTGATCGGCATGGCGCCCGGAGCGGCAGCGGCAACCACGGCCGGCACAGTCACGGACGTGGCGGATATCAGGGACACGAACATCACTTATGGCTACTCTTCATCAATAAGGACAGGTAATCACTTGCGACCAAGTCGATCATTGTGTCGGTCACTTCATCATCGGGCTTATACGGGAGCTCAAGCTTCATCTGCTGGAAATTCGAGATCTGCTGCGCAGCAGGGAAATTGATGCCAGGGGCGACTCGGACGTGTGCGTCAGTGGCGCCCAATTTTAAGTTCGGGAATATTTCCAGAACCAGTGTTGGGGCGGCCCAAGTTTCTTGCCGACAACGGCATGGACGACGGCCCTTGCAGGACTTCTACAGATTCCAGCGAAAAGACATCGCGATAGTACTGCCCACGGTCTCGGAAACCGTACAGAAAGATGTCGGTTCGTGCCGAGAAGCCGCGCAGGTTGATGTTGTCGCCAATGGCTCCGCCTTCGGCGGCTTGGAAAGTGATGCCGGGTACATAACGCAAGGCTTCCCGCAGCGAAGTGGCGCCTTGTGCTTCCATCACCTGCTGATCCACTACGATCACGGATTGAGGAACGTCACGGATGGGTGTCGGGATTTTTGCCCCAACCGCGGACACGGCTGGGTTTCGGAAACGGGCGGGCGGGGTAAGGGTCATCTGTCCATCCTGTCGTGGTCGAGTGAGGTATTGCCGGTATCCTCGCGGCAAGTGTTAAGTCAAAGCCGCCGCAAGATTAA
>CAJDWY010000054.1_pt1 | contig 14537 bp, 13 predicted proteins | sample 7391751 | NCBI WGS metagenome assembly CAJDWY01 (sample SAMEA7055745, study PRJEB34461) | soil metagenome | biome: terrestrial ecosystem; feature: Peninsula; material: soil | place: Antarctica | collected 2016
CCACATCCCGAAACACGTAGTTTTGCATCGCCGGCAGTCGCACCCGGGTGACGGTCTCGTCAAGATCGTGGTGCCCGCAGACCGGACAAACTGTCGATTCTGTGCTGGACAAACCCGTCATAGAACACCTCGCGCATCGGCGTCGCGGACGGCTTCAGCCTGCGCCCGCCACCAGGCGATGGTCTGCGCCAGCCCCTGCGTGAGCGTGCGAGACGGCCGCCAGCCCACTTCGTGGCGCAGCCGTCCGACGTTGGCGATGATGGATGCCGGCTCCTCGCCCATCGGCCGCGCGCCCAGCCGCAACAGTTCCGGCCGGCCGATCTGGTGCGCGATCTCCTGCACCAGTGTGGCGACGGTAATCGCTTCGCCAGAGGCAATATTGACGGCGCCATTCACGGCGCTGTCGAGCAGCGCGACAATGGCTTCGGCGACATCCGCGACATGCAAAAAATCGCGCAGTTGGGTGCCTGCTGTGCATTCCACCGGTTCGCCCGACAGCAGCGCGCGCACCACTGCCGGTACCAACCGTGCAGGATGTTCCGCGGGGCCGTAGAGATGGAACACGCGGCCGCTTGCCAGCGACACGCCGCTGCGCTGCGCCCAGCTCTGCGCCAGTGTGTGCAGCGTCTGCTTGCACAGCCCGTATTCACTGCACGGAGCCAGCGCGCTGCGGGTCTCGTGTAGCGGTCCATCGTCGCTGGCGTATTCAGCACAGCTTCCGGCCAGCACCACACGCTGTCCACCGTTGCGCGCGAAGGCATCCAGCAGGTTGAGGCTGGCTGCGACCCAGCGGAAGTTCTCCGTCGACGTCCAGTATTGCCCCGGCGTCGCATCCCAGGCCAAATGCAGGAGGTGAGTCGGCCGCGTTTGCGCCAGTACCGCCGCTGTCTCGGCCGGGTCGAATAAATCCGTACGGTGCCAGATGGCGCTGTCGTGGTGTTGCGGCGAATGGCGCGCCAATGCATGCACTTGGTAGCCGCGCGTCGCCAGCGGCGGCAGGCAGTGGCGGCCGATGAAGCCGTTGGCACCAGTCACCAACACCCGCTTCATTGCGGGAAGTCCGAGTAAGATTGGTCCCGCGCCGAAATCACGCTTGGCTGCGCCGGCCAGTTGATGTTAAACGCCGGATCATTCCAGCGCACACCGCGCGCGTGCAGGTGACCAGGTTCAAGCTGTTGGAATTTCTCATCGGTACTCGCCGTGCCGGCAGGAAAGTCTGGCAAACCACTGCTTGAACGTTGATGAATCAAGACGCAAATCGAGTGCAACATCATGAATCGCGCCGCGCGTACAACGCACCAGCTTCGACTCGGCATACGGCTCGACCTGCCAGTGCATGCCGCGCAGCGTGCCGGTACGCGAATTGAAGGAGATGCTGCACTGGCTCAGTTCTGCATCGAGTCCTTGTGCTCTCATTTCATCAGCACACCAGGTACGGGCGAAAAACCCACGCTCATCGACGAGTCGCTCGGACTCGACCACATATACGCCCGCCAGCGGTGTCGGCACGAATTTCAATCGAGCACCTGTACTTCCGGAATCGGCACCACAAAGCGTCCACCCCAGTTGCGGATGTGTGCCATCTGCGGAACGATTTCATCGCGCAGATTCCACGGTAGGATCAAGAGGTAGTCGGGTCGAGCGGCATTGATCGCTTCCACGGCATGAATCGGAATATGGGTGCCCGGCAGGAACAGCCCCTGTTTGTGAGGACTGCGATCAACCGTGGCCTCGATCAGGTCGCCGCGGATGCCGCAGTAGTTGAGCAGCGTGTTGCCTTTGGCCGGCGCGCCGTAGCCCCAGACTTTCCTGCCGGCACGGCGAGTACCGATGAGAAATTCCAACAGCTTGAACCTGGTCACCTGCACGCGCGCGGTGAACGCCTGGTAAGCGGGCAGGGCATCGAGACCTTCTTGCTGCTCGCGTGCTCGCAACGCCGCTACTGCGTCGCCGACCGGTTTGGAACTGTCCGCGGCATGGCGCGCATAGATGCGCAGCGAACCGCCGTGAGTCGGCAACTCCTCAACGTCGAACAGGGTCAGGCCGTGATTGGCGAACACGCGCTCGACCGCCAGTAGGGAGAAATATGAATAGTGCTCATGATAGATGGTGTCGAACTGGTTCTGCCGCATCAACTGCAGCAAGTGCGGAAACTCCATGGTGACGACGCCGTCGGCCTTGAGCAGGATCGCCAACCCGGCGACGAAGTCGTTCAGATCGGGGACGTGTGCCAGAACATTGTTGCCGAGCAACAGGTCGGTGCTCAGCCCCTCCGCTAGCAGTTCGCGGGCAGTGTCCACGCCGAAGAATTCCACGCGCGTTGGGACGCCGCGATTAATCGCGGCTTGTGCACAATTTTCCGCCGGTTCGATTCCGAGCACCGGCACACCACGTTCGGCAAAATACTGCAATAGGTAACCGTCGTTGCTGGCGATCTCCACCACCTGCGAGGCCGGCCCGTAGCCAAATCGCTCACACATCATCTCGGTATAGGCCCGTGAGTGCGCCAGCCAGCTGTCAGAGTAGGACGAGAAATAGGCGTAGTCCTGCGCGAAGATCGTTTGTGGCGTTTCGTGCTCAGGCAACTGGACCAACCAGCAGTGCGCGCAGACATAGGCGTGCAGCGGATAGAACAGCTCCGCCGCCTGCAATTTCTCGGCGCGAACGTTGGCGTTGGACAACGGCGACATGCCGAGGTCGCAAAACGAATGTGTGAGCGGCGTTGCACAGGCACGGCAGGTATATTGGCTCATGGCTTACCGGGCTTGGTAGGCTTCAATCTGCTGTTCGCACAGCGTGCGTGCGTTGCCGCCGTCGCGCTGTGCGCGGTACCACTGCACGGTCCAGTCCAGCGCGGCATCGAGACCGAGTCTGGACTGCCACCCGAGTTCGGTCCGGGCTTTGGAACAATCGAGCTTGAGATGATGCGCCTCATGCGGATAGTTACTTCCATCGAGATGCCAGGCGGCACCTTCGCCCCATAATCGCGCCATCGTCTCCACGATCCAGCGCACCGGCCGCGCATCGTCGTCGGCAGGCCCGAAGTTCCAGGCCGAGGCATGGGCTGCGCCATCCTCGACCAGACCCTGTGCCAGACGCAGATAGCCGGCCAGTGGTTCGAGCACATGCTGCCATGGACGGATTGCGTCTGGGCGCCGGATCTGCGCGGTCTGGCCGGAGGCGAAGGCGCGGACAAGATCGGGAACCAGGCGATCCGTACCCCAATCGCCGCCACCGATGACATTGCCGGCGCGTGCGGTGGCGACCGCCACGCCGTGCTCGGCGAGCCGCGAAGGCGGAAAGAATGCGTTGCGAAACGACGCCGTCGCCAATTCACTGCAGGCTTTGCTGCTGCTGTAGGGATCGAAACCACCCAGGCGGTCGATCTCGCGATAACCCCAGGCCCACTCCCGATTTTCGTAACACTTGTCGGTGGTCACGTTCAACACGGCACGCACGCCCGGCGTCTGTCGCACCGCGTCGAGCACATGAACTGTTCCCATCAGATTGGTGCGGAAAGTCTCGACCGGATCAGCGTAGCCAGCATGCACCAGCGGCTGTGCGGCGAGGTGTAATACCACCTCCGGTTTGGCTGCGGCCATGGCTTTGCGCAAGCCGTCTTGATCGTCAAGATCGCCGATGACCGAGTTCGCGATTTCGTCGATAGCCGCAAGCGTATACAGATTCGGCTGTGTCGGCGGCGACAGTGCGTAACCGGTCACCTGCGCGCCCAGGCGATGCAGCCACAGCGCCAGCCAACTGCCTTTGAAACCGGTGTGACCCGTGACAAACACCCGGCGATCACGCCAGAAGTCCTCTTTTGTCGTCACCCGCCCTGCCGTCACCATGTTTTCCACGGCGCTTTGCCGAACTGCCAGAGTTGTTCGAGGTGGTTGCGATCCCGCAGGGTATCCATGGGCTGCCAGAATCCATTGTGGCGGTAGGCCGACAGTTGACCCTCATGCGCGAGCCGCTCCATCGGTCCACGCTCCCACACCGTGTCGTCGCCGTCGATATAGTCGATGACGCGGGGTGAGAGCACGAAGAATCCGCCGTTGATCCAGGACCCATCCCCCTGCGGCTTCTCTTGGAATGAGGTGATCAATTCGTCTTCCAGATCAAGCGAGCCAAAGCGGCCAGGCGGTTGCGTGGCGGTCAAGGTTGCCAGGGTGCCGCGTGCCGAATGGAAGGCGATCAGCCGCGTGATGTCGATATTGCCGACGCCGTCACCGTAGGTAAAACAGAAATCTTCTGCTCCCAAGTAATCGCGCACTCTGCGCAATCGTCCGCCAGTTTGCGACTGCTCACCGGTATTGACCAGCGTCACCCGCCACGGCTCCGCGTTTTTTTGATGGACTTCCATCTGGTTGTTGGCCATGTCGAAAGTCACGTCCGACATGTGCAGGAAGTAGTTGGCGAAGTATTCCTTGATCACATAGCCCTTGTAGCCCAGGCAGATGATGAATTCATTGATACCGTGCGCGGAGTAGATCTTCATGATGTGCCACAGCACGGGCCGGCCGCCGATCTCGATCATAGGTTTGGGCCTGATGCTGGTTTCTTCGGCAATGCGGGTGCCCAGCCCGCCTGCAAGGATCACTGCTTTCAAGTTGCGTTGTATCCGGATTTCAGAGCGAGTTCAGCCTTGCGGCACTGGGCCTGTTCACACTTACTTTGGCCGCAGCCCGAAGGGCCGGGGTTATTTTTGCGCTTGGTGGTTCCTCTCGTCGCACCAATGGAACAACCATTGCTACTCCTTAGTCCATTGCACTGCGCAAAAATGACCTCCGGCGCGGTGATCAAAGTAAGTGTGAACAGGCTCTAAACATATTAAAACGCACGGGCCCAAATATCGATCTGTCGGCAAGCCTCGTAGGTCGCCACCGCCACCGCGTTGGACAGATTCAGACTGCGGCTGTGGGCTTGCTGCGGAATGTACACGGTCTGGCCGGGGCCTAACTCGTCGAGGATCGCCGGCGGCAAGCCTCGGGTCTCGGGGCCGAACAACAATACGTCGCCGTGCATGTAGCGCATCTCGTCGTAACGGATGTAACCACGGGTGGAAAACGCCAGTAGGCGGGCTGTAGGCAGCACTGAGTGCAGTGCCGCAAGATCGGCATGTTGTTGAACATCAGCGTATTCATGGTAATCCAACCCAGCGCGCCTGAGTTTTGAGTCATCCATCTCAAACCCCAGCTTGCCCATCAGGTGCAGCTTGGCGCCGGTATTTGCACATAAGCGAATGATGTTGCCGGTGTTGGGCGGTATTTCCGGCTCGTACAGTGCGACATGAATCATGAACGGCGTGCCCCGGCTGTGGTTGACAGTCGCGAAGGCTAACTCGTAGCCTTGACTCAGTCTGGATCATGCGTCGCAGTCGACGCGGGAGAATCACGATGAAACATCGCGGCAATCATATGCGTACCGCTGTATTGACGGGAATCGCATTGCTGATGCTGGCCTGCAGTGTACAGGCGGACCAGAATGGCCAAGCCAGTCTTGACCAGCCCCGCTATGACGCGCCCCCAGCCGGCGCGATGGTGTTCGATCTGATCGTGGTGCGTCCGCTGAGTCTGGCGGCGACAGTGCTGGGTACCGGTCTGTTTATTCTCAATCTGCCGCTGTCGGTATTCGAGAAGAATGCCCCGGCACAACCGTTTCACCAACTGATCGTGGAGCCGGCACGTTATACCTTCACCCGACCACTGGGGGCGTTGAACTGAATCGGGATGTCGGATTCAGCGTTGGATTTCGCTGCCGGCATCGACAAACTGCACGGTCCTGAGGTCTGATCAACTCTCGGCGGTTCGATTTTCGATGGGTCTCCGATCCCAATCCAGGTCAGTGGATCGAAGTGGATCTGGCGCTGGACAGCAGGGCTGGTAACGGCAGCAATGTGTGCGCCTTGAGGCGGCATCCCGACCAATTCGAACAACCCTGATGGAGCCGCCCTTGGACGTACCACACGCAGCCACGTTCACGTCGCCGATGCGCATGATCGTCGACACCTTTGAACATCGTCTGAACGCGGTGCGGCAGAGGATATCGCCACACGCCGACGCGCGTCCCGATGCCGAGGACATCAGCCTGCTGGTGGTCCACGCCATTGCACTGCCGCCCGATGAGTTCGGCGGGCCGTGGATCGACGACTTGTTCATGGGCCGGTTGAATTGCGACGCACACCCGTACTTCGCCACGCGCATCGCCCAATATGTGCCGTTTGATCGTCGCGCCTGGCACGCGGGCGCCTCCAGCTTTGAAGGCCGCAGCGACTGCAACGATTTCTCCATCGGCATCGAACTGGAAGGCGGTGATGAACGGCCTTTCACCGATGCGCAGTACGCCGCACTCGGCCGCGTCGGCGATGCCCTGCTGCGCGCCTACCCGCGTCTGTCCAGCGAGCGTATCGTCGGCCACGCCGACATCGCGCCGGGACGCAAGACAGATCCCGGTCCACATTTCGACTGGCCGCGCGGTCTGGCTGAAATCGCTTTCTCCCGATGATGCCTTCAAGATGATGCTGACATGACTCTGATCGCGATCCTGCTGGCACTACTGGTCGAGCGCTTCGCCTCGCACTATCGCGACGCCGGCCTATACCAAACCCGTGGCGGGCCACTGACCTGGTTGCGGATGCGCCTACCCTCCGCACGCTTGTGGCACTCGCTGCTATGGATCGCGTTGCTGGTGCTGCTGCCGACCGCACTGATCGCCCTGTTGTCCATCTTTATCGACAACAACCTCCTGCAGCTGCCCTACGACGCCCTGATCCTGTTTCTCTGTCTGGGCCCGCGCGATCTGGCCGACGACATCCACCGGCTGATCGCTGCGCGCGAGGCCGGTGATGAGGACACCGTGCGCAGGCTGACGTCCGCACTCAAACATGGGCCGGCGCCCGAAACCGACGCCCGCAGTCTGCTCGGCGTCTTGTTCATCCAATCGCACGAACGTTTGTTCGGCACATTGATCTGGTTCGTCATCGGCGGGCCGGCCGCAGCCGTATTCTATCGTCTCGCCAGCCGTCTGCCGCTGGTGTTTGTATCCGACGACGGGGCGACAGCCGTTTTTGTAAATCGTCTGCATGCCGTCGCCGCCTGGCTGCCGGCGCGACTCACCGCCCTCCTCTATGGCATCGTTGGCAGTGCGGACGATGCGCTCACCGCCTGGCGCGAGTTGCCTGCTGGCCTATCCTGGGTCACGCGCACCTGGACGCTGCTGGCCGAAGTGTCCAGCGCCGCGCTGAGTCTGGAGGTTCACGGCGCCAAGCTGGTGCCGGCACCGCTGGAAACCGCGCTGCAAGAAGTGCTGCGCATGCAGCGCCGAGCTCTGCTGGTACTGCTTGCAATCTTTGCGCTCTATACCGCCGGTGCCTGGCTGGCGTGAACCTGCTGGATACCGGCCTGCGCCGGCATGGCGTCAACCTATCTGAGTCAATTCAGTGTTTCCGCTCATGCTTCCAGTTCACCTCTGTGCCGCCGCCTTCGCGCGCCAGCACGCGCGCGCACACGAACAACCCATCTGACAGCCGGTTGAGATAACGCGGCGCCAATGGATTGACGGGCGGATGGTCCGCGTCGCTCGCCGCCAGCCGCCACACCGCACGCTCCGCACGCCGGGCCACGGCACGCGCCAGGTGTGCCTGTGCGGCGGCCTGATTGCCGCCTGGCAACACGAATTCTTTCAACGGAGGCAAGTTTTCATTGAGCGCCACGATCGCCGCTTCCAGCTCGGTGAACTGCGTTTCACTCACCACTACCGACCCTGGCAGTGACAGCTCGCCACCCAGGTCAAACAGCTCATGCTGCACCCGCGTCAGCAGCGCACGTACCGCTTCGGGCAAAGACTGTATCAGCACCAGGCCAATGCAGCAGTTGAGTTCATCGATTTCGCCCATCGCCTCGACGCGCAGGTCGGTTTTGGCCAGACGCGAGCCATCGGCCAAGCCGGTCTGGCCGGCGTCGCCGGTGCGGGTGACGATTTTGCTGAGTCGGTTGCCCATGGTCGGGAGGCGGGTGGCAGGAGACGAAAATTGTACGCGTCTTACAAAGGCAGTTTGTAACGCAGCGTGGCATAGACGGCACTGCCGGGCTGATTGAATCCGTTTGCGGTCTGATAATGGTGATTGAATGCGTTCTCCAGCCGCGCATTCAGATGCAGACGACGCGTCAGCTGTACGCCGGCGGTGAGATCAAACAGCGCGTAACCACCGTCGGTGGTCGGTAAACCACTGACACCGCCGACATCCGCACGCTGCGTGCTGCTGTAAACACCGGCGCCGATTTCGAAGCGGCCCAGACGGCGGTTGACTTGCGCGGAGCCGATCAGCCGTGCGCGTCGCAGCAAGCGTTTATGTTGCGAACGATCACGCGGGTACTGCCAGATGGCGTTGAGGTGCGCATCCCAGACGGCGTCGGTGTAACGCCAGCTCAGTTGCACACCGTCGCTGCGCGCGGAATCGACATTCTCCACTTGGTTGGTGATCCCCACATACTGGATCAGGTCGCGCACATCGGTACGGAACAGCCGCAACTCGGCCTGCTGATGCGTCCCGATCTGCTGACGCACGGCGAGTTCGTAGTTGCGCGCTTTCGCCGGCTTCAGGTCAGGATTGCCGCCAAACCCGAAACGATCATTGGCGGTGGGCGTATGAAACGCGGTGCCGGCGGTCGCGATCAGCCGCGTATGCGCAAACAAATCGTAGCCGTACTCGGCGTTCCAGTCGAAGCGCTCGCCGAAGGCGCCATCGTGCAGATAGTTGACGGCGACCACGCCGTGATGACGCCCGTAAGTCAGTTCATCCTGGACATAACCGTAATCGCTGTCCTTGGTTTCGTTTATTTCAGTACCAAACGACAATGCATCGACGCGCTCGCGATTGGCGCGTACGCCAAACGATACGCGGTTGTGTACATCGACCACGACGATATTGTGCCAATCCAGTTCGGGCCGGATGGTGCGCAGGAAATCGTCCGACTGGTTCTGATCCAGTTGATCGAGGCTGCGGCTGAAGGTCAGGCTGCTGTGCCAGTTCGCGGTCAACTGGGTGCGCGCCTGCAGCGCCAGAATTTGATCGTGGAAGTTCTCGGCGACCGGAGACAGGCCGCTGAAGCTGAAACTGGGCGGCGCGAAATTCTGTTTTTGATATTGCGTGTTGCCGCTGGAATCCCAGCCGCGCACTTGTAGCTCCACGCCGCCCAGCTCCAAACTGCCGCGGCCGTTGAGCGTGCGGTTGCGATAGCCGCTGTTTTGGCTATTCCCAGCATAAATCGGGAATCCTCCACTGTGCTGCTGCTGTGCACCGAATACCGCTCCCCAGGCGTGCCCACCGACGCTGCCCTGATCGCGCAGTGCGGCACCGCCGGAGAGGCTGTTGTAACTGCCGCCCCTGATGGAGGCATCCAGCTGTGCCGGTCCCGGCTGACGGGTGATGATATTGACCACGCCGCCGATGGCATCGGCACCGTACAGCGCGGCGCGTGGACCTTCGATCACTTCGATACGCTCGATCATCTCAGGGCTGATGTCCGCCAGCGGGGCCGCGCCGGTGGTCGCGTCGTTGATGCGCACGCCGTCAATCAGCACCACGGTGTAGTTGCTGTTGCCGCCGCGGACAAACAGCGACGCCGGCTGTCCCGGGCCACCCAGACGAGTGATTTCCAGCCCTGCATACCGCCGGAGGATGCCGGCGACGTCGGCGGCCTGGGAACGCTCGATTTCGGCACGATCGATCACGAGGGTCGGCGCCAGCGTGTCGGACTCGAGCACTGGCGTGCGCGTGGAGGTCACGGTCACCGGATCAAGTGCCGCGATCTGCTGCTCGGGGCCAGAGGCAAAACTGACGGCCGGGGCAATAAGGGGCACGATGACGAACGCCGCAACAAGCACGAATTTCATTTTCACTCCCGACCTGCGTCCCCGCAGGCGATAGATGGGCACCCACCCGCACGTACATGGACGCACGGGAACTATCGCGGGCCGGTCTCCGGGCTCATGGGCGAGCGGTGTCTAACCGCTGCGGCGGGCCTTCCCGGATCGTGACGATCCAGTGGCGTGATCCGCCGGAATACCCAAACTCTGCGGTATTCCTCATTTACCGTTGCGGGGGCAGCGCCGGATTGGGATGAATCTTCTCATCCGCACCGGCTTCCCGTTTAACCCGCGACATCTACATGCACGTGGGCACCTGCGACACGCGGAGTTTACCGTATCGATGGTCTGCCTTGCCGTTCAGCGCGTTGACGCGTGAGAAGTTGGAGAACTCCCTCATCCGTCGCTGCGCTCTTTTCTCCCGCTTGCGGGAGAAAAGAGCGTTTTTTCGCCAGTGACGGTCTACTCACGACTCACTCTCGCCCCACACCAATATCCGTTTATCCGGATGACGAGATACAATGTGCAGATGTTCGATACTCCTCACAATATTTCCACAGCGGACTCGTATGCCCGACTGGACGCGCAGGCGCGCAGCCGTATCCTGATCATCGACGGCGCCATGGGCACCATGATTCAGGGCTATGACCTTGAAGAAGCCGACTTTCGTGGCGAGCGCTTCGCTGACTGGGAGCGCGATCTCAAAGGCAACAATGACCTGTTGAGTCTGACGCAGCCCGACATCATCCGCGAGATTCACCGCAAGTATCTGGCGGCCGGCGCCGACATCATCGAGACCAATACCTTCAATGCGCAGAAGATTTCGATGTCCGATTACGGAATGGAGAAATTTGCCTACGAGTTGAACTTCGAGTCCGCCAAACTGGCGCGGTTGGAAGCCGATGCCGTCAGCACCGAGGACAAGCCGCGCTTCGTCGCCGGCACTCTGGGCCCGACCAACCGCACCGCGTCGATCTCGCCCGACGTCAACGATCCGGGCGCACGCAATACCAGTTACGACCAGCTGGTGGAGGCGTACTCGGAAGCCGTGCACGGATTGATTGATGGCGGCGTGAACATTCTGATGATCGAAACCATCTTCGATACGCTCAATGCCAAGGCCGCGTTCTTTGCGGTGGACAAGGTGTTCGAGGAGAAGGGCTTGAGCGGCAACCAGCGGCTGCCGCTGATTATCTCCGGCACTATCACCGACGCTTCCGGCCGTACCCTGTCGGGGCAGGTCACGGAGGCGTTCTGGAACTCGATGCGCCACGCCAGGCCGTTCGCCATCGGCTTCAACTGCGCGCTGGGCGGCAAGGAAATGCGGCCCTACATTGCTGAACTGTCGCGGCTGGCCGACTGCTATGTCTCCTGCTACCCGAACGCCGGCCTGCCCAACGCTTTCGGTGAGTACGAGGAGCAGCCCGACGATACCGCCGGCATCCTCGAGGAATTCGCGGATGCCGGCCTGGTCAACATCGTCGGCGGCTGCTGCGGCACCACGCCGTCGCATATCGAGCACATCGCCAAACACGTGGCCGGCAAGACGCCGCGCATGCCGGCGGAACCGGCACCGGCCTGCCGCCTGTCGGGGCTGGAACCGATGAACATCGACGACGACTCGTTGTTCGTCAACGTCGGCGAGCGCACCAACGTCACCGGGTCGTCCAAGTTCCGCGACCTGATCAAGGCCAACGACTATGACGCCGCGCTACAAGTCGCACGCCAACAGGTCGAGGCCGGCGCGCAGGTGATCGACGTCAACATGGATGAGGGCATGCTCGACGGCGTGGCGGCGATGGATCGCATGCTCAAGTTGATCGCCAGCGAACCGGACATTTCGCGCGTGCCGATCATGATCGACTCCTCCAAATGGGAGGTGATCGAAACCGGTCTGAAATGCGTGCAGGGCAAACCCATCGTCAATTCAATCTCGATGAAGGAAGGCGTGGAGAAGTTTGTCGCCGAGGCACGGTTGTGCCGGCGCTACGGCGCCGCGGTGGTGGTGATGGCGTTTGACGAAGAGGGCCAGGCCGACACGCTCGATCGGCGTACGTCGATCTGCAAGCGCGCTTACGACATCCTCACACAGGAGGTCGGGTTCCCGGCCGAGGACATCATCTTCGACCCCAACATCTTCCCGGTGGCCACCGGGATCGCCGAACACAACCGCAATGGCATCGATTACATCGATGCCACGCGCTGGATCAAGCACAACCTGCCGCATGCCAAGGTGTCCGGCGGCGTTTCCAACGTGTCGTTCTCGTTTCGTGGCAATAATATGGTGCGTGAGGCGATCCATGCGGTGTTCCTGTACCACGCGGTCAAGGCCGGCATGGACATGGGTATCGTCAACGCCGGCGCGCTGGTGGTGTACGACGAGATCGACGCCAAGCTGCGAGAGCGCGTCGAGGATGTCATTCTTGCCCGCCGCGAGGATGCCGCCGAGCGATTGCTGGAAATCGCTGAGGAATTCCGCGCAGGCGGCAAGAAGCAGGATCAGGGCGACGCGCTGGCCTGGCGCGAACTGCCGGTGCGCGAGCGCATCAAGCACGCGCTGGTCAAGGGCATCGACCAGTTCGCCGAGGAAGACACCGAGATCCTGCGGCAAGAGATCAAAGCAGCCGACGGTCGCACCATCGAAGTGATCGAAGGTCCATTAATGGACGGCATGAACGTGGTCGGTGATCTGTTCGGCGCGGGCAAGATGTTCCTGCCACAGGTGGTGAAATCCGCCCGCGTGATGAAAAAATCGGTGGCCTACCTGATTCCGTTTATCGAGGCTGAGAAGAAGCCCGGTGATGCTGCAACCGCCAAGGGCAAGATTGTCATGTGCACGGTCAAGGGCGACGTGCACGACATCGGCAAGAATATTGTCGGCGTGGTGCTCCAGTGCAACAACTACGATGTGGTCGATCTCGGCGTGATGGTGCCGGCGAAGAAGCTCCTCGACACCGCCAGGGCCGAGAAAGCCGACGTCATCGGCGTCTCTGGCCTGATCACGCCCAGCCTCGAAGAGATGGTCAATGTCGCCAAGGAGATGCAGCGCGAAGGCTTTACTATCCCACTGCTGATCGGCGGCGCCACCACCTCGCGCGCACACACCGCGGTGAAGATCGACAAGCACTATGACGGCCCGGTGATATGGGTCAAGGACGCCTCGCGCTCGGTGCCGGTGGTGGCCAGCCTGCTCGACGACAAGCAGCGCGAAAAATTGTTGGCGGCGACCAAGAAAGACTATGACGGCTTGCGTGAGCGACACGCCAACAAGGACCGTAACCAGAAATATCTGAACCTGGAAAAAGCCCGCGCCAACGCCACGCCCATCGACTGGTCGGGCTATCAGCCGTTCAAGCCGAACCTGCTGTCGCAGCAGGGCGAAGCGGGCCAGCACATCAAGGTGCTGCGTGACTATCCGCTCACCGAACTGCGTGAGGCCATCGACTGGGGCCCGTTCTTTTCCGCCTGGGAGATGAAGGGACGCTTCCCTGACATCCTCAACAATCCCGCCAGTGGTGAGGCGGCGCGCAAGCTGTATGAAGAAGCCAACGCCCTGCTCGATCAAGCCATCGAGGAAAAATGGCTGAGCGCCAACGGCGTGCTCGGCCTGTTCCCGGCCAATGCCGTGGGTGACGACGTGGAGGTTTACGTTGATGAATCCCGCGAGCCGGTGTTGACCTGCTTGCACCACCTACGTCAGCAAGCGGAACATCGCGCAGGCGTGCCCAATCGTTGCCTGGCTGATTTCGTTGCGCCGAAGGATAGTGGGCTGCACGATTATGTCGGCGGGTTTGCGGTGACTGCCGGTCTCGGTGCCAGTGAGAAATGTGCGGAGTTCCGCAAGGCCAACGACGACTACAACGCGATCTTGCTGGAGTCGCTGGCGGACCGTCTGGCCGAAGCTTTTGCTGAAGTTCTGCACCGCCGCGTGCGCAGGGAGTACTGGGGTTACGCAGCCGACGAAACGCTCGACAACGACGCCCTCATCGCCGAGAAGTACAAGGGTATTCGTCCCGCACCGGGTTATGCCGCTTGTCCTGAGCACACCGAAAAGCAGACCTTGTGGGATCTGCTGGACGTCGAGACCCGCACTGGCATCAAGCTCACCGACAGTATGGCGATGTGGCCCGGCGCGGCCGTTTCCGGCTGGTACTATGGGCATCCCGAGTCGCAGTATTTCGTCGTCGGCCGCATTCAGAAAGATCAGGTGCGCGACTACGCCGAGCGCAAGGGTTGGGACCTGCGCACCGCCGAAAAATGGCTGGCGTCCAACCTCGCTTACGAGCCGGAGGACTAGTAATGAGGTACAAAAAAGGTCACAACGTCATACCGGCTTGCGCCGGTATGACGAAAACGAAATTGCGTTGCGAAAGTTCGGTGTCACCGCACTACGATGGAATCTCTCTGCTGTCAGGTATCTCGGATTCCACCAGCATGCGCAGTGTCTCGAAGCTGTCCACCACGCCGTAGCGCACGTTTTCAGGCGCGATGCGCTGATTGATTCCGCCGAAAAACTTGCGCGCGCACTCGATCTTTGACTGCTCAATAGCACGCAGCTCCATGCTGGACATGCTGGCCGCGCTCAACTTCCAAGTGCAACATTCAATCGGAGAAAATGTTGCATGGGAAAATCATACACACACCTCAGTCTTGAAGACCGGGCAGTGATC
>CAJDWY010000050.1_pt1 | contig 14453 bp, 11 predicted proteins | sample 7391751 | NCBI WGS metagenome assembly CAJDWY01 (sample SAMEA7055745, study PRJEB34461) | soil metagenome | biome: terrestrial ecosystem; feature: Peninsula; material: soil | place: Antarctica | collected 2016
AATCAGACAGACCGCAATCCCAGAACGACCATTCGCCCTGTTTCCGGCACTGCGCTCCAATGCCGGATAATTACCTCAATCAACTGCACAAGAACCAAACACAATCAGTACCGCGATGATCTTCATGGACTCTAATTCTTTAAGGCCGAAGCATCGAGCCACGAGTGAACTGGAAAACGCTAATGATCGCGCTGCTGAATATGATCGAGCAGCACGTGCAACAGAACGGCCTTGTTGCCGAACGGCTGCAGTGCGCCGCGTGCCTCATCGAACAGTTCGGTCGCACGCTGCTTGGCGTCCGCCAATCCCATCAATGCGACGTAGGTGGATTTCGCCTGCGCCGTGTCCTTTCCTTGGGTCTTGCCCAGCCTCTCGGTGCTGCTTTCCACATCCAGCACATCGTCCTGGATTTGAAAGGCCAGGCCGATGGTTTTGCCGTAATGGTCGAGCGCTGAATGTTCCGCGGGGTCCAACGGCGCTCTGGCGCAGGCGGCCAGCCGCAGGCAGGCCAGAATCAGCGCCCCGGTCTTGTGGATGTGCAGTGACTGCAGTTCAGGCAACGGGATGTGCTTGCCTTCGGATTCGATATCGACCGCCTGCCCGCCGACCATGCCGCGTGAGCCGGCAGCATCGGCCAGGGTCTTGATCATCGCTAGTTGCTGCGCCGGCGCCAGCGCCGCGGACGGTTGCGCCAGCACGTCGAATGCCAGCGTCAGCAGCGCGTCGCCGACCAGGATGGCGGTGGCTTCGTCGTAGGCGATGTGCACCGTCGGCCGGCCGCGCCGCAGCGGGTCGTCGTCCATCGCCGGCAGGTCGTCGTGTACCAGCGAATAGGCGTGAATTAACTCGACCGCGCAGGCCGATGCATCCAAGGTTTCGCCAGGCAGTTCCAGTGCCTCGCCAGCGGCATAGACCAGCAGCGCACGCAGGCGTTTGCCACCTTCGCTGCCGTAGCGCATGGCCTGATGCAGGCGCGCGGGATAGAGGCCCGCCGCCGGCAGACACGCATCCAGCGCGGCTTCGAGACGCGCGCGGTAGGCGGCGAGCGTGTCGTTGTCGGGGCGCACAGCGTTCACGAATCGGAATCCGTTGCGGGGTTCGCTTCAGTATCGACCTTGGCGTCGGCCAGCAGCTTTTTCACGCGCAGTTCAGCGGTGGTCAGGCTGTCGCGGCAGGCCTTGGTCAAGGCCACACCGCGTTCGAATAGCTTGAGCGAATCCTCCAACGGCAGGTCGCCGCTCTCCATGCGCGAGACAATGCTCTCCAGTTCCTGCAGAGAGGATTCAAAGCGGCTGACCGGATCGGGGTCAGTGACGGCTGTGGATTTCTTGGTCATGGATGATCAGGATTGCAAGCGCGTAGTCTAGCGGCTTGCGCCCCGCCTCGGCCATCGGCTAAGGTCGCGCGGCTTTCCGATATCCAGGTCCCAGATGGCTGCCTCAAACATTTACGACGCCGAACAGATCGAGGTCTTGAGCGGGCTGGACCCGGTGCGCAAACGCCCCGGCATGTATACGGACACCAGCCGGCCCAACCATATGGCGCAGGAGGTCATCGATAACAGCGTCGATGAAGCCCTGGCCGGTTTCGCCAAACGCATTGACGTAGTCCTCTATGCCGACGGTTCACTGCAGGTGTCCGACGACGGCCGCGGCATGCCGGTGGATATCCACCCCGAACACAAGCTGTCCGGCGTCGAGTTGATTCTCACCAGGTTGCACTCGGGCGCCAAGTTCTCCAACAAGACCTATAACTTCTCCGGCGGCTTGCACGGCGTCGGCGTGTCGGTGGTCAACGCGTTGTCGTCGCGGCTGGAGGTACGCGTGCAGCGCGGTGGTGCTGAGCACGCCATGGCCTTTGCCGGTGGCGAAGTCACTGAACCCCTCAAGCGAGTGGGGGATGCACCGAAGTCGCACAGTGGCACTACGCTGCGTTTCTGGCCGGATGCGCAGTATTTCGACAGTTCGAAATTCTCGCTGCCCAAGCTCAAGCAGATCCTTCGCGCCAAGGCGGTGCTGTGTCCTAATCTGCGGGTGGCGCTGGACGACCAGATCAACGGCGAGCAGAGCGTTTGGCAATACGAGAACGGTCTGATCGACTATCTCAAGGACGCGCTGGACGGTGCGCCGACGGTGCCGGCCGAGCCCTTCGTCGGCAAGTTCGCGGCCAAACGTGAAGAGGTGGAGTGGGCGCTGCTGTGGCTGGACAACAGCGACGGACCGGCCGGCGAAGGGGTGGCCGAACCCTACGTCAATCTGATTCCGACGCCGCAGGGCGGCACCCATGTCAACGGTTTACGCACCGGCCTGACCGAGGCCATCCGCGAATTCTGCGAGCTGCGTAACCTACTGCCGCGCGGGGTCAGGCTGGCGCCGGACGACGTCTGGGCCGGTTGCTGCTATGTGCTGTCGGTGAAGATGGCCGATCCGCAGTTCGCCGGGCAGACCAAGGAGCGGCTGTCCTCGCGCGAGATCGCGGCCTTCGTGCAGGGTGTGGTGCACGACAGTTTCAGCTTGTGGCTGAACCAGAATCCGGAAGCCGGCGGGCAGGTGGCTGCTGCCGTGATTGCCAACGCCAGCGCCAGGCTGAAACAGGCCAAGGCAGTGGTACGCAAGAAAATCACCAGCGGGCCGGCACTGCCCGGCAAACTAGCCGATTGCGTCGCCAGCGATCCGGCGATCACCGAGTTGTTCCTGGTCGAGGGCGACTCGGCGGGCGGCTCGGCCAAGCAGGCGCGCGACCGCGACACCCAAGCCATCATGCCGCTGCGTGGCAAGATTCTGAATAGCTGGGAAGTCGAGGCCGGCGAGGCGCTGGCCTCGAATGAGATCCACGACATCAGCGTTGCCATCGGCGTCGATCCGGGCAGTGCCGATCTCACTGGCCTGCGCTACGGCAAGATCTGTGTGCTGGCCGACGCCGACTCCGACGGCCTGCACATCGCCACCTTACTGTGCGCGTTGTTCCTGCGGCACTACCGCCCGCTGGTGGCGGCGGGGCACATCTACATCGCGATGCCGCCGCTGTACCGCGTCGACGCCGGCAAGCAGGTCTACTACGCGCTGGACGGCGACGAGCGCGACGGCATCCTCGATCGCCTCGCCTCCGAAAACGTCAAGGTCAAGATCGGCGTCACCCGTTTCAAGGGTCTGGGTGAGATGAACCCGCCGCAACTACGCGAGACCACCATGGCCGCCGACACCCGCCGCCTGGTGCAACTGACGCTGGACGACGCCGCCGAAGCCGCCGATGCGGAAAATACTCCGGGAGCCGACGCGGTAATGGATTTGCTGCTGGCGAAAAAACGTGCGGGCGACCGCAGGGTCTGGCTGGAAACCAAAGGTGACAAGGCCGAGGTCTGACTGCGTTCGGGTGTGGACTACAGGCCGCGTTTCTCCGATCAACAGATCAAGTCAGTACGAGCACCGCTTTCAGCCTGCTGCTACTGCCGTGGCGCAACGTGGCCGTTCTTATCCGAGATCACCACCTCGACTCGGCGGTTCTGTTGGCGACCTGCGGCGGACTCGTTGGTCGCCACCGGATAGTCCTCGCCCAGGCCCACGGCGGTGATCCGCGACGGGTCAACACCCTGGCCGACCAGCGCATTTCTGACCGACATCGCGCGCTGTTGCGACAACTGTTGGTTGTAGTCGCTCGAACCGCTGCTGTCGGTATAACCTTCGATACGCACCGTGCGCATTTTGTGATCCTGCATGAAACTGGCGAGCCTGTTTATGGTTCCCATCGCGCCCGGCTTGAGCTGGGCCTTGTCGGTATCGAACAGCACGTTGCCCAAGGTCAACACCATGCCGCGGTCGGTCTGTTTGGCCTTGAGTGCTTCCAGTTGCTGTTGCAAGTCCGTTGTGCGCTGACGTGCCTGATCCGCTTGAGCCTGAGATTGAAGGGCTTGCTGTTTCTGAGCTTGCAGTTGCTGCTCCGTCCGTCGTTTGCTGGCGCTGTCGACGTGTTCTTGCAGCTGCGCCTGCTTGGCCTTTGTGTTCGCGATTTCTAGTTGACGTTTGGCCAGGAACACGTAGTGGTCGGTCGCTTTGTCATCGCCGTCCTGCAGCGCTGACTGTGCTTTGTCGATGTTGCCGTGAGCTTTTTGCAGGGCGTCCGGCGCGGCGCGCGCGATGTCGGGATCATTCTTCATGCTGTGATAGTTGGTGCTCACACTGTTCAGCGCCGGGTTGGAGGCGGTGGCGCAGGCAGCGAGCAGGATGGCGGTCGATACCGCGGCAACGAGACAAGGAAATTTGTTCATGTCACTCTTCACTTTCTAAATGGTTTTGCTGGAACAGGCAGTCTGGACGACACGTCGCTCGACTACGGATATTGCATTGAGTTACTGCTTTTATCGAGTTCGTTGGCCGCTTTCTGGGTCTTTGCCGTGTCGGCCTTGGCTTCGGCCAGCTCGGCATCGGCCTGGGCGTCGTCGAGCAGAGTCTTGGCCTTGGCATAGTCCTCGTTGCTGATGGCGTCTTGTGCCTCGGAAAGCTTGTTCTGGGCCGAGTTGAGCAGCACCGGCGCCGCGTCGCGTGCACCAGCGCCCTCTGCGGCGTGGACCGCAGCCTGTGTGGCCGCCAGCTCACCGCTAGGCTTGGGCACGTTGGCCGCGCAGGCAGACAGCAGCAATAGCAACGCCGCGGGGACTGTGATGCCGGTAAGCGTGGATACGTTCATTTTACGGACTCCAGTGGGATCGTCTGATCCTGTTTTCGCGTTCATGTGTTGGCGGGGATTCCCGGCAATGTCGGCCTCCCTGCGGTCCCTCCGCCGTTGCATTGATAGTGTCACTTATGTGTGATGCTTCGTCACACTCCCTTAGTCATGATACCGCTTTAAACGTATGCTGTTCACTGGCGACGGTTTGCGGTGTTGGTCGCGAGCGGAGGTTTTATTGAAACCTTGTTCGATAACGCCAGCCGACGCATCAAGTCTGCATTAAAACGCATTGGAATTCATGAAGATACGCCGCACCGTTTGGCCTTGCCCAAGGCCACGTTGAAGGTCTCGCTGCCCGTACGGGTGGACGACGGCGAGTTGCAGATTTTCGCCGGCTACCGGGTGCGCTATGACGACACGCGCGGGCCGGCCAAAGACGGGGTGCGCTTCCAGCTGCATCGAAATTTTACGATGAAGGCGATCAAGCTTTGTTTTATTCCAGCCGTGCTGCCACGGAAAAATTGTCCTCGTGAGCACCCGTCGCCGTCAGCCGCTACATGAGTGCCTGGTATGTCATTGCCAATACCCCGCCTGATCGCACCAGGAACGCCTGCGATTCGATCGAGCGCTACACGCGGACCGAGCCCAGCGTGATCCAGACCGTGTTCACCTACCGCGACGGCGGCTCAAGGACAAGCAGGAAATCATCAAGCCCACCGGCTATGTGCAGGACGCCTGCGGTGGCGCAGTCTGGGGATGCAGCTCTTCTGGTCGCTGGTGGCGGCCGGGCACATCTACATCGCCGTGCCGCCGCTGTTCTGGAAGCCAAGGGCGACAAGGCCGAAGTCTGAGACTGATCTGTCGAGCCTTATTTGTACCGGCCCCTCGGGCATTCTCGACCCGGTTTCTATTTTCACGGATTCTCCCCAAAGCCTCGGCTTAGAGCCACATGAAGACCGCGCCGCTGTTAACGGTTTTTTGCTTGAGCTTTTCGACTACCTGCTTGTCGAGTCGGTGCTGACAAGCCCATCAAGCCTGACTGATTTCAAGTAGACTAAATTCTTTAGTCCATTGCGAAAACCTCTCGATGAAACCGCTCACGCCGGTCAATGTTCACGATGCCAAGACCCGCTTTTCCAAGCTGCTGGCACAGGTGCAGCGTGGGCACGAGATCGTCATTGCCAAAGCCGGCCAGCTGGTGCCGTACGCACCGGCCAAACGTAAGATCGTGCCGCCAGGCAGTCTGCGCGACATGGACTACTGGATGGCCGATGACTTCAACGACCCCATTGACGATCTCTTCGATTGCCTCAAGGATTAAGCGGTGCGGGTTCTGCTGGATACCCAGCTGATCCTCTGGGCTCACCGATGACACCGTGCGCTACCGACTGCGCTTCCAGGCGTCCTCGGGTACCTCGACGGGCCTGCCTGCGTCAGCCGCGCCAGCCAGTGGGATATGGAGATCAAGGTCGGTAACGGCAAGATGCGCCTCGACCTGCCGCGTATGAACGCGCAGATTGAACCGGGCGGCTTTGAGTGGCTGGAAATCAAGTCTGAACATCTGCTCGCCGTCGCCACCTTGCTAAGCTTTGCTGATCACAAAGATCCCTTTGGTCGCCTGCTTGTCGCGCAAAGCCTGACCGAACCATTGACCCTGTTGACGGCAAATAAAAAACTGGCCCGTTATGGCGCCACCGTGCGGCTGGTGTAGGCCATGCCGACCCTTAATTGGATCGGCAAAGCCGCCGTCGTCACCCATCACAAGGACGTGCCCTACCGGCTGCTGGAGCCGGTGCCCGAGCTGTCTTGTCTTCCCTCTCCCGCAAGCGGGAGAGGCGCGAAGCATGCTTCGCTGGGTGAGGGCCTTTCAAATGGCGATGAACCCTCTGCAAACCTCATTGTCCAGGGTGACAACCTACAGGCGCTCAAGGCGCTGCTGCCGCGCTATGCCGGGCAGGTCAAGTGCATCTACATCGACCCGCCCTACAACACCGGCAACGAAGGCTGGGCCTACAACAACAACGTCAACAACCCGGAGATCAGGAAATGGCTGGGCGAGGTGGTGGGTCAGGCCGTGCCTGGTCTCGGCGACGGCTTCCAGTTCTGTCGCTTGCCGGCCGAGCCACTGCTCAATGCCGACGGCCAGATTCGCGCGCCCGTGAGCTTCGCGCAACTGGCCGAGTTCGTATGGTTTGTCGAGACCGGCGCCGGTTTTTGCGGTGACGTGCATTCGTCCTTGATCGGTGTTCACGAGGGACGTGCCGTTTACCTGCTCTACAACGGCATTCTCAAGGATCGCTCAGTGGGCGGCGGCAAGGTGCTGACCGGGCCGGTACTGCAGGCACTGCCGGCCTTCGACGGCCCGAAGGTGATTTACGCATCGGCCTGTCGGCTGGGTCGTCCGCGACGGTCGGGCGAGCGCATCGTGTTCAAGCAGACGCCGTACGCGTTGGAGGGTTGAGCGTGACGGTATATCTACCCAAGCTTTACCAACAGTCCGTGTTGGACAGTGTGGAGGCGTATTTCCGCAACATTCGCGAATTGAGCGATGCGGACGCGGCGTTTTATCAGACCACGCGTCAACTCTGGGGCGAGGGCGTGCGTTACCAGCCGATCGACGGTTTTGATGCGCAGATGCCGTATTTCTGCCTGCGTGTGCCCACCGGCGGTGGCAAGACCTGGCTGGCGGCCAAGAGCGTGGCGTTGGTCAACACGCATCTGCTGCGCAGCGAACACAGCGTGATCCTGTGGCTGGTGCCGTCCAAGACGGTTCGTGAACAGACGCTGCGGGCGCTGCGCGATCACGAACATCCCTACCACGCGGCGCTGAGCGAGGTCGGTGCGGTCACGATTCTGGACCTGGATCAGGCCAAGAGCGTGACGCAGGCGACGCTGGACAGCTCGACCACGGTGATCGTCTCTACCGTGCAGGCGTTCCGCCGCGAGGACGCCGACGGGCTCGAGGTATATGAGTTCAGCGGCGCGCTGATGACGCATTTCGATGCTCTCGATCCGGCGCAGCGGGTCCGACTGCTGCGCGATGAGGATGGCATGGTGCCGTGTTCGCTGGCCAATGTGTTGCGGTTGCGCCGCCCGTTCGTTGTCGTCGACGAGGCGCACAACAGCCACACTGAGTTGTCGTTTGCAACCTTCGCCGCGTTTGCGCCCAGCGGGATCATGGAGCTGACGGCAACGCCCGATACCGCGCGTACGCCCAGCAATGTGCTGCACAGCGTTTCGGCCGCAGAGTTGAAGGCGGAGCAGATGATCAAGCTGCCGGTCCATCTGGAGACCGAGGGCGACTGGCAGAAATGTCTGGCCTATGCCATCGACTGCCGCGATCAGCTGCAGGCCGCGGCGGATGGCGAGCGGCGGCAGGGCGCGGCTTATCTGCGCCCCATTGTGCTGATCCAGTCGCAGCCGCGGCGCAAGGAGGTGGACACGCTGGATGTGGAGCGCGTGCGCCAGGAATTGATGGACAACCATGCGGTGCCGGAAGCCGAAATCGCCATCGCCACCGGCGAGGTGCGCGGGCTGGAGGCGATCGAGGCAGAGTACGAGCGCGGCATCGCCGACGAGCGTTGCCCGGTGAAGTACGTCATCACCCAACAGGCTTTGGCGGAGGGTTGGGCCTGCCCCAGCGCCTATGTGCTGGTGAGCATGGCGGAGCTGCGCTCGGCCACGGCGGTGGGGAAGTTGCTGGGCCGGGTACTGCGCCAGCCCGACGCGCGCGCGCGGGCCGCGACGGCGCTGAATCACTCCTACGCCTACGTGGTGTCGCGTGATTTCGGCGCGACCGCTGCGGCGTTGCGTGATCGGCTGGTGGACGGCGCGGGCTTCGAGCGGCGCGAGGTCGGCGAGTTCGTGATTGCCTCGCGACCTGAACAGGCGCCTTTCGATCTGAGTGCGCGGTCGGGCCGGGTGACGGTGACGCCAGTGGTGGTGAGACTGCCGCAGGCGCCGACGCTGCACAGTATCCCGAAGTCGGTGCGCGACAAGCTGGAGTGGGATCGCAAATCCGGCCGCTTGACCCTTCGTGAGCCGTTGACCGACGAGGAGGCGGCCAGCGTCACCTCCAGCGTCGACGACGAGGCCGTGCGGCAGGCGATTGTTGAGGCGGTCACGCCGGCGGAGCGCGGCGAGCCGTTGGCAGTGCCGCAGATGATGCTCAGAGTACAAGGCGAACTGGTGTTGTTCGACGATCCCGAAGCGTTGGGATATCCGTGGTCGTTGTCGAAATACGACGCCGTGCCCACGCCCGAACAACTGCGGGCGCTGGGCGCCAGCCGCGCTGCAGAAGGTGGGGAGATCGATGTCGACGACAGCGGGCAGATGGTGACGCGCTTCGTCAACACGTTGCAACGCGACCTGGGTTTGAGCTATCGCCTCGATCATTTCGACGAAATTCATCTGGCGACCTGGTTGGCCCACAATCTGCCGGAAACCACACTCACCCACGCCGGCAAGCGCGCATTCGTGGCGTACTGGTTGCGAGCGCTGCTGAAAACGTCGGAGTTTGATCTGGCGCGGGCCAATCGCCAGAAATTTCTGATCCGCACGCTGCTGGAGGCGCGCTTGCGTGAGTTGCGCCGTGCGGCAGCCCGACAGTGCTATCAGGACACGCTGTTCGGAAATGAGACCGCTGCCAACGCGGTGGTTAGCGACGATTACTGTTACTGCTTCGATGCGCAGGGCTACGCGCCCAATCGCGATTACGACGGCCGCTTCGGGCACTTCGACTTCCGCCGGCATTACTGCGGACGTATCGGCGACTTCGACAGCAAAGAGGAATTCGAATGTGCCTGCTGGCTGGATCGACAGGCGCAGGCCGGACGCATGCAGTTCTGGGTGCGCAACCTGGTGAACAAGTCCACGTGTGCGTTCTTTCTGCAGAAAGCGGACGGGCGGTTCTTCCCGGACTTCTTGTGCAAGCTCAACAGCGGTTGCATTCTGGCGGTGGAGTACAAGGGCGCGCTGGGCTGGACCGACGCGCAGGATGATCGCGACATCGGCGGGCTGTGGGCGAATCTGTCCCAGGAACGCTGTTGTTTCGTCATGGCACGGGACAAGAACTGGGCACCGATCAATGCGCTGCTGGGCTTAGCCTAAGGCTTGACGATCAGCGTGGTTGAGCGACTGATTGTTTCGATCCTCGATATGTCATACATTCATGACAACCGGACTTGTCCACGAATACGCGCAAGTATATGGAGGAAGCGCTAAAAGAGAAGTATCCACAACATTTTCAGGATGACAAGGATTGATGCTTGCTGACAGCGGGTTTTGGTTGGCCTTGGTCAATCGACGCGGTCCTTGGCACGCTCGAGCTCGCACAACGCTGGAACCCTGGATAGGAGAGCGGTTCGTCAGCACTTGGCCGGTTTTGACCGAGGCCTGTCATCTGATGGGCACTTGCGTCGGTCAGCAGGCAATTCTGGCATTTATGTCGGATTTTGAGCGGGGCGCGTGCGAGATTCACGAGTTGCCCTCTACCGCGCCGGGCCGTATGGACAGGCTGATGACAAAATATTTTGCGACTCGCCGATGGATCTCGCCGATGCCTCGCTGTACTGCTGGCCGAGGAATTGGACGAAGAACGTATCCTGTCCACTGATGAGCGTAATTTTCAGACCTACCGTTGAAGCATAAAAAACCCTTCAAGAATATGCTGCTGCCGGATTAAGCCGGCGGCGCGCCACCTGACCCCATAAAACCTGATGCTGGAAACCGAACGCCTGCCGTTGCGCCTTTTCGTCGAAAAGGCCTATCTCGACTATTCGATGTACGTGGTGCTGGATCGCGCGCTGCCGCACATCGCCGACGGCTTGAAGCCGGTCCAGCGGCGTATTGTCTATGCCATGAGCGAGCTTGGGCTCTCCGCCGCCAGCAAACCAAAGAAATCGGCGCGCACCGTCGGCGATGTCATCGGCAAGTTCCATCCGCACGGCGATAGCGCCTGCTACGAGGCGATGGTGACGATGGCGCAGCCGTTCGCCTACCGCTATCCGCTGGTCGACGGGCAGGGCAACTGGGGCTCGCCGGATGATCCCAAGAGCTTTGCGGCGATGCGTTACACCGAGGCCAAGCTGACGCCCTACGCGGCGACTTTGCTAGCGGAACTGGAACAGGGCACGGCCGACTGGGTGCCCAATTTCGACGGCACATTGAACGAACCGAAGCTGCTGCCCGCGCGTCTGCCCAATATCCTGGTCAACGGCACCACCGGCATTGCGGTGGGCATGGCCACCGACATACCGCCGCACAATTTGCGGGAACTGGTAGCCGCCTGTCAGTTGTTGCTGAAGCAACCGAAAACGACGTTGGAAGCGCTGTTCGAGTTGGTGCCAGCGCCGGATTTCCCGACCGGTTGCGAGATCATCAGCGAGCCGGCCGAACTGCTGAAGATCTACGAGACCGGCAACGGTATGGTGCGTACGCGAGCGCGCTGGCAGCGCGAGAGCGGTGATGATCGGGGCAACATCGTCATCACGCACCTGCCCCATCAGGTGTCGCCGGCCAAGATCCAGGAACAGATCGCTGCGCAGATGCGAGCCAAGAAGTTACCGCTGGTGGAAGATCTGCGCGACGAATCGGACCATGAGAATCCGATCCGCATCGTCATCATCCCGCGCTCCAACCGCGTCGACGCCGAGGCATTGATGGCGCATCTGTGTGCCACGACCGATCTGGAAAAGTCGGTGCGCTGCAATCTCAACATGATCGGTCTCGACGGCCGACCACGGGTCAAGAATCTGCGCGAGATTCTGGTCGAGTGGCTGGTTTATCGCAGTGCCACGGTGCGCCGCCGGCTGGAACACCGGTTCGGCAAAGTTAACGACCGGTTGCACATTCTCGACGGCTTGATGATTGCCTATCTCAACATCGACGAAGTCATCCGCATCATTCGCTACGAGGACGATCCACTGGTCGAGTTGATGCAACGGTTCGGCCTCAGCAAGATTCAAGGCAACGCGATTCTCGATCTCAAGCTGCGCCACCTGCAGAAGATCGAGGAAGTGCAGATCACGGCCGAGCAGGACGCGTTGGCGGTCGAACGAGCCATGTTGGAAGCCCTGCTGGGTTCCGAGACCCGGTTGAAGACGCTGGTCGGCAAGGAGTTGGAAGAGGATGCGAAGAAGTATGGTGACGCGCGTCGTTGCCCAATCATTTCCCGGCCTGCGGCACAGGCCTTGAGCACGACCGAGGTACTGCCGGCCGAACCGATCACCATCGTGTTGTCGAAGGCCGGCTGGATTCGTTCTGCCAAGGGCCACGGCATCGACGCGACGGGGCTGTCCTACCGCGCCAGCGACGAGTTTCTGTGCGCGGTAGAGGGCCACAGCAACCAGTTATTGATTCTGATCGGCTCGCGCGGACGTGCCTATACCTTGAATCCGCGCGAGTTGCCGTCGGCGCGGTCGCAGGGTGAGCCGGTGACCTCCAGGCTGGATCTGCAGGATGGCTCCAGCATCGTTGCGTTGCTGATGGGCGATGGCGCAGAGCGTTATGTGCTGGGTAGTAACGGCGGTTATGGTTTCATCGCCAAGCTCGACGACTTGCAGAGCCGCAATCGCGCGGGCAAGACGGCGATCAACCTGGGCGGGATGCCGTTTGCCGTGGGGCCGGTGCGGGAGGTGGCGAGCGAGCGGTTGGCGCTGGCCACGGCTGAGGGCCGTCTGCTGCTGTTGTCGCTCTCGGAATTGCCCGAACTGGCCAAAGGCAAAGGCAACAAGCTGGTGACGCTGCGGGGTCAGGATCGCATTACCGGTATCTGTGTGCTGCCCGCCGGCCGCGCGCTGGTCGTCACCAGCGGTAAACGTACGCTGACGTTGAAACCGAACGATCTTGAGCATTACGTCGTCGCCCGCGCCGCCCGCGGCAATTATCTGCCCCGGGGTTACACGCGTGTCGAGGCGTTGGAGCCGGCACCGGAACGGGGTGTGACTACTACGGGCCATGAATCCTGAGGCAGGGCTCTTGAGTTCGGCGTCTAAGCCACCAGATTCGGTTTATAACCTCCAATGAGTTCTATGCGCGCATGAAACGTATTGCTCTGTTCCTGTTGACAAACATTGCCGTGTTGCTGGTGCTGGGGGTGGTTTGCAGCGTGCTCGGCATCAATCGTTACCTGACGCCGCACGGACTCAATCTGCCGATGTTGCTGGCGTTCTCGGCGGTTCTCGGGATGGGCGGTTCTTTCATCTCGCTGGCGATGTCAAAGTGGATCGCCAAGCGTTCGGTGGGGGCGAAGGTCATCACCCAGCCGTCCAGCGCCGCCGAATCCTGGCTGCTGTCGACGGTGCAGCGGCTGACGAGCTCGGCGGGCATCGGCATGCCCGAAGTCGCGGTCTACCCGTCACCGGAAATGAACGCATTTGCCACCGGCATGAGCCGCAATCACGCATTGGTGGCGGTGTCCTCCGGACTACTGCAATCGATGAAACAGGATGAGATCGAAGCGGTGCTGGGCCACGAGATCACCCATATCGTCAACGGCGACATGGTGACGCTGACGCTGGTTCAGGGTGTGGTCAACACTTTCGTGTTCTTCTTGGCCCGCGTACTGGGCCACGCCATCGATCAAGCCGTGTTTCGCCGCGATCCGCGCGAGGGCGGCATGGGTATCGGTTACTTCATCACAGTGATGGTGCTGCAGGTGGTGCTGGGTTTCCTCGCCAGCATGGTGGTTTGTGCATTCTCGCGCTGGCGCGAATTCCACGCCGATGCCGGCGGCGCGCACCTGGCCGGATCGCGCAAGATGATCGCTGCGCTGGAAAGGCTCAAACTGGGTCATGAGCCGTCAACACTGCCGCAAAACATGGCGGCTATGGGTATCGTCGGCGGCAGGCTGTCGTATCTGTTCATGACGCATCCGCCGCTTGAGGACCGCATCGAGGCACTGCGCAAGATGGCAACTGCGGCGCGTTAATTCGTGTTTGCGGTGCTGTGGAGGGGTTCGCGCTTCTGCTTCAGTCGCGGGGGCTTTCGAACTCGCCGCTGAGCAATACCACCTCGTGCTCTTGCACATGGAAGCCCTGTACGAAGTTTACGCCCATCTGCCACATGCGCGCCATGATGCTGGCGTCTTCAACGTGAACGACGATGGTTTTCAGCCGATGCTGCCTGGCGACGCCCATCAACTCGGTGAATTTTCGCTGGGTAGATTTATCGTTGAACTTGCGCGTGAATTCTGGATGGAACTTGATGTATTGAGCGGGGATGTGGTTGAGCAACTGTATTGAGGACGCGCCTACGCCATAGTGTTCGAGCGCGATTCCGATACCGAGTTTGCTCAGCGCCTGAGTCAGTGCCTTGGCTTTGCGCACGTGATTCTGCACCGCAAGTTCCTGCAGCTCCACGACAAGCGAGTTCTCCGGCAGCAGTTGCCGCTGGAGCCGCTCCTTGAACCAGTTGAGAAAGCTCTCGGCACCGTCGATGCTGTCCTCGGACAGTTTCACGAACAGAATCTGTTCTGGGCCGCGCTTCTGGATCACGTTTAGGACCTGGTCAACGACCCAGCGATCGATTTCAGTCATCAGACCTGCGGCCTGCGCCTGGCGTATGAATTCTTCGGCATGGGATTCGCCGCCGGTTTCGTCGATCATGCGCAGTAGTACATCGAATCGAGTCTGTGATTCGCCCTCAAGGCTGGCGATCGATTGATACGCCAGCTTCAGGCGATCCTGTTCCAGCGCCAGCGTTACAGTGGTGGCGATGCGCGTCTGTTCGCGTTCCTCAGCCTTGACCTTGGCCGCTTCTCCCAGTACACAAACGCGATCACCGCCTTC
>CAJDWY010000010.1_pt1 | contig 14346 bp, 14 predicted proteins | sample 7391751 | NCBI WGS metagenome assembly CAJDWY01 (sample SAMEA7055745, study PRJEB34461) | soil metagenome | biome: terrestrial ecosystem; feature: Peninsula; material: soil | place: Antarctica | collected 2016
CGGCAGATCACCGTCCCACGGCCTGCGGTCGATAAGCGGACCGTGTGGGCCGAGATCCAGCGCCGCAATCCTGTCTTTGCTGCGGACCTGGAGGTGCTGTGCAAAGCGTTCGGCAAGCCGGCCGGGTTGCGGGTGGAGATCGACGGCGACGTGTTAATCGACACGTTGGCGAGTCGTCACGAGGCACAGGGCCTCGCGCCTCCGATCCGGGAGACGATGGGCCTGACCCGTCCCCGACCTCTGCAGCGCCCTACCCTGCGGCGCGTCAGGCATCGGATACCCTACCGACAGTGGATGACCTCAGAACCGCCACCCCCGAACAGCTGGCGCGGATGAAAGCGGAACTCAGGCGGCGGACAAAGACACGGGAGCGACGGTAGAGGCGTTCAACTGGACGATGCTATCCTCGGATCAGTCCCGTCGTTCCGAGCCGTGTCGTCATGCCCGTCGTCCGTCTGCGCCAAACCACCACCCACGTGGTCGCGCTCTATGCGACTCCGCGCCAGCCGCGTCTCATGCCGCGCCCGCTGCTCGTGTCGCCGCGCATCCAGGCGGGCTTTCCGTCTCCGGCTGCCGACTACATCGAGGAGGTGCTGGATCTGAACGATTTGCTGGTGCGCAATCCACCGGCGACGTTCTACGTCCGGGTACAGGGCGATTCGATGGTGGACGCGCTGATCTTCGACGGCGACATCCTGGTGGTGGATCGCTCGCTGGATGCGACGCCGGGCTGTATCGTGGTGGCGGCGGCGGACGGCGACCTGCTGGTCAAGCGCCTGAGAAAGATTCGGGGTCGCCTGGCGCTGTGTTCCGAGAACGCCGCCCGTCCCGACTACCGCCCGGTCTATCTGGACCGCACCCAGGACAGCACGGTATGGGGGATCGTCACCGTGCTGGTGCGGAAGTTCTGATGGGGCGTATCGCCCTGTGCGACGTGAACAATTTTTACGTCTCCTGCGAACGGGTGTTCGATCCGCGGCTTGAGAGCCGGCCGGTGGTGGTGCTCTCCAATAACGATGGTTGCGCCGTCGCCCGCTCGGCGGAAGCCAAAGCGCTGGGCATCCGCATGGGCGAACCCTGACACCAGGTCGGCGTGCGGGGTCGCGGGGTGACCGCCCTGTCCTCGAACTACCCCCTGTACGCCGACATGAGCAACCGGGTGATGCGGATACTGAGCGAGGCTGCCCCGGCCACGGAGATTTACTCCATCGACGAAGCCTTCATGGATCTCACAGGCGTGCCGCTGCCGGCGGCGTTCAGCCGCACGCTGAAAGATCGCATCCGCCAGTGGACCGGGCTGCCGGTCTGTGTCGGCATCGGCTCGACCAAGACGCGGACGAAGATCGCCAACCACATCGCCGCGGTACTCAAGGGGCGTGAATGGCTGGCACGCGCGGCATGACGCGGTGGCTGCCGTCGTTGCCGATCCTGACTTGGGGGCGGCACTACAACCGTGATGCGCTGACGAATGATGGGGTGGCAGCGCTGGGTGTCACCATCACACTCATCCCGCAGAGCTTGGCCTATGCGTTGTTGGCCGGTCTGCCACCCGAAGTCGGGCTGTACGCCAGCGTCGCACCGCTGCTGCTGTACGCCGTCTTCGGCACAAGTCGCGTGCTGGCGGTCGGGCCGGTGGCGATAGTGTCGCTGATGACGGCGACAATGATCGGCTCTTTTGCCACTGCGGGCTCGCCTGCTTATTGGCCGGCGGCAATCACGCTGGCCTTCCTGTCTGGCGCGATGTTGTTCCTGATGGGTGTCCTGCGCCTGGGCTTCTTGGTCAACTTCCTCAGCCGCTCAGTGGATTCGGGGTTCATTTTGGCGTCGGTGCTGCTGATCGTGGCGAGCCAGCTGAAGACCTTGATGGGCGTAAAGGTCGACGGCCACAACCTCCTGCAGTTGTTGCAGGCGCTAGTGCGGCAAGCGCCGAACGTCCACTGGCTGCCCCTTGCGGTCGGAGTCACCACGATGGCTTTCCTGTTCTGGGTCCGCAAGTGTCTCAGGCCCCTGTTGGCGAGCCTGGGACTTGCGCCAAAACTAGCCAACGGCATCGCCAAGGCGGGTCCGGTGGTTGCGATCGCGGCGACCACCGCGCTGACTTGGGGCCTGGGTTGGTCAACGCAGGGGCTGAGGATCGTCGGCACCATTCCGCAAGGTCTGCCGCCGCTGACGATGCCGACGTGGGACATCAACCTGTGGCGCGAACTGGCGTTGCCGGCGCTGCTGATCAGCGTCGTTGGCTTTGTCGAGTCAGTCTCGGTCGGACAGACGCTGGCGGCGAAGCATCGCGAACGTATCGAGCCCAACCAGGAACTAGTGGCGTTCGGCGCCAGCAACCTGTCGGCTGCGTTTACCGGCGGCTTACCGGTGACCGGCGGCTTCTCGCGCTCGGTGGTCAACTTCGATGCCGGCGCGCAGACGCCAGCCGCCGGCGCCTTCACCGCCGGCGGCATGATGCTGGCATCGTTGTTGTTGACCCCGGTGCTGTACCACCTGCCGCTGGTCACGCTGTCGGCAACGATCATCGTCGCGGTCTCAGCGCTGGTCGACTTCGCCATCCTCAAGCGCACCTGGGCGTATTCGAAACCCGACTTCTTCGCCATTGCCGCGACCTTGCTCGGCACGCTCGCGTTTGGCATTGTGGACGGGCTCGTGCTCGGTGTTGGCGTTTCGCTCGCGCTGTACCTGCACCGCACGAGCCGACCGCACATCGCCATCGTCGGACTCGTGCCTGGCACCGAATCGTTCCGCAACATCTTGCGCCACGAGGTGCGTACGAGCCCGTTGCTGCTAAGCCTGCGCGTCGATGAGAGGCTGTACTTCGCGAATGCGCGCAATCTGGAAGATCGCATCAACGAAGCGGTCGCCGGGCGGCCTGATCTGCAGCACGTGGTGTTGCAGTGTTCGGCGATCAATGACATCGACGCCAGCGCGCTGGAAAGTCTCGAAGCCATCGAGCAGCGATTGAACGATGCTGGGATCGCGCTCCATTTATCCGAGGTCAAGGGTCCAGTGATGGACCGATTGCAGGGTACGAAGTTCATGCGCGACCTGAGCGGAAAAGTATTCCTTACTCACTACCGTGCCATCGTGGCGCTGACACCTGAACTCTTGCACCCACCAAACCCGTAAGCGGAATGAGGGTCGGCAGGGATTCATACAAAAACCGGCAATTCCGATTCTAAGTTGCTGTTTCAAATAAGTTGTATGATTTAGGTTTGCTGGCCACCGCGCCCTCGTCCTTCGGTATCTCCACCGTTGGATCTTTGGGCTTAAGCTGGGCAAGCAGTTCCTCAATCGCTTGTAGGCGGGCTTCACGACGTCTCTGTTCGTCGATCTTGACGAGGCGCGCCTGCCGTTCCGCCGACAGTTCCACCGCGTATCGCTCCGCATCGGCTCGGAAATGGTCGCTCTCGTTGGTCGCCTGAATGCGCTGCTGGCCAAGCGTTTCATTCTGCCATTTTGCAGGGCCCGCACCAGGGTGCCCAGAAATCTACCAGTACGGGCACCCTGGCGTTGTTGGTAACGTCGGTGAATAGTGCGGCATCGGCTTCGACCGACGCAGCCAATAGGGGCAGCGGCTGCTTGCAGACCCCACAGCGCGGCCGGTGTCGGCCAGGTGTTGGTCAGGAACGCGGTTTTGGGCCGCGTAGTGGAGACAAATACGTACCATCGGCATCAACCCTTCAACCGCGCGATGCCCAGCGCTTTGAGCACGTACTTCTCGTAAGCCGGTTCAGTGTTGCCGGTTCTCATCTTGCGCATGAAGTATTTTTCGAACGCGATTTTGGCCAGATGCACCCACTTGCCTTTCTTGGTCCAGGTGACATTACGTGGTGGAATCTGAGGCAGCGCCACAAAGGCCATCCCATTATCACCCAGGTCGGCCAAGCAGATAGCATTCCAGGTAGCCCGGTACGTGGGCTGCTCGCCCGCGATGGTAGCGGCGATGTTGTGGGTAATGGCGCTGACCATGGACTCGATCATGTAGCCGGTTTTGGGCGCGCCGGTCGGTACGGTGGTGACCTCAACCGGTGGGATGGCCACGCAGACGCCGGCCGAATAGACATTCTGATAGGTAGGGTTACGCTGGAACTCGTCGATCAGCACAAAGCCACGCGGGTTGCACAGATCCTTGACCGTAGCGATGGCATCGGCACCTTTGAACGCGGGGATGAACATGGAGTAACGCGTCGGCAATTCGTGTTCCTTGATGACCTCACCTTGGCTATTGTGCTCGGCAACCTTGACCGAACTGTCGGTGGCTTCCAGTAGCTTGGCATTGGTGATCCACTTGATGTGGCGCTGTCGCATTTCAGATTCCAGCAGCCCTTGTGAGTCGCCGACGCCGCCCAGACCCATATGTCCGACGTAAGGTTCGCTGGTCACAAAGGTGATGGGAACCTGATCGCGTAGCTTGCGCTTGCGAAGATCGGCGTCCACGATCATCGCAAACTCGTAGGCCGGGCCGAAGCAGCTTGCACCCTGAGCCGCACCGATAACCACCGGGCCGGGATTCTTCAAAAACGCCTGATACGCCTTACCCGCCTGTTCGGCGTGGGGAGTCGTGCAAACGCTTTGAGTATGACGTTCCGGTCCCATGCCGGGAATCTCGTCGAAGGCGAGCTGCGGACCGGTAGTGATAACAAGGTAGTCATAGTTCAGCGTTTGTCCGTCGGCCAGACTGATCCGGTTCTGCTCTGGCTCCAGTTGGGTCACCATCTGAGCGATAAAGCGAATGCCTTTCTTTTCCACATGCTGACGAATCGGCACCAGTACCTGTTCCGGCTTGCGCCAGCCAACGGCGACCCACGGGTTACTGGGGGTGAACTGGAAATACTCGGATGAGCCAATAAGAGTGACCTCGTGGTCCTTGCCCAGAGTGTTCTTCAGGTCGTAGGCCGCCGGCATGCCACCAACCCCTGCGCCTATTACGATGATATGTGCCATGTCCGTCTCCTTGAAGTAGGTGCCGCTGATGGCGGCGTTTGCAATCACGATACACCTCCATTATATTAGACGTTAATAGATTAGCGATCATTAATATATGTGGTGTATATATTGAAAAACGTGGATTCGTCGTATTCAATCGAGATGGCTGGCTATGTGGAATCGGCTGCCGGTCTGCTGAAAAGCATGGCGAATCCGATCCGCTTGCAAATACTCTGTTTGCTGAGTGAAGGCGAGTTGTCCGTTGGTCAGCTCAACGAGCATATTCCGCTGTCTCAGTCGGCCCTGTCCCAGCATCTTGCCGTGTTGCGTGAGGACAAGTTGGTGAGCACTCGGCGTGAATCCCAGACTATTTATTACTCGGCCCGCCCTGGTCCCGCGCTGGACGTGATTCGAGTGCTGCATGCGTACTTTTGTAGTGCCACACGCCCGGAGTACCACTAACCTGAAACTGGAGCTGGCTATGACGACTCAACACGCTTCCTCGCCTACCATCACAACTTTGGATCAATGGATATTCCGTCTGGCTGGATTGTTTGTGTTGGCGTCACTGCTGCTTGCGCAACTGCAAAGCGGCTACTGGTTGTGGTTCACGGCTTTCGTCGGCGCCAATATGCTGCAGGCGTCGTTCACCGGCTTCTGCCCGTTGGCGAAAATCCTCATCAAGTTCGGGGTACCACCCGGCGTCGCCTTCCCTGCCGTACACCGGAAGACTGGATAAACAATCATGCTCAGGCCGGTGGTTGCACTGGTATTGATGACCACTGCAGTGGCTGCGCAAAGCGTAGCTGCTGAAGTTATTGCTTTTCCGCAGGCGGTAGCGCGTGCACTGACAGGTAATCCCCAGGCAATCGCCAGCAGCTTTCGCACACAGGCGGCGCAAGGGCAGGTCGTGAGTACACGCGGCAGTGGTCTGCCGAGTCTGCAAGTGCAGGTGGGCGCGGCACGCAGCAACGATCCACTGGCGGTGCTGGGTTACCGACTGCAACAGCACAACGCCAGCTTCGGTGATCTCGGATTAAACGACTATACCGGGCCCGGATCCGCGAACACCGCGCCGACCGGGCTCAACGAACCCGGCTACGCCAACAACTTCAACACCGCCGTGATTCTGACGGTCCCGATTTATGCGGGTGGCGGCGACCAGGCGCGGTTACGCGTCGCGCAAGCGCAGCGTGCCGCAGCCACTGAAAATGATGCCGCGTTCCGCGCACAACTCACCTTTGATGTGTTGCGCAGTTATAACGGTGTCGCGGCTGCCGAACAGCTACTGGCTGCGGCGCATGTCGCGCACCGGGCGGCCGACAAGAATCTGTCTTCCGCCCAGGCCTTGTTCAGGCGCGGCGTGGTAATCCAAAGCGATGTATTGACCGCGCGTGCGCAGGTCCAGCAGACCGGCGCCGCCGAACAGGCTGCGCGGGCCGCAAGCGAGGATGCTCTGGATAGTTTCCGCAGTGTCATCGGCGCAGCGTCCGACACCCACTTACATCCCGGCGAACCGGTGACACTGCCGTTGCCATCGCTGGACGTGGCCGCGTTGCAAAACCTGGCAATGCAAGCCAACCCGCAGTTGCAGGCATTACGTGAAACAGTGGCCAGCAGAGCTGCACAGCGGCGTGTCGCGCAGGCGGCCAATTGGCCTCGCGTCGATCTGATCGCTCGCCACGACTGGAATGCCGATACGCCGGCTTTCCGTGCGCCGTCCAACACTGTGATGGGTGTGTTGAGCTGGAGCTTATTCACATCCGGTGCGCAAACTGGCGGTGTCGACGCTGCGACCGCTCAATGGCAGGCGGCCAAGGCCGATCTGGCCGCAGCAGAAAACGCCTTACGACTCGAGACCTCGCGTCGTTATCGCGCGGTACGGACGGCGGCTGCACAAGCGCTGGCCGCGCGCATTGCGGTAGCGCAGGCGGCGGAGGCGGCGCGCCTGTTGTCACTGCGCTATGCGCAGGGGCTGAGTCCGATTGACAGCGTGCTCGATGCCCAGGCACGCCGCGACCGGGCACGCGCACAATCAGTCGAAGCGGCTTACCAGGCGGTGTTGGCTCGCGCCGCCCTGCTGGTAGCGATCGATCGCCTGAATCCTGACAACGCCGTTGTCAAGCCACTGGTTCCGCTGGACTCGCCAGCGGATTCGTCTACAGACATCGACATGCAATTGGGGAGATAGACCATGCGCAGCTTCGTCGTCATGCTGTTGCTGGGCAGCAGCGCGCTACTCGGAGCCTGCTCCGGGCGCAATGCCGATACACCGAAACGCGACCTGGTCCCTGTGACGGTTCGGATCAGTGTGGCGCAGACCCGCAGCCTGCCGGAGATCGTCGCCGTGCCCGGTACCGTCACGCGCGCTCGGCATGCGCGGCTGGCCTCGCCTTATGGTGGGCGGGTGACGTCGACGCCAGTGGCTGCCGGCAGCATGGTGCAACGTGGTGAATTGCTGCTGGCGGTGGGTGCGGCCGATGCACGATCACGCTTGGCCGCAGCCCAGGCCAATGCCGTTAGCCAGCGTGCCGAGGCTCGACAGGCGGCAACCGACGAGGCCCGCTTCAAGGCCCTGCTCAACGAGGGCGCCGTGGCTCCGCGCGAATACGAGCAGATCCATCAGCGCGACGTGGCCACCCGCGCACAGGCACGCTCTGCGGAGCAGGCACTGACCGCGGCGCGCAGCAGCTTGCAGGATGCGGAAGTGCGCGCGCCGTTTGCTGGGCTATTGGTGGAGCGTCCCGTTAAGGTCGGCGACTATGCGGCTCCGGGGACGCTGCTGGCGGTGGTGGTAGGCGGTGCGGCGGAGGTGGAATTGCAGGTTGGCGATACGCTGTATCCGCATCTGCCGCTGAAGACACGCATCGAAGTCGCCGTCGATCAACAGGTATATCCGGCGCGCGTGGTGGAACGCGTTGACGCGGCCGATCCAACGACCCGTACGCACCTTGTGAAGCTGCGCGTGGACGGCAATCCGGCGCCGAGTTTCGGCGCCTATGCCGTGGCCGAAGTGCCAGTCGGTACTCGCCAGGTCGTCGTAATTCCGGCCGATGCGATCATCGAGCGCGCTGGTCTCAAGGGCGTGTTCGTGGTTGACGCGCAGGGCAGGACGCAGTTCCGGCCGGTGTTGACGGCGACTGGCGGCAGTGCCGGAACAACCGTGATCGCCAGTGGACTGCAGGCCGATGAGCGGGTGATTCGTGCGCCACCGTTGGCGCTGGGCAATGGCAGCGTCGTTCGTGATACCGCGGATTCCCGCCGTGACTGAGCGCCGCCAGCTCAATATCGCCGGGCGGTTGGCGCGCAGCTTTCTGCATTCCAAGCTGACCCCGCTGATCGTCGTTGCGGTGGTACTGTTCGGCACGCTGGCCATCGTCGCCACGCCGCGCACCTACAACCCCGATATCGTGGTGCCAGTGGTGAGCGTCAGCGTGTCGCGTCCCGGCTATGGCGCACAGGAGATGCTCAATCAGGTGGTGCGGCCATTGGAGGCACTATTGGCGTCGATGCCCGGCGTCGATCACAGTGACGGCTACGCAGCTGACGATACCGCCAACGTGACGGTCCGCTTCAAGGTCGGCGAGGACGAGGAGCGCAGCCTAGTCAAGGTTTATAACCAGATCAACGGCAATCTGGATCGCCTACCGCCGAGGGCGCGGCTGCCGTTGATTCGTGCGCTGAGTCTTTTCGACGTGCCGATTCTGACCCTGACCCTGAGCTCGGCGAGCATGGCGTCACCGCAGTTGCGCGCGGTGGCCGACAATCTGATTGAGCAATTGCGTAGCGTACCGGGTGCCGGCAAGAGCTGGGTGCAGGGCACCGGCGTGCCGGCGGTGCGGGTGTGGCTGCGCCCGGCCGCACTGGCCGCGCACGGGTTGACCCCCGCGCAGGTCGCCCAGGCGCTGGGTGCGGCCGATTGGATACAGCCGGCGGGCCATGTCGTCACCGATGAACGTGATACGCCGATCCGCGTCGACGCAGGCTTTACCAATGTGCAGCAGCTTGGTGGTGTGGTGGTCGCCGTCGACGGCGGACGCCCGGTCTATCTGCGCAACCTCGCTCGGATTGAGCGCGGCAGCGCACAGGAAGATTTGATGTCGAGCCTCGGATTGGGTGCGGCTTCGCCGAATGGAGTGGCCGCCGCCGAACCCGCCGTGACCCTGACCATCGCCCGTCAGAAAGGCAGCAACGGCGTCAAGGTTGCCGCAGCGCTGCTGCAACGTCTGCACACGGTCGAACGTCAGGCGCTGCCGCAAGGCGTGCGCGTCACCGTCACCCGTGACGATGGCGCCGAGGCCGACGACGCCGTCAACACGTTGATCGAACACCTTGCCATTTCGATTGCCGCGGTGGTGGCGATTCTGCTGCTGTTCCTGGGTTGGCGCGAAGCGGCGGTGGTGGCGCTGTCGATTCCGCTGATTCTGTTCGTGGTGCTGGGTATCGGCTGGCTGGACGGTCAGAGCATCAATCGCATCACCCTGTTTGCGCTGATTCTGTCGCTGGGCCTGTTGGTGGATGACAGCATCGTCGTGATCGAGAACATCCATCGTCATCTGCACCATCATCCACAGGCTAATTTCGGTCGCCTTCTGATCGCCGCAGCCGACGAAATCGGCAAACCCACCATCATTGCCACGTTCACCGTCATTCTGGCGCTGGTCCCGATGGCCTTCGTCACCGGCATGATGGGGCCATTCATGGCGCCGATTCCGTTCAACGCGCCGATCGCGATGCTGGCATCGCTAATCATCGCCTATACGGTGGTGCCCTATGTGGCCTACCGCTGGCTCAAGCGCAAAGGCCGCCGCGTTATGGCGGCGGTGGCGGCGCAGACGCTGGAAGGGCGCGACGAGCAACGTCAGGACTGGATACATCGGACTTATTTGCGCCTGTTTGCCCCTTTGCTGACTTCACACTGGCATCGCCGCCTGTTTTTTACGGTTGTCGCATTGTTACTAGTGCTGGTGATGCTGCAGCCGGCCTGGCAGTTCATTCGTCCGGGCGGGGTGGACGGTCCGCTGTCGTGGCTAGGCGTATCCCTGAAGATGTTGCCGGACGACAACGTCAACACCTTGCTGCTGGAGGTGGACACACCGACCGGCACCACGGCCGAAGCCACCGGTCGCGTCGCCCAGGCGGTGGCAGCCGTCGTTGCCCGCAATCGCTTTGTGACCAACTACCAGACTTTCGTGGGTCAGGCAGCGCCGGAGGATTTTGCCGCGCTGGTACGTGGCGATGCCATACGCCGGGGGGGTGACGTGGCGCAGATCCGCGTCAATCTGCGCAACAAACATCAGCGCTCGACCGACTCACACGCCATTGCCCAGACTCTCTACGTAGCGCTGGCGCCCATCCGCAAGCAATTTCCGCAAGCACGCATCAAGCTCTACGAGCAACCGCCCGGCCCGCCGGTGCGCTCGCAGATGTTGGCGGCGCTGTACGGGCCGGACTATGGGCAACTGCGCACGCTGGCCGAGCGCATCCGCACGCAGTTTTATCCGCAGGTCTACGGCATGATCGATATCGACGACTCGGTGGGGCAGCCGCTCAGCGAGTACCGGCTGGTGGTGGATCGCGACGCGACGGCGCTGGCCGGTCTGTCGCCGCCGGTGATCGCCGATCAGGTATCGGCCTACTTTCACGGCGTCCAGGTGGGTGATCTGCACAGCCCGACGTCACGCGAGCCGGTGCCGATCCTGCTGCGCCTGCCGCGGCCTCAGCGCGCCGATGCACAGGCGCTGAAAAGCGTGTACCTGATCAACGACGCCGGCCGTCTGGTGGCGCTGTCCAGTGTTGCGCGGCTGGAGTCGGTGACTGCGGAACGGCCGTACTACACGCATGACCAGCACCCGGTGGTCTACCTGGCCGGGCAAATGCTGCAGTCCAGCCCGGTGTACGGGGTTATCGCGCTGACCCAGTCCTTGTCGGGTCTGGCGCTGGATAACGACACCCGGCTACAGGTGGGCAACCTCGGGTTTACCGACGCGCAGCCGGACGAGGTGGGCAAGGTGCAGCTGTTCTGGCTCGGTGAAATGCGCCTGACGCTCGACGTATTCCGCGATCTGGGTACGGCCTTCATTGTCGCTTTGCTGCTGATCTATCTGTTGCTGGTGGCCTACTACCGCTCGTTCATGATGCCGTTCATCGTCATGGGGGCAATCCCGCTGACGTTGATCGGGGTGTTCCCCGGTCACTGGTTGTTGGGCCAGCCATTTACCGCGACGTCGATGATCGGCGTCATCGCGCTGGCCGGTATCGTGGTTCGCAACTCGCTGCTGCTGATCGATTTCATCATCGAGCGTCGTAAGCACGGGCTGACGCTGAGAGACGCCGTGGTCGAAGCCGGCGCGGTGCGTCTGCGACCGATTTTATTGACCGCGCTGGCGATCATCCTCGGCTCGGCCATCATGCTGACCGATCCAGTCTTCGGCGGCCTGGCCATTTCGCTGATCTTCGGTGCCTTCGCCTCGACAGTGCTGACCTTGTTCGTGATTCCGGCCGCCTACTATGGCTACTTTGAACGTCGCGTTTGATGGATCTGTGAGGCATCGCGCCGTGGCGTTGCGGCTGGTGCTGTCGACGTGCCGAGTACAAGGCGCACCTTTACGCCCACAAGGCCTGCAATTGTGAACGTTACATTTCGAATTGGAGTCTTGACGCAGGTCAAAACGGACTCTTGTGCAGAAGTATGAGGGAGACTTGGACTGCCCAAAACCGCGCATTCACCACCAGCTGACAGAACAGCAGGCTTGCCCGCAACCCCCCGGCATTACTGCGTTGCACCGCCAGCAGCCGCCGGCTGGCGGTGCGGACGCGCCGACCAGTGCAGATGATCGATCTGACAGCCATTGCCAACTTTGCGCAGCAGCGCGGTCATTGTCCGCGTTGGATTTTCCCGGAGGCTTACGTGCACTCGCCCTTGTAGGTGACGAAAAGTCAGTATTGAGTAGTCAAAGCACCGAAAGAGTACTTGCTTGCCGCGCAACTCAACAAGGGCTTTAAAGTGTACGTCGTGCCCGGCAGGACAGCTGCCGCGCGGATTCCGTCGGACGTTGCGACGTCCGGACGCACTCTCTGGGGCCAAGTCTTGCGGGAAAGTCGGGCGATCCAGACTGTGATAGGGTGCAAACACTCGGGCATTTTCCTGGTGTCCGTGGAAGATACGAGGACAGCGCAATGACCGCGAAACTGTTTGCCATTCTGTTCAGCCTTGCTCTTTCCGGAGCGGTCTGGGCCGCCAACAACGATGCTGAAGCGCTGAGCGCAACCTGCGCAGGTTGCCATGGCAGCGAGGGGGCCAGCAAAGCCGACGTGCCCATCATCGGTGGGCTGTCGGAGCCCTACCTCCAAACCACCATGAAGAACTACAAGGACGGGTCGCGTTACGCGACGGTAATGCCGCGAATTGCCAAGGGCTACTCGGATCAGCAGATTGCGGCCCTTGCCGAGTACTTCAGCAAGCAGCCCTGGGTTCCGGCCACCCAGAAGATCGACGCGAAAATGGCCACGGAGGGCCAAAAGCTTCACAAACAGAAGGGCTGTGCCGGCTGTCACGGGGCCTCCGGCACAAGTGCCAGTGCAAGCGTGCCGCGCCTGTCTGGTCAATATTCCCGTTATCTGGTCTATCAGATGCAGGACTTTCGGGACCCTGACAAGGCCATTCCGGCGGCTGCCTTGCCAATGCGCGGCATGCTGGCCGGATCCAGCGACGACGACCTTGAGGCTCTGGCCCAGTTCTACGCCAGCCAGAAATAGCCAACCGGAGGATAACGCCATGCCCATGATCAATCGTCGGAGTTTCGCCAAGGCTCTAGGACTTGGCTCCGTCGCGGTTGCGACAGGGCTGCCCATGATCGGCTGTTCGGCCGGGTCTGGAGACCGGATCGTCGTGGTCGGTGGTGGCTATGGGGGCGCAACGGCAGCCAAGTATCTGAAGAAGTATGTACCCGACAGTGACGTGACGCTGATCGAGCAGAGCATACCGTACTATTCGTGTCCGTTCAGTAACGAGGTGCTCAGCGGCCTGAGCGGCATGGATAACATCACGTTCACCTACGACAAACTGGCCAAGCGGGCAATCAAGGTGATTCAGGAGCGGGTCACGCGGGTGGATCCCGACAAAAAACACGTCTGGACATCTACCGGCAGGTCCTTCGATTACGACTACTGCATCCTCGCGCCCGGCATTTCGTTCAGATGGGACGCCATCAAGGGCTATGACGAGGCTGCTGCGAACAAGATGCCGCACGCCTGGAAGGCCGGACCGCAGACCGTGCTATTACGCAAGCAGCTCGAGGCCATGGAAGACGGGGGCGTGGTCATGATTGTCGCCCCGCCCAATCCCTACAGGTGCCCCCCGGGGCCCTACGAGCGGGCCGCCCAGATTGCTTGGTACCTCAAGCACCACAAGCCCAGGTCCAAGATCATCATCATGGACGCCAAGGACAAGTTCTCTCAGCAGGCGCTGTTTATGGAGGGCTACAGGAAGCATTACGGGGACATGATCGAATGGCGCTCGTTGGCCAACGGTGGCAAGGTCATCGCCGTAGATGCTGACAGCGGCACGCTTGTAACCGACTCTGACAAGTACAAACCTGCGGTGGCCAACGTCATTCCGCCGCAACAGGCCGGTGCCTTGGCTCTTGCGGCAGATCTGGCGGACAATTCGGGGTGGTGCCAGGTTGATCAACGCACGTTCGAGTCCAGAAAACACAAGGACATCTTCATCATTGGTGATGCGGTCACTGCGGGCGAGATGCCGAAGTCAGGCAACGCGGCCTACTCTCAGGCCATGGTTTGTGCATCGGCCATTGCAGCGCGGATCACGGGCAGCAAGCAGCCAGAGCCCTCCTTCATGAATAGCTGCTACAGCCTCATTACACCCGAGTCCGGTATATCGCATGCGGGCGTGTACGCGCTCAATGACAAAGAGGTTATCGTCCGCGTCACGGGTGGAGACTCGCCGACGCAGGCCTCGGGGCAAGCCCACCAGCGGGAAGCCGATTACGCCCGGGGCTGGTACAAGAACATCACCTCTGATGTGTTCGGTTGACGGGTGCCGTTGCGCCACCGGCCTGCTGACAAACCCGACGGATCATTTGTTGACCACACAATAGATGTCGCGCAGGGCCAGCATGATGCGTTGGAACGGTCCTTTGGCAAGGCTGCACCAGATGGTCTGTGCCTCGCGCCGTGTATGCACCACGCCCTGATCGCGCAGGCGCGCCAAGTGTTGTGACAGCGCTGACTGGCTGAGCTCAGGAAGATGCTCATTGAGCTGTACGACGGTCATTTCGCCGTTGACCAGTATCACTTGGCGGTTTCAAGTACCAAGTGCAAAAAGCGAGGCATGATGTTGTCTAAAGTCGAAGGCCTCAGGTGTAAACAGCTCCGCAGGGCACTTATAGCCCA
>CAJDWY010000005.1_pt1 | contig 14237 bp, 13 predicted proteins | sample 7391751 | NCBI WGS metagenome assembly CAJDWY01 (sample SAMEA7055745, study PRJEB34461) | soil metagenome | biome: terrestrial ecosystem; feature: Peninsula; material: soil | place: Antarctica | collected 2016
GCTCTATGCACTCCAAAGCCTTGAATACTTCGGTTGTACAGAGAGTTACGCCGCGTGGCTATCCCTTTTCTACCTCAAGGAAGTGCATAAGAGCCAATCGACAATCTCAACGTCCCAGGCGTTACCGTTCTCAAAGCGGAAGCAGATGCGCCAGGGGCCGTTGACTGTCATCGACCACTGGCCCTTGCGGTTCCCGGCGAGCTTATGCAGGCCAACCGATTTCAAAGGATTCAGGTCGCCGAGACTGGTTGCAGCGTGCAACGTTGCGAGTAGTTCGAGGGCCGAATTCGCATCTAGCCCCCTGAATTTCAGCTTGCCCTCTTCAGCAAACCTCCGTGTCGGGTTATTTGCCCAAGACTTGATCACACGCGTAGCGTACTACGTTGAACGAAGTACGTCCGCCAGCGATAGCCGTCCTTGCGAGGGGCCGAAGGCGACGCGGCAATCTCATGCCGGACCGCAGGGACAACCAGATTGCCACGCTGCGCTCGCAATGACAGATCAGGGGAAATTAATTAGCTTCTGACCCCAATTGTTTGGGGCAGGTCATGCCGTGTTGATCCTCTGGCAGATCGTGCTGCAACGCTTTGCGCAGGTGTTCGATCTCGTGCGGCCAGTAAGCTTGCCGGCGCAATACCCAGGCGTGTACGCGGGCCATCGAGAATCCCTGTATTGGCTTTAGCGGATGTTGTTGCAGCAGCCCCAATTCGCACAGCGCCAGCCCTTGCTGGCCGGCGCTGCCGAGGGTGGCGGCCTGTTCCAGCGCCGAGCCGGGGCGGGGTTCGATCGACAACGCCTGGGCAAAATAGCGGTAGGCCGCCAGTGGTTGATGCTGTGCCAGCGCGTAACGTCCGCGCAGATTGAGGATGTCTTGCTGCCAGCCTTGGGTGACGCGGGTGCCAGGATTATTCCAGGCGGCATCGATCAGACTTTTGACGGCAGGAAAATTCAAACCACGGCAGCTTGCGTGCTCCGCCTTGCCGATCGCCTTGCTCAGCCATTGAAAGCTGAGTTCGCCAAGGCGGCGGGTGTGCAACAGGGCCTGCCGAGTGGCCTCGAGATCGGTGTCCGGGACACCGCCAAGCGCACAGTCCGCGCCGAGCAGATTGAAAGCGATCTGGATCTGATCGGGATACTGCTTGAGCAGCGGGCGCAAACGCACCTGCGCCCAATGCGGTTGACCGTGCGACATCATGATCTGCGCGGCGTAGGACTGCGCGCGCGGCGAGTCCGGGTTCAGCTTGGCCCACAGCAATGCCTGTTCGGTGGTGTTGCCCCACAGCCCGGCGCGGGCGTGGGTCATCAGTCCCAGCGCGACGACAATCACCAGCGCCAGTGGCGCACGCAGCCGCAGTGGTTTGCCGGGCGCGGTCAGCCACACCGCCAGCGGCCAGAACAGCACCAGTGCGGGAAGGTAGTTGCGGTGCTCGAAATACAACTCCAGCGGAATGGTGGTGGATTCCAGCAACTGTCCGGTCAAGTAAAACAGGATCGCAAACGCCCACAACGGATAGCGGCGCCGCAACGTCCACGCGCCCGCAATCAGGCCGACGATGCCCAGCAGCGCCGGCAACGTCGTCCACGGCTGGAGCAGGCCGGTGGAGGCGTGAATCTGGTCGTTGAACAGGCCCGGCGTGAACGGCCGCGGCAGCCACAGCAGTCGCAGGTAATCCCACAGCACGCGCGGTTCGGTCAACAGACGCTGGCCTTCGGTCCAGTCGCGGCCAAACGGCGGCGGGCCGCCGATCAGGTTCCATGCGGTGTGCAGCAGATAAACCAATATCACCAGGACGGGAAGCCAACCCAGTGCCAGCAGAGTGATCCGGTGCATGCGAGGCGTAGGGGAGGCGTCGCGTGGACGCAACAGCAGGTATTCGATCAATAGCGCATAAAACGGCAGCAACGCGCCGTTGGCCTTGCACAGCGTGGCCAGCAGCGCTCCCAGGCCCAGGCCGGCGAGTTCCAGCGTCAAACCGGACCCGTGGTGGCCCTGCATCAACCGCCGTCTGCCGGCCAGCCACAACAGCAGGCCGGACAGGATAAAAACGCCGGGCAGCATCGCCTCGCGCTGCACGATGTACAGCGTGGCCGAGACCAACAGCGGATGCAGTCCCCACAGCGCCGCGCCCAGCAGTGCGGTGCTGCCCGCGTGAGTGCGGCTCAAGCCGCAGCGGCGGCTCAAGGCCAGCAGCAACCACGCCAGCAGCGCGATGTTGAGCAGATGAACCCATAGGCTGGTGCGCTTGAACGGGTGCGGATCGGCGGGCCAGTTGCGTGCATCCAGCAGAAAGCTCGCCATCGTGATCGGCCGGCCGGTGGGGTCGGCGTGGCCGGAAGTCAGATAACGCCACAGCGCCGGGCCGTTGTCGACCGATCCGGTGGCCCCCAGCGCCGGCAGGTTGGCGTAGTCGTCGAACAAAAAGCCGCCGGCCATGCCGGGACGGTATGCCAGCCAGGTGGCAGCGAGCAATGCCAGCAGACCGGCAGTCAACAGCAGGCGCTTCGACAAGGGCTTGTTCAATCGTGTCTGGCTCTCATGTCATCACGCGTGGCTCGGTTCCGTTTTGTGGATCCGGTGCCTAAAGCCACCCCAATAAAAAGGGCCACCGTGAGGTGGCCCTGAACGATGTCAGACTATCGGGTCGGATTCAATCAATCGTGTCGGGCCCCATTGATTCTTTATTGACGGCAGGATGACGGAACATACTTACTCGGCATACTGGCGCCTGCCTTGCAGGTCCACTTCAGATTGTCGCCAGCTACCGCAATGGCAGAAAGTTCGATCGTTTGACTCGTTCCGATAGCTGTGTTCGCTTTCGATCCACCGAATGCCGCAGTAATGACGCCACTAGCATAGCTGACTCCAGAAACATAATTCCCGGCGATGCTTGCGGGGGTCGTTGGGATTCCTGCTGATGCTGAGCCTGCTGGCAAACTTCCATGGTTCGTGTAGTACTCGGAGACGTTGGTTTTCAATCCATCCATCAAATTGATACCTTCCGACACCTGCGAGCGAATCACGTAATCCTGATACGCCGGGATGGCGATGGCGGCGAGGATGCCGATGATCGCGATGACAATCATCAACTCGATGAGGGTAAAGCCTTGTTGCTTGTTCATGCGGTTACTCCGTAAATGGTTTGGCCAATGCTGTTGAACGGGAGAGCTCGTTCTGACGTATTGAGAAGCAGATGCTGTGCCACGATTCTACATAAATAATATCAATCAATTACGATGAATTTATCGACCTTGACTGACAAATAGACGCCGTCGGCGACGGTTTGTGTCAGTTCGGCGTGGACGGTCGCGAAACCCGGATTGAACGGTAGCGACCCGGGGTTAGCGGTCATTGCCGACAGGGGCTGGGCAGGTATTTATCGTCCAGCGCGAAACAATCGGGGTCAGAAACAACCGGGGTCAAAACCTAATTGTTTTCTCTAACCGATGTGTCATTGCGAGCGCAGCGTGGCAATCCCGTTATCCGTGAGGTCAGGCTTGGGATTGCCGCGTCGCCTTCGACTCCTCGCAATGACGCGGTTGAAACTCCACGGGGCAGTCACGGGGAACCCCCCGGCTTGCCTGCGGCAAACCGGGTTACTGGTTCTGGTTTAGACGTGGGGTTATTCATAATGGCTCCACATCCGTATGACCTTGGCCGTGTGTTGTGCGTCCAGCACCTGGTAGACGAGCCGGTGCTGGATATTGATTCGCCGGGAGTACGCGCCCAACAGATCGCCTACGAGCTTTTCATACCGTGGAGGGTTCTGGTAAGGATCTTCTGCGAGCGCTTGCAGAAGATCGCCGGCTTTATCTTTCAAGCCAGACGCGGCGAGTTTCTTCGCGTCTTTTTGCGCTTGCCTGGTGTAAACCAGACGCCATTTCACCAATCAAGCTCCTGTTCACAGGCTTCGATAGATGTGGAGAGGCCCTCGCGAATCGACTCACGCATCCCCGGTATTCCAAGCAGGTACAGGGTTTCTTGCACTGATGCCCAGTCTGCTTCGGACAGCAGCACGGCGGTGTTACGCTTGCCGGTGATCTGGACGGGTTCGTGGGAAGCCGCGACTTCATCGATGAGACGATACAAGTTGATGCGCGCTTCGCTGGCGGTGAGTGTGGCCATGGCGATCTGTTGGTGGAGTCAGGAAGATGTAACGTACGACAAAACGTACGTTATGTAAATGAGAGCCTGAACACGGAGTCCGACTGATCGACGTGTCATTGCGAGCGCAGCGTGGCAATCTGGTTGTCCGTACGGGCGGGCATGAGATTGCCACGTCGCCTTCGGCTCCTCGCAATGATGCGGTTAAAACTTCACGTGGCAAAATCAAGCGGTTGTCATTCAGAAGGGTAGGCCAGGCACACTGACTTGTGCTCGGTGTAGTTGTTGAGCACTTCGTGGCCCATCTCGCGGCCCCAGCCGGACTGTTTGTAGCCGCCGAACGGCATGGCGGCGTCGAAGGCGTTGAAGCAGTTGATCCAGACGGTGCCGGCCCGCAACTGCGCGGCGATGCGGTGCGCAGTGCCGACATTGCTGGTGAACACGCCTGCGGCCAGCCCGTAGATGGTGTCGTTGGCGCGGGCGATGAGGTCGGCGTCGACGTGTTTGAACGGCACGGCGGTGAGCACCGGGCCGAAGATTTCTTCGCGGTAGACTTTCATGTCGGGCTTGGTATCGACCAGCACGGTGGGTTCGACAAAGTAGCCCTTGCCTTCGATGCGGTTGCCGCCGACGGTGGCTCTGGCGCCTTGTTCCGCGCCGCTCTTGAGATAGCCGGTGACGCGCTCGAGCTGGATGGTGGAGACCAGCGGGCCCATCTGGGTGCTGGGATCCATGCCGGGGCCGACTTTCATCTGCCTGGCCAGCGCGGAGATGCCTTCGATCACCTGGTCATAGACTTTGTCCTGTACGAACAGGCGTGAGCCGGCGCAGCAGGTCTGGCCCTGGTTGAAGAAGATGGCGTTGGCGGCACCGGGGATGGCGACATCGAGATCGGCGTCGTCGAGGATGATGTTGGGCGATTTGCCGCCCAGTTCCAAGCTGACTTTCTTGAGGTTGCCGGCGGCAGCCTTGAGGATCAGCTTGCCGACTTCGGTGGAGCCGGTGAAGGCGATTTTGTCGACGTCGGGATGGCCGGACAGCGCGGCGCCGGCAGTTTCGCCGTAGCCGGTGACGATGTTGACGACGCCCGGCGGTACGCCGGCCTCCATCATCAGCTCGCCCAGACGCAGCGCCGACAGCGGGGTTTCCTCGGCCGGTTTGAGCACCACGGTGCAGCCGGTGGCCAACACCGGGCCGAGCTTCCACGCGGCCATCAAGAGCGGGAAGTTCCAGGGGATGATCTGGCCGACCACGCCGACCGGCTCGCGGCGCGTGTAGACGTGATAGTCGGTGCCGGGGGTGATGGCGCCGAACGAGATGGGGATGGTGTTGCCCTCGATCTTGGTGGCCCAGCCGGCCATGTAGTGGAACAGGTCGGCGGCCAGCGGCACGTCGGCGCCGCGGGCGACGCTGATCGGTTTGCCGTTGTCGAGTGATTCGAGCTGCGCCAGTTCCTCGAGGTGTTCGAGGATGAGGTCGCCGATCTTCCAGATGATCTTGCTGCGCGCCGACGGCGTCATTCTCGACCATTCATTGCTCTCGAACGCTTTACGCGCAGCCTTGACGGCGAGGTCGATGTCGGCCTTGTCGCTCTCGGCGGCGTGGGCGAGCACGTCGCCGGTGGCGGGGTTGAACACTTCAAAGGTCTTGCCGGAGACGGCGTCGAGCCATTTGCCATCGATCAGGTTCTTGCGCTTGAGTGCGAGAAACTCGCCGACGTATTTGTCGATCTGGACGGTGTTGCTGACTTGCTCTGCGACTGTGCTCACTGTATTTCTCCGTTAGCTGGGTTGGCATCGGTTAAAACAGCTCAGCGTCAACCAGCCAGCGATGCCACTCAGAGGCTGACGTTTACGAAATTTTTCGACTCCTTTTATACCGCTTCGTTCCGAGTCTTGCGCAACCGTTCGACCCGCTGCCTCGCGTGCGAACGTAAAATGTAGAACTGACAACCGGGCTGCCGACGAGAAACCAGTCTTGCGACGACGCCACCCCGGATTCAAACGGAGTCACCATGCGTAAGGGCACCTCTAAACACGCTTCCTCGTCGTTCCCGCGAAGGCGGGAACCCAGAGAAACAGGAACACTGGATACCCGCCATCGCGGGCATGACGAATTTTTAGAGGCGCTCATAAGGAGGTTTATTCGAGGCGGCGCACGCGCGGCGCTGGGCGCTTGAGCGGAACACACTCGTGGTGCCGGTCGATCTGTGCCGCATGCTTGTTGCTGGCTGCGGCCGGAGTGGCCGCAGCCGCTCGGGCGGCGACCACACCGCAGACCCTGGGGCCGGTTACGGTGACGGCGACCCGTGTTGCCACGCCGTCCTACGACGTGCCGGCGTCGGTCGATACGGTCGGCAGCACGCAGATCAAGCAGGCTCGGCTCGGCGTCAATCTGTCGGAGAGCGTCAAGGGCATTCCCGGTCTGTTGGCGCGCAATCGGCAGAACTACGCGCAGGACGAGCAGATTTCGATTCGCGGTTTCGGCGCCCGTACCGCCTTTGGTGTGCGCGGGGTGCGCTTGTACATCGACGGCATTCCGGCCAGTTTTCCCGACGGCCAGGGCCAAGTCTCGAACTTCAATCTCGAATCCGCCAGCCGTATCGAAGTGCTGCGCGGGCCGTTCTCGGCGCTGTACGGCAACTCCTCCGGCGGCGTGATCCAGATCTTCACCGCTGACGGCGGGCCGCCGGACCGCTTCGGCGGCGGCGTGGCCTACGGCAGCTATGACACCGCGCGTGCCAATGTCGACGCCAACGGCCGCGTCGGCAAGCTTGACTACAACGCCGGCTTCACTCATTTCCGCACCGGTGGTTTCCGTCCGCACAGCGCGGCGCGACGCGAGCTGTTCAACAGCAAGCTGACCTATCATTTCGACGCCGCGACTCGGTTGACGCTGGCGGTTAATACGTTTTCAGGGCCTGATGCGCAGGATCCCAAAGGCCTGACGCGGGCCGCGTTCGAGAGTGATGCACGGCAGACCGATGCCAGCGCGTTGGTCTACGACACCCGCAAGAGTGCTGAACAGAACCGCGCCGGGCTGATCCTGGATCACGATTTCGGCGGCGGTCAGTCGCTGCGGCTGATGGCCTATTACGGCTCGCGGCAGGTCAAGCAGTATCTGTCGATCCCGCCGGTGGCGCAGGCCAGTGCCACCACCGGTGGCGGCGTGGTCGATCTGCATGATCGCTTCGGCGGCGGCGACGCACGCTGGACCTGGCATACGCATCTGGCCGCGCAGCCGTTCACCGTGGTGGCTGGCCTGACTTACGACGACGAGCTGGAGCACCGCCGTGGCTATCTGAATTTCATCGGCAGCAACACCCGGTTTTCGCCGACCTGTCCGGCCGGCGACGTCTGTGGGGTGCAGGGTGATCTGCGCCGCGACCAGCAGGATAACGAATACGATTTCGCCCAATATCTGCAGGCCAACTGGCAGCCCGGCCGGCGCTGGGTGTTGACGGCGGACGTGCGTCGCAACAAGGTCAACTTCAGTTCGCACGATCATTACATCGCGCCGGGCAACGGCGACGACAGCGGCGGCAATGCCTACTACGCCACCACCCCGGTGGTCGGCGTGCTGTACAAGGCGGCGCCGTGGGCGCACCTGTACGCGTCCTTCGGTGAAGGCTTCGAGACGCCGACATTCTCGGAGCTGGCTTACACCACGCCGACCGGCGGCGGCGTCAACTTCGGATTGAATCCGGCGCGCACTGAAAGTGGTGAGCTCGGCGCCAAGCTGCGGCTGTCGCACCAAGCCCACGTTAACCTGGCGGTGTTCCACGCCCTCACGCGCAACGAGATCGTCGTCAACACCAGTTCAGGGGGGCGTTCGACCTATACCAACGCCGGCCGGGTGCGGCGTCAGGGGGTGGAGATTTCGGGCGATCATGCCTTTAGTTCGAAGCTGCATGCGCAACTGGCTTATACCTATCTCGACGCGACGGTACGGACGACCTACGTCACCAGTACCAGTACGGTGCTGGCCGGGTCGCGGCTGCCGGGGGTGCCCGAATCACAGGCCTACGCGGCGCTGCGCTGGGGTGGCGCAGCCGGCCTGAATTTTGGCGTCGATGGCCAGTTTTTGAGTGACGTGCCGGTCGATGACGGCAACACCGATGCGGCACCCGAGTACGGTCTGCTCAACACCCACATCGGCTATATCCACGATTTCCAGCGCTATCAGCTGAGCCTATTCGCGCGCGTCGACAATCTGCTGGATACCGACTACGTCGGCTCGGTGATCGTCAACGACGGCAACGGCCGATACTTCGAGACCGGCCCCGGCCGCAGCTTCCTGGTCGGCATCAACATCAACTGGAAGGCCTGAGCAGGCGTTTGCTGTTGATCGGCAGGGCGTTCGAGCCAGAAATCCGCTCAACCGAACAGCCGAGTAGGGCGGGTCGTGGTTCGCTTTCAGGGTTGCGCTACGCACGCAAGGTGGATCACGGCTCACTAATCCACTTTACTCGGGCTACGGGTCAAAACCCTCGCAGCGGTACCGACGAAAGTAGCCCGATTTTCCGCAGGCAAGCCGGGAACCGGCTCAGCCGAACAGCACCAACACCGCGCTGCCGGCGCCGACGGTAAGGTAGGCGTAGCCGTGGTCGATCTGTGCGGTATCGGTGTAGCGCGGCCGCCAGTCGCCCTGCGCGTCGGCCGTGCTGCTGGCCAGCGTGACGCCGCTGGCGGCGTTCAGTGCGGCACCGGACAGACGCAGCACGTTGCCGTTGCGCAGCGGGATATCGGCGTCGATCCGTACGTCGACGGAGCGGTTGGCGTCGGGATTGATCAATACCAGTTGCAGGCGCTGATGCCGATCCAGCAGGGCGTGACTGCGCAGGGCCGTGGGCGCGGGTTTGCCGCCCGGCTTGGCGCCGGGGACCGGCGGCGGGGCCACCGTTGAGCCGACCGGCTGTGCCGGCAAGGTCAGGGCCAGCATCCGCAACGCGTAGTAGAGCGGGCCGCTGCGCAACGGCAAACCGGCAGTGTCGACGTTGAGTTGCAGCACGTCGTGAAAGCAGATGCCGGCCCAGGGTGCGGTGAGCGCGCCACAGCGTTGGTAGAACAGGTCGAGGGCCCACAGCGCCGCGCCGAGGGTATCCATGCTGTGCCGTTGTTCGACGGCGCGCGCCTGGGTGATGCGGCAGGGCCGCTGCGCCTGTCGTGCGGCAGCGGCGATGCGGTCGAGTCCGGTTTGCTGTTTGTCGCTGAGTTCGAATACGTGGCCGGCCAGCGAGCCATAGCCGTAACGGCGTTGTGGTTGGCGATCTTCATGGCCGTCGGCCTGTGCCGTGACCAGTTGGAGGTCGTTGGCGCAGGCTTTGATGAAGGCCTCGGTCCATTCGGGGCGGGTGATATCCGCGGCGGTGGGGCCGGCCAATGGTGCGTTGGGTAGCTGCGCGCGCAACGCTGCGGCGTAGCGTTTCCACTCGACGATGGCGGCGTTGACGTCATAACCGGACGGCCGCAGTTTCTCGCCGACGTAGCGGTCCGGCGCGTTGCCCAGTTCGAAGGCCAGCAGGCGTTTGCCGATGCGGCTGGAGACGTAAGCGGCTTCATCGGCGGCACGGGCGGGATCGCCGTGGGCGAGATTGAGGCTGTAGATCAGCGACCAGCCGCTGCGGTCGACCAGCCTGGCGAGGCGGTCGATAGCGTCGTGGGTGATGGCGTAGCGGTAGGGAGCTTGCGGCTTGCCGTTGGGTTGCCACTGACCGCTGCTAGTCGAGCGCCCGCCGAGGCGGATGACGCCGTGCTGGCCGAGTCCGCGCAGCAGGCCGAGCAGTTGCGGGTTATCGGCGGTGAGTCGTCGCGGCTGCGCCAATGCGGAGTTATCGAAACTCAGGCCGAGCATGCTGTCGTCCAGCGCGGCGCCGCGCTTGCGGGTGTCGATCCGCACCGTGGTTGGCCCTGGCAGACTGAAATCCAGTTGCGCTGGAGTACCGCCGAAAACACCGCAGCCGCTCAGCGACGCCGCGCTCAGGCCCAGCAGCAGCTCGCGCCGTTTCATGTCCTGGGCAATGGCCGGCGGCGGTTCACGGTCAGCGGCTGTCGGATGGCGGGCAGAGTTTGAACGGGGGCACCGGTTGGCTGCGGCGGGAATGGTGAGTGCACAGAGTAGCGCGGCGGCTGGAAGTTCCGCGTTTATGTGGCGTCAGTGCGCAACCGGTTTGAGCACCCGCAGGAAGAAGTCGCACTGATCGGTGACGGCGCGTTCGAAGCCGTCGCCGACGTAGATGTCGAAGTGGCCGATGGGATAACGCTTGACCTCAGCGCGGCTGCCGGCGCGGCGCGCGGCGTCCTCGACCGCGGCGGGCGGCACCACGGTATCAGCGGTGCAGATGCAGAACAGGGTCGGGCAGGGCAGGCGTGCAGCCAGCAGATTGGGGCGATACAGCGGCAGCGTCAGCATCCAGGCGCAGCTAATGCGGTTGTCCCAGTCGGCCGGGGTGATGGCCAGATAGCCGGCTTTCGATCCGGCTGAGGAGATGCTGGCGATCTCGCCGGGTTTGGAGACGACCGGAATCAGCTGGCGCGGCCCGCCGCCGATCTGGCTGAAAGCATCGCGCAAGGCATGACCGACGAGCTTGATCGCATACACCGGGCCGGCGCGGCGGACGGTGCTGAACAGCGCGGCGCGGCCGTCCATCATCGCGCCCTGCGAGGCGCAGGCGGCGACGCGGCCGTCTTCCACCGCGGCGGAGATGACATGACCGCCTGACATCGAGCTGCCCCACAGCGCGATGCGGGTGGGATCGACACCATCGAGACTGCGTGCGTGGCGGATGGCCGCGCCCCAGTCATCGAGTTGGCGGCGAGTGGAGTAGAGCTGGCGTGGCTGGCCGTCGCTGGCGCCGAAGTGGCGGTAATCGAAGCACAGCACGCGCAGGCCGACATCGGCGAAACGTTGGGCGAAAGGCGCCAGACCGGCGGCGCGGGTGCCACCGAGACCGTGGGCCATGACTACGCAGGGCGTGCCTGCGGCGTCGGTCAGGGTGTCGTCTTCGGGGATGTAATAGCAGGCGCGCAGGCAGACGCCTTGCGAAGGAAAGCTGATCTCTTCCAGCCGATGACTCATGCTGCGATCTCCCGGAGTGGCGGACTCGAATCAGCGCAGTGTATGCCGAACCCGAGCTGCGGTTACGGACAAACTCAGGCGGCGTATTGGTCTTCGAGGTAGCGGACGATGGCGGCCGACTCGTACATCTCGGTGTCGGTGTTCGGGTCGATCAGGTAGAGCAGCTGCACGCGACCGGTACGCTGGTGCAGCAGCTTGCGGTTGCGGCTGGTCTCGATCGGTCCATGCAACAGGCGGTCGCGGAACGATGGCGGACCCAGGTCGCTCCGGCGCGCCTTGCCGGTGTTGTGCAGCAGATAGTGTAGTTCCAGCTCGCACAGGCGCTCGCGTACCAGCCGCGAGAACGGGCTGGACTCGAAGCTGTACAGCTCCAACGGTTGCGCCGGGGCCTTCGACGGCCGTGCCCGCAGGCCGCGCGTCGCCGTCGCCGCCATGCCGTCGACCACGGCCAGCGCACGCAACGGGCCACGCGGCGTGCGCGTGCGTCCGCCGTAGGCGTCGATCAGATAATCGACGATGTCGGCGCTCTCGTAGAGTGAGGTGCCGCTGTTGGGGTCGACCAGAAACGGGAACTGCGACTTGCCGCCCAGCATCTTCACCTGCGGCCGGAAGCGGCTGCCGCCCCTGGGACAGGGCCGGATCAACACATCGAGATCGAGTTCGGTCAGGGCTTCGCGCAGCAGCCGACAGTAGGCGCAGTCTTCGAATTCGTACAACTCCAGCGGTTGTTGCGGCTGAGTGTGCGCCGGCTTGAATGCGTTGGTGCCGCGCCAGCCGCGCAGGGTACTGGCCAGCAGGGAGGTGGTGACGTCGAGGACTCTGGACATGGCGCGGAACAGTGCAGGCGTGCGGTGATGAACGCCACAGTGTAGCCGACGTCGTTTGTGAGATTTGTCATACCGGCGCAGCCCGGAATCCATCAGAGCATCATCGCGTCCCAAGTGATGTGGCCGAAATCATGGCCATGGTGGCGGCACTGGATACCGGCCTACGCCGGTATGACGGAGGTTGAATTAAACCGAGCTCGCTGGAGTCAGACCTCGTTGGAGCAGGCCACGGAGCGGACTGGCAAGCTCCGCCGGACGTCAGTGTCGGAAATGCCGTACACCGGTGAACACCATCGCCATGCCGGCGGCGTCTGCCGCTTCGATCACCTCGGCGTCGCGTACCGACCCGCCGGGCTGGATCACGGCGACGATGCCGGCCGCGGCGGCGGCGTCGATGCCGTCGCGGAACGGGAAGAAGGCATCGCTGGCCATCACCGAGCCGCGCACTTCGAGTTTTTCGTCGGCGGCCTTGATGCCGGCGATTTTTGCCGAGTAGACGCGACTCATCTGACCGGCGCCGACGCCGATGGTGTGACGATCACGGGCGTAGACGATGGCGTTGGATTTGACAAACTTTGCGACTTTCCAGGCGAAGATCAGATCCTGCAATTCGGTTTCAGTCGGTGCCCGTTGGCTCACGATCTTGAGATCGGATTCCGTGAGGCGGTGGTCGTCACGGGCCTGCACCAGCAGGCCGCCGCCGACGCGTTTGTAGTCGAGTGCGGGCGGCGGCGGCTGCGGCCAGGCGCCGCATTCGAGCAGGCGTACGTTCCGCTTGGCGGCGACCGCGGCCCTGGCGTCCGCGGCGACGCTGGGGGCGATGATGACTTCGACGAACTGGCGTTCGACGATGGCTTTGGCGGTGGCCGCGTCGAGTTCGCGGTTGAAGGCGACGATGCCGCCGAAGGCCGAGGTCGGATCGGTCTGGAACGCCAGATCGTAGGCGCGGCCGATGCCGTCATTACTCACCGCCACGCCGCAGGGGTTGGCGTGCTTGACGATGACGCAAGCCGGTTGGGCGAAGGATTTGACGCACTCCAGCGCGGCGTCGGTATCGGCGATGTTGTTGTAGGACAGCGCCTTGCCCTGCAGTTGCACGGCGGTGGAAATGCTGCCGGCCGGTGGCGTGGTTTCGGTGTAGAAAGCGGCGTGTTGATGCGGATTTTCGCCGTAGCGCAGGGCTTGTTTTTTTTCGAACTGCAGGCCGAGCACACCGGGAAAACGCTCACGCGTGCCGCTCTCGTCGAGACTGGACAGATAGCCGGCGACGGCGGTGTCGTAGCGCGCGCTGTGGGCGAAAGCCTTGGTGGCGAGCCGGCGGCGCAGCGCGGCGTCGAGCGTGTTTGCGGTGATTGCAGCCAGCACGCCGGTGTAGTCGGCAGGGTCGACGACGACAGTGACCCGCGCGTGATTCTTGGCCGCTGCGCGCAGCATCGCCGGGCCGCCGATATCGATATTTTCGATGGCCTCGTCGATGGCAACGTCGGGCTTGGCGATGGTCTGTTCGAACGGATACAGATTAACGACAACGAGGTCGATGGCGTCGATGCCGTGCTCGGCCATCACCGCGTCGTCGATACCGCGACGGCCGAGGATGCCGCCGTGGATTTTCGGGTGTAGCGTCTTGACGCGGCCGTCCATGATCTCGGGAAAGCCGGTGACGTCGGCGACTTCGCGCACGCTGATGCCCGCCTCGCGCAGCGTGCGGTGGGTGCCGCCGGTGGACAGCAGTTCGACGCCCGCTGCACTCAGAGCGCGGGCGAATTCGACCAGGTCGGATTTGTCGGAGACCGACAGCAGCGCGCGGCGGATGCCGCCGCCGGAAGTGTTGTTGCTCACTTGAGGTCGCTGGCGTTGATCTGGTACTGCGACAGTTTCTTGCGCAGCGTGGCGCGGCTCAGCCCCAGCACGCTGGCAGCCTTGGACTGGTTGCCGGCGCAGTAACGCAACGTGGCGCGCAGCAGCGGTGGTTCGACCTGGCCGAGGATGACGTCGTAAAGCGCGTTGGGCGCGTGACCGTTGAGGGTGCGGAAGTAGTGGTCGAGACAATCCGCTACCGAGTGACACAGTGGCTTGTGATCGGGTTTGTTACCGGATTGGCTGTCGGCTTTGTTTGCAACCGGAGTCGGCCCGGTCGGGTTGGAGTCAGGTTTGAACATGCTGCGAGAAGCTGCGATGTGGCGGCGAGAGTTGAGGTCAGAGGACGACGGCGTGTTTTTTCAGGTAATCCT
>CAJDWY010000035.1_pt1 | contig 13713 bp, 7 predicted proteins | sample 7391751 | NCBI WGS metagenome assembly CAJDWY01 (sample SAMEA7055745, study PRJEB34461) | soil metagenome | biome: terrestrial ecosystem; feature: Peninsula; material: soil | place: Antarctica | collected 2016
GGTGCAGGGCGCGGTCAATCCCGACGAATTCTACGTCTACAAGCCGGCACTGGCCGCCGGCCGGCCGGCCATCCTCAAGCGCGGCCTGGGCGAGAAAGCCAGGAAAATGATCTACGCCGAGCCCGGTGCGGCCGAGCGCATCTGTTTCGCCGATGTCGACGCCAAAGAACGCGGGCGTTTCTGTCTAAACGACGCTGATGTCACCGAGCTGGCGCGCATTGCCATCATCATCGAGAAGCACTATGGCCGACCGATGGACATCGAATGGGGCAAGGACGGCATCGACGGCAAGCTCTACGTGTTGCAGGCGCGGCCGGAAACGGTGAAATCGCGCGCCGGCGGCAGCCGCCTGCGCCGCTACAAACTGAAATCGCGCGGCAAGGTGTTGACCGAAGGCCGCGCCATCGGCCAGAAAATCGGCGCCGGCCGCGTGCGCAAGCTCGACTCGATCGCCGAGATCCACCGGGTGCAGGCCGGCGACGTGCTGGTCACCGACATGACCGATCCCGACTGGGAACCGATCATGAAGAAAGCCAGCGCCATCGTCACCAACCGCGGCGGCCGCACCTGTCACGCCGCCATCATCGCGCGCGAGCTGGGCATCGCCGCCGTGGTCGGCTGCGGTAACGCCACCCAGGCGCTCAACGATGGCGACGAAGTCACCGTGTCCTGCGCCGAAGGCGATACCGGTTACGTCTACGCTGGTCACGTCGACTATCAGGTCGACGAGATCGAGTTGGCCAAAATGCCGGAGATTCCGGTCAAGATCATGATGAACGTCGGCACCCCCGAGCAGGCCTTCGATTTTTCCAGCCTGCCCAATCACGGTATCGGCCTGGCGCGGCTGGAGTTCATCATCAACCGTCAGATCGGCATTCACCCGCTGGCGCTGCTGAACCTCGCAGACCAGTCGGTCGAAGATCGCCGCATCATCGACCCGATGATCGCCGCCTATCCGTCGCCGGTGGATTATTTCTGGATGCGTCTGGCCGAAGGCATCGCCATGCTGGCTGCGGCGTTTGCGCCCGAACCGGTAATCGTGCGGCTATCGGATTTCAAGTCCAACGAATACGCCAACCTGGTGGCCGGCAAACGCTACGAGCCGCACGAGGAAAACCCGATGCTGGGCTTCCGCGGCGCCTCGCGCTATATCGCCGACTCATTCCGGCCCTGCTTCGACCTGGAATGCCGCGCGCTGAAGTACGTGCGCGAAGAGATGGGCTTGACCAACGTACAGATCATGATCCCGTTCGTGCGCACGCTGGACGAGGCGCAACGCGTCATCGAAATCTTGAAAGACAACGGCCTGCAACGCGGCGCCAACGATCTCAAGCTGATCATGATGTGCGAACTGCCGTCCAACGCGCTGCTGGCCGATGAATTCCTCGAATACTTCGATGGCTTCTCGATCGGCTCCAACGACATGACGCAGTTGACGCTGGGACTGGATCGCGACTCCAGCCTCGTCGCCGGCGGCTTCGACGAACGCAATCCGGCGGTGAAGAAACTGCTGGCGATGGCAATCGAGGCCTGCAAACGCAACGACAAATATATCGGCATCTGCGGCCAGGGCCCGTCGGACCATCCCGACCTGGCGCTCTGGCTGCTGGATCAAGGCATCGAAAGCATGAGCCTCAACCCCGACACCGTGGTCGAAACCTGGCTGCATCTGGCCGGCAAAAGCTGAGCGGCCGCGCAAGGACTACGGTGACACGATACGTTGCCCGTGATTTATAGACCTCTGTTTTCCGCCTTATGAGGATCAGATCACTAACTTCGATGGTTTAGTATAGCGTCACCGTAATTTGGGTCGCGATCCACCCCTCTCTCGCGTGCTTGCGCCAACCGTCATTGTACCAACGGGGGTAATAGTCGTTGTGGTGAACTTCCCATGCGCTCCAGAAAGAAGGTCTTTGACAATTGGAACCCGAGGATCATCAGTCCGCAGATCGAAGTGAAAGCCGGTCTCGATAGTTGGGCGAAGAATTTCGCTGGAACATGCAAACTCAAGCAAACCACATCCTTCGGTGACCATCGCCCTGAATTCTGTCCAGAAACCTTCAGACTCCAACCGCTCTGGGCGAAGTGCATGAAGATAGTCACCGCAGCGCTTTCCAATTTCCTGGAGCCTTCCGCTCACCGGCGCATACATGAACTGGCAGTTGCGTCCATCCTCCATCGAAAGGAAGACGATGAGCATTGAGTCCCCAAAGCCAAACGCTTGGTCTAAGGTGCGAGCAAGCTTCTTGATCTCCCATTGGTCGGCTTGGCTCTTCGTAACGCCGTGCGCTACAGCAGCATGCTCCTGCAGGCGCGCCTCAATCCCGCATCGAAGCTCAAACGCAGCATAGAAGAGCGAGGCCTTGTCGTTTGACTTGCGGAGCTTCTGTGCGCGAGAAACGTAGCTGGCGGCGGCGGCGGGACTGCTCATGAGGGGATTACGGAATTACGGTGACATGATACTAAACGTACGAATCTTTCAGCGGGATTACGGTGACACGATACGTTGCCCGCGATTTATAGACCGCTGTCTTCCACCTTATGAGGATCAGGCCAATAATTTCAATGGTTTAGTATAGCGTCACCGTAATTGCACGCGGCTCGGCAAGCGGCTAGACTAAGTGCAGCATATTAGAGTGTTGCCATGTCCACTGTCACGCATTCCATCACCGAAGCCCTACACGCAGAAATTGACCAAGTGCCCGAGGAACGCCGGGCACTGCTTTTGCGCCTGGTGCATTCCTTCCGCGAGGGCGTCGAACAGGAGATCGAGGATATCGACCCGACCGAGTCGATCCGCCGTGGCTTGGCGGACATCCGGGCCGGTCGCGTTTATCCTATTGAGACGCTGTGGGACGGCATCAAAAGCGCCTGAGAATACTCCGCAGAGGTCAAGAAGAGTCTCGCCAAACTTGCCCGCCGTTACCGGAGCATCCGTAACGATGTCGAGTCGGTGATCAAAACATTGATCGCGAGCCAGACCCCCAGTGATCCAGTCTCCGGCGTCGGCTATCCCACCTACAAAGTCCGCATCAAGAACAGCGGCGCAGCTCGCGGCAAGAGCGGCGGCTATCGGCTGCTCTACTACCTGCGCACGTCCGAGCGCATCCTGCTGGTGACGATCTACTCCAAGTCCGATATCGAGGATGTGCCAGCCGATACAGTACGCGGCCTCATTGAAGAGCATGTGGCCGCCGAGGCTCGGCAGTCCCCGTAACCACTGATCCACACTCACCACTTGGGCATGGGCAGTGAGGTTGGACGCAGGCTGCGGACTACGTGGACTTTGGCTCTTTACCCCCTGCCGCCCTACGCAGGCTCATTCTCCTTATCCAGTAAATCAGCTCCAGAAAGCTTGGGCAGCCCGGGATTTGTCGGCCAACGATATGGGATTACGGTGACACGGGCGGGATCGATTTAGTACCCCGTCACCGTAACTCCTGAAGTCTACATCGGGTTTGTCCACCGGCGTCTGCTCCGTCACCAGAATCTGGTTGCTGCCGTCACCCACGCGACAGTTGGCCAGATAGGCCAGCATTTCCTGATCGGGCTGGAAATCCATGTGTGTGGCGTCGATCACGACGAAAAATCGTTGCCGAGGCCGTGCATCTTTGTGAAAGTGGGCATGACGAGAAAGTCACTGCGCATGGACGGCAAGCTATACCCTGGGCTTCGTCTGCGTAAATCCATAGATGCAGAGCGTATTGCAAACGAGAACAATTTGCATTAGCATCCGCGGCAAGCTCGAAAGGGAATTCCACATGGCGGGTCAATCAGGGCGATCCCAGGCCGCTCGTCATCGGGCATTGCTCGCGGTGATGCTGTCCTCTAGCCTGCTGCTGGTCGCCTGCAATGGCGGGACGCCAAGGCAGGACTCGGTCGCCGCCGCGGCGCAATTGTCGCCCACCGCGCAACTCGGCAAGCAGTTGTTCATGGACAGCACGCTGTCAGTGTCCGGGAAAATGACTTGTGGAACCTGCCATATACCGTCGCGCGCCTATGCCGCCGGGGCAGCCGACGGCAGCGCCTACGGCCCTGCCGCGCCGGTGCTTGATCCGGCCGCCGGCAGCGGCTTGCCTGGATTCCGCAATGCCCCCTCGCTGATGTATGCGTCCTTTACGCCTCCGTTTTATGTGGATCCCGAGGACAGCCCGGTCGGCGGATTTTTTCGCGATGGTCGCGCCAAATCGCTGGCGGATCAGGCGATGCAGCCTTTGATCACGCCGTTCGAAATGGGAGCCGATGGAACCCTGACGGGGGGAGCGGATCACGATACCGCAGCCGATGTCGTTTCGCGTCTGCGAAACTCACCCAATCTGGCCGATTTCGAATCGGTTTTCGGTGTCGATGCGCTGGACGATCCACAGGTCGCGTTGGCCGATATCGGCCAGGCCATCGCGGCTTACGTGCAGCAGGCGCCTGAATTCCATCCGTTTACCAGCAAGCTCGACTATTACCAGAAGGGCCAAGTGCAGCTGACGGCCGAGGAACTGCGGGGCTTGGGGCTGTTCAACGACGCGACCAAGGGCAACTGCTCAGCCTGCCATCCCAGCAGTATCGCCGATGGGGTGCCGCCGCTGTTCACCGATTTCACCTACGACAACATCGGTATGCCGCGCAACACCAGCATGGCGGTCAACAATGACAGCACCACGCTGTCCTACGTGCCGACCAACAGCGACGACGGCATTCACAAATTTTACGACCTCGGCCTGTGCGGGCCATTCACGCGCGAGGTCGATACCGCTCAGTGCGGTATGTTCAAGGTGCCGACGCTGCGCAACATCGCACTTACCGCGCCGTATTTTCACAACGGCAAGTTCAATACCTTGCAGGACGTAGTCGGTTTCTACGTGCGTCGCGACACCAATCCCGATCAGTGGTATCCGACAGCCTCCGACGTCACGGCCACCAAGTTTGACGATCTGCCGGCCCAGTATGGCGGCCAGTTCAGCATCAACATCAACGAGCCGGGCAGCGACGCCAACTACCCCGGCAACGTCAACAACGTCGAAGTGCCTTACGACCGGGTCATGGGCGAGGCGCCGCGTCTGTCACCTGACGAGATCAACGCCGTGGTCGCTTTCCTGTGCACACTGACCGATGGCTACAACCCCGCCAATCCCCAGAGCTATCCGTGGCCGGCGCAGTGCCAAGTGGCGGAGCCGATGCTTACGCCATGAGACCTGCGATGAAAAGACTACGGTGACATGATACTAAACGCACGAGTCTTTCAGGATGCTGGTGCAACCGAACATAGAGGCACCATCAATCAGGGGTGCAGCGCGCGCCATCATAGTTCGTTATAGACTACAGCACAGTACAAGACTGCCATTAGAATGTCGGGTCAGTCAGGTGCGTGCAGCGCTTCCACTCGCACATCTTCAACCTGTTGCATCTGCTGATTGAACCAGACATACGCCGCTGCCGCCTGTTGTTGTGGGCCGCGCAGTCCAAATTCGATGTGCGGCGCACCGCCGTCTGCACCGCGCGAGGGCAGACTGGACAACTTGATTCCGGGAAACGCTTTGAGGGTCGCCTGCATCAGATCCAGCAGATCGCCCTCGCCGTGCGGACCGGTAACGCGCAGGCTGTACTCGACCGGCGGCTGCGCCTGGTGCAGATCCATCAGACGTTGATCCAGCACCCATTCCAGCATCGGCCACGCCATCTCCGGAAAACCCGGCACGAAATAGCAGTGGTCGACCGAAAAGCCCGCGACCTGATTGACCGGATTCGGAATCAGGTCCGCGCCGCGTGGAAACTGGGCCATCAACGCGCGGTTGGGATGCGCCTGCATGCCGTAGCGGGCCTCGATCAACGCCAGCGCCTGCGCATGAACCTCGAGCGGCCGATCAAACCCCAGCGCCGCGGCCTGTCGGGTGCAGTCGTCGGGGGTGGCGCCGATGCCGCCACAGGACAGCAGCACGTCACCCACCTGACGCACGCGGCGGATGGCATCCTCAATTTGCGCGATGTCGTCGCCGATGAACTGCGCGTCCGACAATGCCATGCCACGCGCCTGCAGCATTGCCACCACCTGACGGAAATGCCGGTCCTGCCGTTTGCCTGACAGAATCTCGTCGCCGATCACAAACAGTTCCACCCGCGCAGAAGTCATCGCATTCTCCGGAGATTCCGCTACGCAATATAGGTGGCGCCAAGACCATGATGGCCGACTTTTGCCGAAGCATGGAACCGTCCGTAGTCCAGGGCATGGGCGACACATTGAGTCCAGTAATCACGCGCCCGAATGGCGAAGCGCTGGGCCGACAAGCATCCGGCCACACCCGTCCTAGACAACGGCTTCACCGGCCCAGCCAAATTTTTCCACCGCTCGAAAAATATCGGTTTCGGTGACGATGCCAATCAGGCGTTCGCCTTGGGAAACGGTCAGACGTCTGAAATTGGATTCCGACAATACGTCGGCTGCTTCACGAATACTGATGTCGGCGGGGACCGATTTCACTGGCCGGCTGGCGACGTCGCCGACCCGCGTTCCCAGTAGCGAGCGGTTGGGTTTGACGATCTTGGTGACAATGTCGCGACGAGTGAGGATCCCCCACTCGCCGTGCTCGTTGGCCTCCACCACCAGCGAGCTGATCTCGTTCTGCGCCATCAGGTGCATGGCGTTGTGGACGCTCTCGTCGTCCCGCACCGTGATCAGCGTACGCGTCATCAGATCGCCCACAGTCTGTGGGATGTGGCCGGTGTCGATCATCTCCTCCATCGGCTGCAGCAGACGACGGATCTCGCGCTGGCGGCGCTCTTTTACTAGCTTCTCCCGCAGCGCCTGACGCTTGGCCTCGAGATCGATGCCACCTTCGATCCGCTCGATCAGGGCGTCTGCGAATGCGGAGGTGCTCACCTCGGTGGCGCCATCGATCTGCCGTGCAAAATCGTAGGTGACGATGCCGTCGCTGACCACTTCGGGATAGACCAGTGTGATCAGATCTGCAGCCTCGTTCCAGCCCATGTACTCGAACATCATCACCCCCGAGAACAGCAGCGAACCCGGATTGACCTTGTTCTGGTTGGCGTACTTGGGGGCGGTGCCGTGGGTGGCCTCGAACACGGCGACGTGGTCGGCGATATTGGCGCCCGGTGCGATGCCCATGCCGCCCACTCCTGCGGCGATGGCGTCCGATAGGTAATCGCCGTTGAGGTTGGTGGTGGCGATGACATCGAACTCATCGGGCCGTAGCAGCATCATCTGGAACATGATATCCGCGATGCGGTCCTTGATGACGATCCTGCCTTCGGGCTGCTTGCCCTTGAACTCCCCGTAGAGCTGCTCCTCGGTCAGGGTGACATTGGCGAATTCGTCACGCGCCACCTCGTAACCCCAGTTACGGAACGCGCCTTCGGTGTATTTCTGGATATTGCCCTTGTGTACCAGCGTCACCGACTCGCGGCCGTTGTCCACCGCGTATTGAATCGCCTTGCGCACCAGACGCTTGGAGCCGAACTCCGATATCGGCTTGATGCCGATGCCGGCACCTTCGAAGAACTTCGCCTTCATCTCATCGCGCAGGAAGGCGGCGACTTTTTCATTCTCCGGCGTGCCGGTCTTGTACTCGATGCCGGCGTAGACGTCCTCGGTATTCTCGCGGAACAGCACGATGTCGACCTTGTCCGGCCGCTTCAACGGGCTGGGTACGCCGACGTAGTGCCGCACCGGCCGCACGCAGGCGTAGAGGTCGAGTTCCTGCCGCAACGTCACGTTCAGGCTACGCAAGCCGCCACCCACCGGCGTAGTCAACGGTCCCTTGATCGATACCACCATCTCCTGCAACGCCTTCAGGGTCTCGGCGGGACAATAGTTGCCATCGTAGATTCCGGCTGCTTTCTCGCCGAGGAACGTCTCGCACCAATGGATCCTGCGCTTGCCACCATAGGCTTCTTTCACTGCCGCATCCCAGACCCGCAGGCAGGCCCTGGTGATATCGGGCCCGATGCCGTCACCTTCGACGTAACCGACGATGGGCTGCTCGGGCACCACCAGTCGATCGCCATCAACATGGATCTTCTCGCCGGCGACCGGCATCTTGATATGGCGATAGGCCTGGGTCATGGGATGCATCTCCTAGGATCTTGTTGAACCGGCACGGACACAACATCAAGTTGTGCCGCATCAATTAATGTCGATATCGGGTCAGAATGCCACGCCAGCGGGATAAACTGTAGCGGCAGTCTCTTCCAATGACACATGAGCCTGGAGGAGGCAGCGTGATTCCAACGACAGATGAGCCTGAGCGGTCATTCTTGGAGAATGATCGTGACTCTCGATACTCAATCGTTGACCTCGCTGGCTGAGGTACGAGCTTTTCTGGAGGGCAGCACCGCGGTGAGCTTCCCGCCACCCGCCGAGACGGGTCGGCAAGGGCGTGCTGCAGGTGTTCACGCGCAAGGGGTGACCAAGCTACTCGCGGGCACCGCTGACGCGGTTGATCGGGTAGTGGCGGGGCCGGCGACGCATTGCCGGCCGGCGCAGGCCACCGGTGCAGCCGTTCGCGCGCCGCTACCAGCGAGGCCGGCACGCGCTGAACGGGTACCGCTTGATCGCCTGCACGGCCAGCCGGGGTCTCTGGGTGTGGACTCGGTGGTGCGCAAACACTTGGGCTACAGCCCCTATTCCCAGCCCCTATTCCCAGCCGCTATGCCGAGTGCGTCAGTACGCTTCTGAGCAAATTCTTGACGCCCTATCTCAACGATCACCGCCCCTGCCTTCTTTCCCGAGACCCGTCTCGGTGAGAAGGGCCGGCAACGGCGGCTCTATCGCTATAGAACATGTGAACACGCCTTACGAGTGCCTCAAGTCGATCCCGGCGCCGAGCGCTTTCTCAAGCCGGGTCCGAGCTTCGCCACGCTCGATATACGCGCCCTTGCCATGACCGGCAATCAGACCGTAGAACCCCTCAACCGGGAACGCGGCAAGTGCTTCCAATGCATCCGCAACAAAGCGGCTTGAGACCCTACACCCAGATTGTTCAGGCTCATTTCACTTTTAGAATGTGCTCCCGCGAGTCATTTGAAATCTGCTTAAAACGGCATCCAGGCCACGTGAAACTCCAACCTTGCTGTTGCGGGCAGAGCCAGGGCCTTCAATCGTCGGACGACTCCACTTCATCGTCGGCGGTCTCGTTCGATCCGTTCGACAGCAACGATTCGTTCTGGCTACTCACAAAAACATCGTCGATCAAAGAAAAATTGTCTGTCCCGCCCATCTGCAAATTCGCCAACAAAGAACCGCCGCGAGAACGGCGACGCTGTTCGTGGTGCGCCAGACCGGTACCGGCCGGAATCAGCCGGCCGACGATGACGTTCTCCTTGAGCCCTCGCAGATCATCTTTCGAGCCGCGCACCGAAGCCTCGGTGAGCACACGTGTGGTTTCCTGGAACGACGCCGCCGAGATGAACGATTCGGTGGACAGACTGGCCTTGGTGATACCCAGCAGCTGTCGATAGTAGTTTGCCGGCTGCTTGCCATCCGCCACAACCTTCTTGTTTTCGGCCAGCACGTTGAAGATTTCCGCCTGCTCGCCCTGCAAAAAGTGGGTATCGCCTGGATCCGCGATCTCCACCTTGCGCAGCATTTGCCGGATGATGGTCTCAATGTGCTTGTCGTTGATGCGCACGCCTTGCAAGCGGTACACGTCCTGGATTTCCTTCACCAGATAGTCGGCCAGTGCGGTGACGCCCCGCAAACGCAGGGTATCGTGCAGGCTGGGCTCGCCGTCGGAGATAACTTCGCCGGCCTCCACGTGCTCACCCTCGAAGACGGTGATCTGGGTCCATTTCGGGATCAACTGCTCGACCTCGTCACCTGAGGCGGTGACGATCTTGATGCGCTGCTTGCCTTTGGTGGCCAGACCGAAACGCACTGTGCCACTGGCCTCGGCCAGGACCGCCGGGTCCTTCGGCTTGCGCGCCTCGAACAGGTCCGCCACGCGCGGCAGACCACCGGTGATATCGCGCGATTTTGAGGCTTCCTGCGGGATGCGCGCGATGATGTCGCCAACTTGGACCTCATCGCCGTCGAGTACGGTGACGATGGCCTTGGGCGGCAGCGCGTAAGCCGCCGGAATATCGGTGCCGGGGAAGGACAGCGCACTGCCTTTGGCATCGACCAGGCTCACCACCGGGCGTAGATCGCGCCCGGCCAGGCCGCGGCTCTTGGGTTCGGTCACCACCAGCGTGGTCATGCCGGTGATGTCGTCGGATTCGCGGTTGACAGTGATGCCGTCCTCGAAATCCTCGAATTTCACCCGTCCCGAGATCTCGGTGACGATGGGGTGCGTATGCGCGTCCCAATTGGCCAGACGCTGGCCGGATTTTACCGTTTGGCCTTCACCGACCTGCAGCGCTGCACCGTAGGGGATCTTGTAACGCTCGCGTTCGCGTCCGTTAGCGTCGATCACACCCAGTTCACCGGCCCGCGAAGTGGACAGCCGGCGACCTTCCTTGTTGGTGATCGTCTTCAGATTGTGTTCACGGATGGTGCCGCCGGCCCGCGCGTCGACGCCGTCGGCCGAGGCCGTTCTGGAGGCCGCGCCACCGACATGAAAGGTCCGCATGGTCAGCTGCGTACCCGGCTCGCCGATCGACTGTGCGGCAATCACGCCGACCGCCTCACCGATGTTGACCAGGTGACCGCGCGCCAGATCGCGGCCATAGCACTTGCGGCAGATGCCAAACGGCCTCTCGCAGGTGATGGCCGAGCGTACCCAGACCTCCTCGATCGACATTTCCTCGAGTTGGTCCACCAGCTTCTCATCGAGCAACACACCGGCTTCAATCGCCACCTCGTCGGTGCCCGGCACATGCACATCGCGCAACAAGGTACGGCCCAGCACGCGATCACGCAGCGGCTCGAGCACGTCGCCACCCTCGACGACGGGGCGCATCACCACGCCGTATTCGGTGCCGCAGTCTTCGTTGGTCACCACCACGTCCTGTGCCACGTCGACCAGACGCCGCGTCAGATAACCCGAGTTGGCGGTCTTCAAGGCTGTATCCGACAGGCCTTTGCGAGCGCCGTGGGTAGAGATGAAGTACTGCAGAACATTGAGGCCTTCGCGGAAGTTGGCCGTGATCGGCGTCTCAATGATCGACCCATCCGGCTTGGCCATCAGGCCCCGCATGCCGGCTAGCTGGCGAATCTGCGCGGCGGAACCACGCGCGCCCGAGTCGGCCATCATGAACACCGAGTTGAACGACGGCTGACGCACTTCATTACCTTCACGATCAATCACCGCCTCGGTGCCAATCTTGGCCATCATCGCCTTGGCGACGTCGTCGGTAGCCTTCGACCAGATGTCGACGACGTGGTTGTAGCGCTCGGAGCCGGTGGTCAGGCCCTGGCTATACTGATCGTCGATATCCTTGACCTTGGCCTCGGCCTCTTCAATGATGCCGCGTTTTTCCTCGGGCACCATGATGTCGTCCAGACAGAATGAGATCCCTGATCGGGTCGACATGCGAAAACCCATGTACATCAGTTGGTCGGCGAAGATCACCGTGTCCTTCATGCCGACCTGGCGATACACCCAGTTGATAGTCTGACTGATTACCTTCTTGGTCATCGTCTTGTTGATGACGTGGAAGGGAAGACCTTCGGGCAGGCACTCGGATAGCAGCGCACGGCCACAGGTGGTGTCGACGATGCGGGTTACCGGGTTGTAACCGCCTTCGCCATCCGGATCGTAGTCCTGCACCCGCACCTTGATGCGTGCCTGCAAACCTAGCTCGCCGGAATCGTATGCACGATGCACCTCGCCGACGTCGGCGAGAACCATCCCCTCGCCCGGCGCATTGACGCGTTCGCGCGTCATCCAGTACAGGCCCAGCACCACGTCTTGCGAGGGCACGATGATGGGGTCGCCGTTGGCGGGCGACAGGATGTTATTGGTGGACATCATCAGCACGCGCGCTTCCAGCTGCGCTTCCAGCGACAGCGGCACGTGCACGGCCATCTGGTCGCCGTCGAAATCGGCGTTGAAGGCGGTGCAAACCAGTGGGTGCAGCTGAATCGCCTTGCCCTCGATCAGGATCGGCTCGAATGCCTGGATGCCCAGTCGGTGCAGGGTCGGCGCGCGGTTGAGCAGCACCGGATGTTCCTTGATGCACTCCTCCAGCACGTCCCAGACTTCCGTTTTTTCGCTCTCGACCATCTTCTTGGCCGCCTTGATGGTGGTAGCCAGGCCGAGACGCTGCAGACGCGAAAACACGAAGGGTTTGAACAGTTCCAGCGCCATTTTCTTGGGCAGACCGCACTGCTGCAGGCGCAGGGTCGGGCCGACCACGATGACCGAGCGGCCCGAGTAGTCGACACGCTTGCCCAGCAGGTTCTGGCGGAACCGGCCTTGCTTGCCCTTGATCATGTCGGACAGGGATTTCAGCGCGCGCTTGTTGGTGCCGGTGATGGCACGGCCACGACGGCCGTTGTCGATCAGCGCATCCACCGATTCCTGCAACATGCGCTTTTCGTTGCGCACGATGATGTCCGGCGCGGTCAGCTCCAACAACCGCTTGAGGCGATTATTGCGGTTGATGACGCGGCGGTACAGGTCGTTGAGATCCGAGGTGGCGAAACGACCGCCATCCAGCGGCACCAACGGCCGCAGGTCCGGTGGCAACACCGGCAGTACCGTCAGCACCATCCACTCGGGACGGTTCTTCGAGGCGGTCAGGTGTTCGATCAACTTGAGCCGTTTACCCAGCTTCTTGATCTTGGTGTCGGAGCCGGTGGTAGCGATCGTTTCGCGCAGCTTGATCGCTTCCTTGGGCAGATCCAGCGACTTGAGCAAGTCGCGTACCGCTTCGGCGCCCATGCGCGCGTCGAAGTCGTCGCCATGCTCCTCGACCGCGTTGAGGTAGTCTTCTTCGGTTAGCAACTGGCCGCGTTCCAGCGGCGTCATGCCGGGATCGACGACGATGTGCGCCTCGAAGTACAGCACCCGTTCGATGGCGCGCAGCGGCATGTCCAGCAGCAGCCCGATGCGGCTGGGCAGACTTTTCAAAAACCAGATGTGCGCCACCGGCGAAGCCAGATCGATATGGCCCATGCGCTCGCGCCGCACCTTGGCCACGGTGACTTCCACGCCGCATTTTTCGCAGACCACGCCGCGGTGCTTGAGGCGCTTGTACTTGCCGCACAGACATTCGTAGTCCTTGACCGGTCCGAAGATCTTGGCGCAGAACAGACCGTCGCGTTCCGGCTTGAAAGTGCGATAGTTGATCGTTTCCGGCTTCTTGACTTCACCAAACGACCACGAACGGATCGTCTCCGGGGAAGACAGGCTGATCTTGATGGCATCGAAGTCTTCAAACTCTTCGGTGGCCCGCATCAGGTTAAAATAATCTTTCATGTGTTACTCCGTAGCGGGAACCGGGGAAGGAGAATCGGGAATCGTCACCACGACGCCCGTCAACTCATTCGCTTTTACGATTCCCAATTCTCGATTCACAAATCTCGGCAGCATCAGCTGTTCTGTTCCAGCTCGATATTCAAACCGATCGAACGAATTTCCTTGACCAGCACGTTGAACGATTCCGGCATGCCCGCCACCATCCGGTGATCGCCGTCGACGATCGACTTGTACATGCGGGTGCGGCCATTGGTATCGTCGGACTTCACCGTCAGCATTTCTTGCAGGGTGTAGGCGGCGCCATAAGCTTCCAGTGCCCACACTTCCATCTCGCCGAAACGCT
>CAJDWY010000161.1_pt1 | contig 12992 bp, 12 predicted proteins | sample 7391751 | NCBI WGS metagenome assembly CAJDWY01 (sample SAMEA7055745, study PRJEB34461) | soil metagenome | biome: terrestrial ecosystem; feature: Peninsula; material: soil | place: Antarctica | collected 2016
ACCCGGGAAATACCGACAAACCGCTGGTGCAAGACATCAGCTTCAGTATCCCGGCCCACAGCACTGTCGCGATGATCGGTCCGTCCGGCGCCGGCAAAAGTACCCTGGCCGATCTGCTGTCGGGCTTGCTGGCGCCGACCGCTGGACGCATCACCGTAGACGGACGTGAACTCGAAGACCGCCGTACCTGGCGGCAACGTGTGGCCTACGTGCCACAAGAGACCTTTTTGTTCAACGCCAGCATCAGAGAAAACATCCGATGGACGCTGCCCGAAGTCAGCGACGAAATCGTCTGGAACGCTCTGGAGCAAGCGGCGGCGGCAGCATTCGTGCGTGCGCTGCCACAGGGCCTGGATACGATGATCGGCGAACGCGGGATTCGCCTGTCGGGCGGAGAACGGCAGCGCCTGGCCATCGCCCGTGCCTTATTGCGCAAGCCACTGCTGCTGGTGCTGGATGAAGCCACCAGTGCATTGGACCGGGATAACGAGAGGCTCATCCAGACAACCTTGTCGAAACTGCATCGGCACCTGACCATCGTCATCATCGCGCATCGTGAGGCGACGACTCTGGGTGCCGACCAGGTCGTCAGCCTGCGGCACGGTCGCGTTGTCGGCATCGATCAGCGCGAGGACGCTGACGCGCTTCAGGCGACAGTGCTCGGAGGCCGGACATCGTGAGCAGCATGCGCGAGGTTGCTGCCGGTGCGGGTTCGGGAACCTCGAACTGGATTTCCTATGGCCTCATCATCCACAGCGAGATCGAGTTGCCGGAGTTGGAACCGCTCCCTGCTTCACGCGCAGGTGAGCCAGCGTCCGTGCAGATTCGTGTTCAGCCGGTAAGCGCAACGGGAATCGAGGGCGGCAAACAACTGGATCCCTGGCTGTGGACGAGCCCGCAGGAGCTGTGGCTGAACGTTACGGGCGTTGCGCGTTTCCTGATTCGCCAGGGCCGGGAGATCCTGATCGACCCCGAGCCAGGCATCGACGAAGACAGCGTCCGGGTCTTCCTGCTGGGCTCGGCGTTCGGCGCGCTGCTGTTTCAGCGCGGCCTGCTGGTACTGCACGGCAATGCGATCCGGATCGGCAATCGATGCATGATCTGTGTCGGCGATTCGGGCGCAGGCAAGTCGACGCTGGCTGCGGGCTTCATGCAGCGCGGATACCAGGTCTTGTCCGACGATGTCGTTCCCGTGGACGACCGATATCAAGCCCTGACCGGGTTCCCGCGCATCAAACTTTGGCAGGAAACCGCTGACCGGCTGGGAATAGATACCCGGCCCTTGCGCCGGATCCGGCCCGAGACGGAAAAGTTCAACTATCCGTTGCCACATCCGTTCGCGGGGGAATCGCTTCCAGTCCGCTGGATTTATGTGCTCGACAGCCATGACCGGAGCGAAACGCTGCTCGAACCGGTCCGCGGCATGACCCGCTTCGAGTTGCTGCATGCCAACACCTACCGCATCAGCTATATGCAGGGCATGGCGCTGCAGGCCAGCCACCTCAAAGTCTGCGGGGCGCTCTCCCGGCTGGTTCATTTGGTCAGGATCATACGCCCGGCGCAGGGATTCGAGCTCGACGCGCTGATGGACCACATCATCGCCGATATCGCCTCGAATCCGTAGCGCTAAAGTGCGCGCGACCCGTGGCGCCGCGGAGTAGGTCTGTGTGTGCCAACCGATCAAACTGCCGGGTACCTCTAAACACACTCCCAGTCGTTCCCGCGAAGGCGGGAACCCAGAAAATCGAAACACTGGATGCCCGCCTTCGCGGGCATGACGAATTTTTAGAGGCGCCCTATCGCTGATCGCAGGTTTTGCACCACGGTATCGGCGTCACGACGGTTGCGGGATGACGAACAGTCGGTTTCCTTCGTGCATCACTTCGAAATCCAGCACATCGCCAGGGTGTACCGGGTGGGGCGTTGGGAGGATGTGCAATTGTGGAAACCAGGACGAACGCTGTGGCGGGCGGTTTTCGAAGACGATGCCCGCGCCAAAGTCCAGACGCAGCCAGCGCATCAACCCTTCCGCGAGCCCCTCGCGGTCGGCCACCAGGCGCACTTGGCGAGAGGGCGCTGAGCCAACATCCTGATGCAGGTCGAAGTGAATCAGCTCGGTGGCGGCGGATAGTGGCTCGACCACATCGCCACCCCCTTGGCCAGCGTCGAGTTCCAGTGGGCTGAAGCGGTTGAATGCGCTCAAGTCAAAGCCCATCGCCGACTCCATGCGATAGTGCATCTGTTGCCCGGCTCCCGAGACCAGGAAGCCCACTGTGGAGATGTGCCCAGGCAGGAGGATTGCCTCCGGCTTGAGAAGCCGTGTCCGTGCGAATTCCGTTAACGGCAGGACTTCTTCGCCGAGCAGACCGTTGTCGACAATCTCGGCCACGAACAGATCGGCGCGGCCCGGCAGATCCACCCCCAGTTGCAGGTCTTTGGCTTCTTTGGCGATGACGGTGATCCGGTCGCTCATGCCATTGCGCGCTACGATCTCTCGCGCTACCTCGGCGATCTCACTGCTCCGTTCGCAGGTATAGACATGGCCCGCTCCGGCGCGTACGGCCAGCATCGCGAGGAGGCCGGTACCAGTGCCGATCTCGAATACGCACATCCCTGGTTTTACGTGGTGGGCCAGCGCGCTGGCGTAAGTCTCGTTACGTAACGCATCATGGACCATGGGGAAGTGCCATAGCGGCGCTTCGTGACGCGCCAGCCATTCGGTGAACAGGCGCACTTTGAAATCTTCCGGGGCCAGCGTTTTGGCTGCCGCCGCAAGCAAGCGCGCATCGCGCTTTTGCTTTCTGGTCTTGAAGATCAACCCCATCCTGGCCAGTCGCTCCGGCAGATCAGGTTGGTTGGCGATAGCGGTCACGAATGTGCAGGCGACGGTGGAGAGCGCAGACGCATCCAGCACCGTCGCCAGCGCTGGCCAGGCGTTGCTGGCGATCACCGTTTGGTCAGCCGGCTTGTCGGTCGGCTTGTCTTCCTGGCTCATGCTCGACAGGGCTTGAGAAATCGCATGGGGTGACGGTCGATCGCAGGCAAAGACATGAAACCTTACTGGTTGTGGTGATGCGGACAGTTGATAGTCCGGGCCGAAGGCTAGCATTTTCCTGCGTTGAAACCGGAAATCCTGGGGCCCGGGCCGGTCAAACCGGGCGGGCCGACACCGCAAGTTTATAGTCTTTCCTTAGGGCGTCTCTAAAAATTCGTCATACTCGCGAAGGCGGGAATCCAGTGTTTCGTTTTTTTGTGTTTTTACCCCTTCTCCCCTTGTGGGAGAAGAGCCTGCCCCAGACTTGATCCGGGGTTGGGAAAAAGGGGAGCGCTGCGAAGCGGCGCTTGTGTTTGTCACCCTCACCCCGGCCCTCTCCCATCAAGGGTGACAGAAGGATTAGCCGGTGGAGCATTCACTGTCCGGCAAGCAACCCGCCCGACAGCATCTGTAACGTGGTGGCGCTCCAGCTCGAGTTGCCTTCCAGCAGTTGCGGCCCCTCGGGCGTCACAACCCAATCCCAGGCGATGCCCCAGACATCCGGGAAGCGCTGGTGGGCCAGCAGACTGCAGTCGGCGAGCCGGGTCCACTCAGGCACGACCGATTCCGGCGTCAGCATCGCGTTCACCCGCGAGTTGCGCCGGCGCGCCTCTTCCTCGATCAGATCGTCGTGCGACCATCGCAACAGGCGCCCACCGGCGGCGTCTATCGGCAGAATGACGTAATACGGGCAGCCGGTCCGCGGGTCGTGGCCGGCGGGGATCTCCAGCGTTGCGTTCAGATACTCCGATCCCCGCCCGTCATGCCGACTTCCATTGCGCTGGCTGATGAAGCGTACGGTGATGGCGTCGTTACCGACTGCGAGCGCCTGCAGGTCCGGATGGTTCTTCAGCCGCGGCTGAACCAGCACGTCGTCCAGGTTCAACAATCTGCGCCATGCCTGTTCGACTGCGGCTGTGGTCTTCAGCGGCCGCCCGTCGAACATGCGCCCGCACAGGCCACGCGGTTCCCGCCACGCCGTAAAGGCGCCGACGGCGGCACTGCCGCTACGGGTCTTGCAGAATACGGGAACCTGGTCCTCCAGCCAGTCGCCCAGCTCGGCGGATTGTCCGCGCGGCAGGCAGGCCAGCGTCGGCGCCATCGGCAGGCCGGCCGCGGTTAGTTCCGCTGCCAACGCTAGCTTGTCCTGCAGCAGCGTCAGCGACGCCGATGTCAGCCCCAGCGGTCGGCTGCGCCAACGGTGGTAGGCAGCGACTTCATGCTCGAAGACGTAGTCCAGCGGTCTGGCGGACTTGCGGTACAGCCGAAACCGGTAAACCTCAAACGGCGGGATGCACCAAGCCAAGCTGAGCGAGAGAACTCGCCAGGCCTGCTGTACCAACCGGATGCCCTCGCCGGTTCTTACCCGCGGCCCAAAGTGGCGTACGGCCCGCCAGCTCGCTCGCCAGGCTTCGAAGCCAACCCAACGCAGCCACAGCCAGAGTTCCACTACGCCCTAACAAGAATGTTCATCATGAGCCCGGCAGTGGCCGGGATACCAGCTCGCGACGCAGCCAGCGCAGCACTCGGGCCAGAATCCTCATCAGGGCATCTCTAACCACACCCTACGTCGTTCCCGCGAAGGCGGGAACCTGGGGAAATAGGCGCTCTGGATGCCCGCCTTCGCGGACATGACGAATTTTTAGAGGCGCCCATCAGCCGGCGTCACTCCCGTGCAGCCAATGGTTCAACTGTTGGACCGCGCCGGCATTGCGCATGAAGGTCGTGGCGGTCTCCGAGTCCAGACCGCCTTGTTTTGCGTTTTCGATCTCCTGGCGGAACTTGTCGCGATCGATGAGTTCATCCAGCGCCGGATGCAGCCCAGCCTCCTGGGCTCGCGCCATCTCGACCCCGCGACGCAGATCATTGTCTGCAAACTCCTGAGATCCTCGCGCCGGGCTCATGTTCTTGGTGGGCTTCCAAGTCACCAAGGCCGGCACCACACCATCGATGGCGCGGCGATGCAGATAGCGCTGGACGCCCCTAGGGCCAGTTTTTTCGAGGCCCGGCGTCGACAGATACTGTTGCACCAGGCGCGTATCCCACAACGGCCAGCGGTATTCAACGCCATACGACGCCGCCATCAACGTACACGACTCGAACCGGCAAGCCACGTAGGGCGCCTCCACCAGTTCCTGCAGGATGAAGTCGTTACCGCGGCGATAGGGGGCGTCGTAGCGTGCGGTTTCAATATACGCCTGATGAATCCCCCAGCGTGTCACCACCTCGGCGCGCAGCAACTGCTGCGGCCAGCGCGCGTTCCACGCGTGCAGAAACCCCGGGTTATATTCCGGTCGTCGGCGGGAAGTCGCCAGCAGTTTCCCGAGTCGCAGGCCGCGGGTGAGCAGGTTGCCGGGCAGGATGTTCCAGAGCGGGCGGTAGTGGTGATGGTCCAGCAACTCCAGACGTAGCTGCTGGCCCTCGTTGTGGCTCACCACCTCGTCGCCACCAAAGCCCGAAAACAGCGTACGGATGCCGCGCAGAGCACATTCGCGGTAGAACGGCATCCCGCTACTGCCCATGCCGTGTTCCTCCGGGTAACCCAGTACCGACAGTTCCCGCTGGATTCTATCCTGTTCGCCCTGCTCGGTAGCGAGGCTGGCGGTGATGAGATAGTTGTGGACGATCCTGCTGGCCTGACTGGTGGCCAGGATGTAGGCCGGTTCGAGTTCCTCCAGGGCGTAGCCGAAACTGTGCAACCGGTTGCCCGGCTCGCCGAGGAACCGGGCCAGGTAGGCCGTAATCGCCGCGGAATCGATACCACCGCTGCTCTCGGTGCCGAGCGGATACTCGCTGCTCATGCGGCAGCGGATCGCCTGTTCCAGCAGCGCGCGGTAGGCTTGCACCCAACGCGGATCACGACGGCGGGCGGCGGGTGGGTCGTCGCGCAGCCGGAACCAGCGGCGCATCCGCTCGCGTCCGCTCGCGTCCACCGTCAGGCGTCAGGGTTAGGGGCTCGATCCGGCGCAGCGCCGACGCCGTGGTGGCGAATGCCAGCAGCCCCGCGTTGAGGACGTAATACAACGGTTTGACCCCGAAGGCATCCCGCGCCAGGAACACCCGGTGCCGCAGGGGGTCGGCCACCGCCAGGGCAAAGTCGCCGAGCAATTGCTCGGGCAGGGATTCCTGCCAACGGTGCCAGGCGGCCATCACCAGTTGGTTATCCGTCAGGGTTTGCAGGGTGTCGGACGGAAGGTCCAGGCGCGCGGCCAGTTCAGCCCGGTTGTCCAGCCGCCCCCAGAACGCCAGCACCACGCCGGTTTCGGGGCAGCGGCAAGGCAGTTGCGTATCGCGCGATGCGGCGGCGTTGTAGACTCGCTGCGCCATCAGCCACAGGCGCGGCGACTGCCAGAGGCCTTCGAGATCGGGGCGGTGGAAAGGCGACAGCGCGGCGCTGATGGCGCTGGCGTCTACCGTCTGCGCGGCCGCCGGTGCCGGGAGGAGACTCAGCAATCCTGCGAACATGGCTGCGGCTGTTTTCGCGTGAAACCGCAGTTGGGTGCCTGCATTCGTGCGCCGGTTAGCAGTAACAATGGCCGCACGCTCTCACTCGGATCCCGAATGCAACACTTCCAAGGCGCCACTAAAAGCGTTGTAATGTCCGCGAAGGCGGGCATCCAATATTCCCTTTTTTTGGGTTCTCGCCTTCGCGGGAACGACAGAAAGTGTGTTTAGAGATGCCCTACCACTGATTAAAAATTAAATTGCTTCTATCCGGTTATTGAAGACGCCCGAACGGACGGCTGAACACCCCACTCAGGCCTACTGGCGCTCTAAAACGTCTGCCTTGGGAACGAAGTGGCACCCCATTCTCTACGCGTAGCTACCGCACACTAACTGCAGCGTCGAGACCCGCGCTACACTGCCAAGGTTGAGGCCCAGCCGTTTAAACCGACTGGTCGCATTGCGTTTCAGCTAGCAGTGGGTGATGAACGAAGACCTTCGACGGCAGAACGAAGCGCCTTTCCGCGGGTATCTTCAAGAGCGGCGAGGCTGACGATGCGCGGCGATACGTAGACGGCTCGCGACCGTGTGCTCGCGTTCAAGTCACTCGATGCATGCTCTGACTGGTGGAGCGAGTTGGCTGTTTTGGCGTTCATAGCGTTGTTACCTCTTCCAATAATGGGGCCGTATTTGAAATGTCACTACAAAACTCGCCTGTAAGAAATGCGAGATACTTGCAACTGACGTTAGCTGAACCACAGCGATAAAGCAACATTCTTTTGTAACTCTGCAAGCCGCTCACGCCGATGACCGTGTCGAGCGGGAGTCAACACGCTGGGCTGGGCATCGCGTGGTGTGGTATTCAGGTAGCATAATCGCGGCTCCATAGGTTCAAGCATTGTTCTGGCTGCCGGGCGGTGTCGACTTCGGTCGGCTTGTTTCCAATCTTCAATTCACTGAGTTCAAGCGCTTTTATGTCCTCCCTGACCGCAGCATCCAAACTGGTTCGTCTGCCCGACCTCGTCGCCAGCGAGATGGACGGCGATCTGGTGATGATGAGCATCGAGCACGGCAGCTATTTCGGCATCAGCGGCGTCGGCACGCGGGTGTGGGCGTTGTTGGAGCAGCCGATCAGCATCGTTGAGATCAGCGCCGAGATCGGTCGGGAGTTTGATGTCGATGCGGCCACCTGTGAAGCGGACATGCTCGCATTTGCGGGGGCGCTGTTGGAACACGGGGTGGCCCGGCTGTGTTGATGCGAAATGCGGCGGGCAGCCTGAGACGACGATACGTGGTATCCAAATTCCAGTACAATCTGAAGGTGCGTATATGTATTTGACATATACTTTGTTTCTGGATACTATTTGCTCTGTGCATACGCGCAGGGTGCCGTCCAATGGAACGCGTCAACGTATTCAAAAACAACACCAGTCAGGCGGTGAGATTGCCCAGGGCCGTGGCCTTTCCGGAGTCGGTCAAGCAAGTGGATGTGGTGGCTTTGGGGCGCTCACGCCTGCTCACACCTGCGGGTGAAACCTGGGACAGTTGGTTCGAGACCGAAGCCGCCAGCGATGACTTCATGACTGACCGTGGCCAACCTGATCAGCAGAAACGGGACAGCCTGTAACCGGGGCCGATCATGTTGACTCACATGCTGGACACCGACATCGCCATCTACACCATCAAGCGCAAGCCGAGTGCGGTTCTCAAGGCCTTCAACGAGCACGACGGTCAACTGTGCGTGTCCACGGTGACGGCCATGGAGCTGCTCTACGGCGTAGAGAAGTCATCACGCAGACAGCACAACCTGAAGCAGGTAGAGGGGTTTCTGGCCCGCCTCAGCGTACTTGAATTCGATATGGCGGCTGCATCACATGCTGGAGAGATTCGGTCCAGTCTGGATGCAAAAGGAACGCCCATTGGGCCTTACGATGCGTTGATTGCAGGGCATGCCCGGTCACGTGGATTCACGCTCGTATCCAATAATCTGCGTGAGTTTGTGCGTGTCGATGGACTCCGCGTGGTCAACTGGTTGACCAAAGAATGAAACGACACGGAGCCGGCGAATCCCACATTCATGACCACCTCCGTGAGTGGATGGCTGCGCCGAAGTTTCCAACTTGTCGCACAGTAGAATCCGGATACCCTTTTGAATCGCCCGCGATTGGAGGATGCCGGCGCGTCGATGCCCGGCGAGCATGAATATGAATGGCGTGTTGCGGCGCAAGGTGGGTAGTTTTTTCCTGCGCAGCTCGCTGTTCGAGCAGCTCTGGTTTGTCCCGGTCTGGCTGATGCTGGGACTGAGTCGCGGGGCGGTTCTGGTGGTTGCCTTCCGCCGTCTGGCGCCGTTGCTGGGCGTGTCCGTGCCGCCGTATCCGTGGGTACCGCTGGTCAACCGCCGACAGCGCCTGCGAGCACTGCGGATCGGCCGCGTGGTGCGCATGGCCGCAGGCTACACGCCGTGGTCCTCCAACTGTTTTGCGCAGGCCATCACTGCCCGTTTCCTGCTGGTTTGGTATGGAATTCCGTACGCCCTGTACTTCGGCCTGGCGCCTGCGGAGACTGCCGGCAAGGCGCAGGCGCACGCCTGGGTGGCATCCGGGCCGGTACAGGTCACGGGGATGCATGGGCCGTTCCCGCCCTTGACATGCAGGGCGATGCGGGATGCCGGCATGGACGGCTACCATGCCGCCCACTCGCGCAGGCGATAGTAGAAAAGACCCAAGTATTCATGCAGGCAGCTCGCGCTGAGGCGGAGCGCCGCCCAGCTCGGCCGCAGCGGCTTGCGTGCCGGCGTTGCGTTGCTCTCGGGAGAGAACGAAGGCGCGGCGATAATGGCGAGACCTTGCCGTTTGAATGTGGCGACGGTGCGCAGCATGTGTAGAGGAAAGGTCACCACCAGGACGCGTTCGGCGTGGTCATCTCGCAGTAACGGGAATGTGTATAACGCATCCTGATAAGTCGAGAGGCTGTCCGGCGCTAACTGCAGTGCGTTCGCCGGGACCCCTTGCCGGAGCAACATGCCCGCCATCAGGCGCGCCGCGCCGCGCTCGCCGCTCAACACGACCCACGGTGCCTTGCCGGCGCGAAACAGAGCCAATCCGAAACCCAGCGGGGTGGTCAGCGCGGGATTCTGGTCTGCGTTCCAATGGTGCACTGGCGTTGGCAGAGTGCCACCCTCGACGATGATGATGGCATCCGCCGACGCGTAACTCGCGGCCGGATGAGGAGGGTAGCGGCTTGCAAGGTCGTGCTGCATCCAGCCCGAAAACGCTGGCGTGGAACATAACCACGCCCAGCTGATCGCGGCGACAATCAGCACGGCGCCGCTGCGCCATCGCCGCCACGCGAGGCCTACCAGGCCTACCGCCGCGATAGCGGTGGAATGGAGTAACGGGTTGGCGAGATCATGCAGCATTGAGGACACGGATTGCACTGGACGGATTGCACTGGGGTGATGCGGTTCAGCGTGCTGCCGGCGTTGGCAGCCGGAGGTCATTTTGCTTGATCGTGCGAGCGACTGCCCAGGATGTGCATGCTCGCGTCCGGCCTTGGATATTGGCCGCAGGCCGTGGGCTTTTGCATCCGCCGAGCCGAAACCCGTTTTTGACGCGCAAATCGGAACCAATAGAATCAAACAGGCTTGGCGCCTGCGGAGACTGCTGGTAAGGCGCAGGCACATGCTTGGGTGGCATCCGGACGGTACAGGTCACGGGGGCGCCGGCTTCGAGAAATTTACGGTGGTGGGTGCTTCGTCGAGCCTGCGGCAGCGGGCCGCTCCCCTGCTTCCGGTTAACAGCGGCCGCCTGCGCACTGCGACGTGGGCACGCTGGCAGAAGCGATTGCGCGGTTGATCGAATCACCGGAGTTGCGGGCGAAGCCAGGCAAGGCCGCGCGTGCCAAGGCGCTGACTGAGTTCGACGAACGCATTGTGATCGCCAAGACGCTGGCGGTGTATCGGGAATCGCCAGTGCCAGTTTGACGCGTCCTTATAAGGCGGGTCAGTGTGGTGGGGCTTGCAATTCAAGAGGTATCTGACCCTATCATCTGCCGCGTACTTGAAACTGGGGAAATAGCATGTCACAGCGAGGGTTGATCCTGGTCACTGGCGGCGCCGGTTACATCGGCAGCCACGTGGTGTTGCAACTGGTTGAAGCCTGCGAGCGGGTGGTGGTGCTGGACGACTTGAGTAGCGGCTTCCGGGCGGCGGTGCTCGACGCCGAATTGATCGTCGGCAATGTCGGCGATCAGGCCCTGGTGTCAAAGCTGTTGCGCGAACACGGCGTGGATACCGTGATGCACTTTGCCGCGCGTACCATTGTGCCGGAATCGGTATCCGATCCGTTACGTTATTACGGCAACAACACCTGCGCCACGCGTAACCTGTTGGCCTGCTGCCGGGACGCCGGCGTGAAGCAAATTGTGTTTTCTTCTACCGCAGCGGTGTACGGCATCCCGCCGGGCGGCAGGGCCAGCGAGGATACCCCGACCGCGCCAATCAACCCTTACGGCAGTTCCAAGCTGATGAGCGAGTGGATGCTGCGCGATCTTGCCGCCGCAGGCGGTCCACGCTACGTCGCGCTGCGTTATTTCAACGTCGCTGGTTGCGATCCGGCCGGGCGCATCGGCCAGTCCACGCAACACGCCACGTTGTTGGTGAAGGTCGCCTGCGAGGCGGCGCTCGGCAAGCGCCCTCGCCTGTCGGTCTTCGGCACCGATTACGCCACTCCCGACGGCACCGGCGTGCGCGACTACATCCACGTTGACGATCTCGCGCGTGCGCATCTGGATGCCTTGCGGTACTTGCGCGGTGGAGGCGCATCGGCCACGTTGAACTGCGGCTACGGCCACGGCTATTCGGTGCGCGAAGTACTGGCTGCGGTCGGCCGTGCGCACGGATCTCCGGTGCCTTTCACCGCGGTGCCACGCCGCGCCGGCGACCCGCCGTCATTGGTCGCAATTGCCGACCGTATCCGTGAGACTCTGGGCTGGACGCCTCGCCACGATGACCTGGATTTCATCGCGCAGACTTCGTTGGCGTGGGAAAAGAAGTTGCCTTGAGTGGAGTGAGGTCAGCCCCATAGCTGGGGAGGCTTGAGTCGTGAGCTTTGGGCTCTGTCATCGAGTGATACGTGCGTAGCCGTAACACATTAATATTTAGTATAATTTATCTGAAGAGCCAATAGAGGATTCGAGATCTTCCCTTTGCTCTTGCTGCGATGTCCAAATCCGCGTTACGAAGGAGGTGTAGGCGACCGCCAGGATCAGGAATGCAATCAGGCTGAAACCCGGACTCATCTGCAGCGACCGGGCCGCCCAACCGACGAAAACCATGAAGATGGCCAGTGCGACCAGCACAATCAAGCTGGCACGGGGGCTGAAGCCGGCATTCTGCAGAATGTGATGGATGTGGCCGCGATCAGGCGTGCACGGTGATTGGTGCTGGCGCAGGCGGCGGTACATGACGGCAAAGGTGTCGAGCACCGGGAACGCCACGCACCACAGTACGTCGACCGGCATCATCCGGGTGTCGGACGCCTGGCTCAGGCGAATCAGGGTCCAGGCCAGCAGGTAGCCAATGAAAATGCTGCCGGCGTCACCCATGAAGATCTTGTGGCGGGCGGAGCCGAGATTAACGGCCATGTAGGGAAGCACGGCAGCGGCCAGCAACAGCGGCAACAGCAGCTGGTGGGCGGAGTCAGAACCGTTGAACAGAGCGATGGCAGCGATGCTGACCAGGGCCATACCTCCGGCCAGACCGTCCATACCATCTATCATGTTGAAGGCGTTGATCAAGCCGACCACCGCAACCACGGTGAATGGGATCCCCACCCAGCCCAGCTCCAGTTTGTAGTTGAACAGGGAGCCCAGGGTGTGGATGTAGACGCCGGTGCTGGCGATGACAGCCAGAATGACGCCAGCTTGCACCAGCAGGCGAAGGCGGACGCTCAGCTCGTAACGGTCATCCAGCCCACCGAGGAGGGTGAGCACGGCGGCGGAACCCAACAGGACGAGGGTGAACAAATCGCGCCCGTACCAGCACGCCCCTGCGAGCACACCCACAAGCATCGCCAGGCCCCCGACCAGCGGCACGTTGTCGGTGTGCAGTTTTCGTTCGTTCGGACGATCCACGAGCCCCAGCGGGGCGGCGGCTTGCCGCAATACGATGATCGCCACCGCAGTGACGCATGCGGTGGTCAAGCAGCTCAGCAGTATTTGTACGTCCGGCACCATTCATCCTTGAACAGTCAGTGCGCTTCAGCGAGGAGAACAGCGCTTGATGCCACGCGCATTATCGCGGACTCGCGTGGACATTAACAAACTGGATCTGTTTCAGCGACACATGAGTCCGGGCGGGCATCAGAAACTCTTTGCAAAGGTTACTGGAGGCCGAGCAGACCCAGTGTTTCATGAACAAATTTATGTTTACATCCGTCCGTCTTCGTTGCCTGCACGGAAGCAGTACGCAGCAGAGAACTATGCTTGCGCGCCAGCAATATACACCCAAATCAAG
>CAJDWY010000080.1_pt1 | contig 12887 bp, 10 predicted proteins | sample 7391751 | NCBI WGS metagenome assembly CAJDWY01 (sample SAMEA7055745, study PRJEB34461) | soil metagenome | biome: terrestrial ecosystem; feature: Peninsula; material: soil | place: Antarctica | collected 2016
TGTGTCTTTGATCTCGGAAGCCTCAAGAACTCCCGTTGTACAAGGATCTGCGACAGTCGGCTATCCCTTTTCTACCTCATGCTACTGATGAAGAGCCCCGTAGATGCTGATGTCGCCGAGTTGGTCGCCGTGGGATTCGACGAATTTTTCAGACTGCACGAACATGCCGCCGGAGCCGCAGGCGGGGTCGTAGATGCGGCCTTTGTAGGGGGCGAGCATCTCGACGAGGAGGCGCACGACGCAAGACGGGGTGTAGAACTGGCCGCCGTTCTTGCCCTCGGCGCTGGCAAACTGGGTGAGGAAGTATTCGAAGACGCGGCCGAGGAGGTCCAGGGAGCGGCTGGCGACATCAGCGAGCTGGATGGAGCCGATGAGGTCGATGAGTTCGCCGAGGCGGTGTTTGTCGAGGTCGGCGCGGCCGTAGTTTTTGTTGAGCGCGCCTTTGAGGCGGGGGTTGTCGCGTTCGAGTGCGACCATGGCGTCGTCCACGTCCTTGCCGACGCTGGGGAGCTTGGCGTTGGCCTGAAGCTGCGCCCAGCGGGCGTCCACCGGCACCCAGAAGACGTTGGCGGCGAGGTATTCGTCTTTGTCCTCGGGATTCGCGCCGGCGTAGTCGCCCTGGCCCTCGACGAGCTTGGTGTGGTGCTCGTCAAAGCTGTCGGAGATGTATTTGAGGAAGATGAGGCCGAGGACGACGTGCTTGTATTCCGCCGCGTCCATGTTGTTGCGCAGTTTGTCCGCTGCCAGCCAAAGCTTGGCCTCGAACCCCAGGTTTGCGGCGGAGCCGTTGCTCTCACCACTGCCCTTTTTTTGACGCCCCATGAGTGGCCCTCATTCTTTATTCGAAGCGGCACCCAATCGCTTGGCCGCAGTCATTACGGCACTTTATATCCTTTATGTTCTCCGCACCTTTGGCGCATCTGACAATTCGAAACAGCCCGCCCAAAAGCAGCCACTGGCATCCGACGACCATTGGCTGAATGCTGTCAGCAGCAGGGGCTTCTTCTGCAGTGCAATCGGCTTCTGAAAATGGCCCTTGATAACCGTCGATTGCCTGTAGCAGCGGGCCGATTTGTGCCGGAGCTGGCCAATCGAACATCAGGGTGACGCTCAGTGCCAACGTCTTGCCTTTGCCAGCGAATCGGCCATCGGTATGTCAATGGATTCCCGTGGATTCCCGTGGACTCTCACGGATGCTTGCCATTAGAAAACACACGTGGTTAGTGGGCTTTGATGGACTCGCGTGGATGCTTAAATGGTGCCGGCTCTCAGATTCGAACTGAGGACCTACCGCTTACAAGGCGGTTGCTCTACCAACTGAGCTAAGCCGGCACGCTGTCTGCGGGCGCAAGTTTAGGGGCTGGCATCATCCATGGCCAGTGCCAGCAGGCCTTCCAGCACCAGATCGGGATGATGGCTCCAGATCGGTGGCAGATGCGGCAGCAATGTGTCCGCATCACCACCACTGAGCCAGCACGCGGCGTCTGCGCCGTGGCGCAATGCCAGTCGTTCGATCAGACCTGCCGCAGCGTGCAAGGCCCCCTGCCGCACGCAGGCTTCGGTGTCGGTACCGAGGCCGCTACTGTAATCATGCTGAGGTCCGCCGGCGCCAAAGCGCGTCGTATCCAACACCGTCTGCTGCATGGCGCGCAAGCCGGGCGCGATAACGCCGCCCCGATGCCGACCATGGTTGTCGACAGCATCGAACGTCAGTGCGGTGCCGGCGCTGACCACGCAGGCGGCGGCGCGGGTCTGCGTCCACGTCGCCAGCAGCATCAGCCAGCGATCGACACCGAGACGTTGCGGGTGTACGTAGGCACAGACCAACCCCGCACGATGGGCTTCGCTGACGGCGAAATGGGGATCGACACCGCAGCGCGCAGATACGGCTTGCGCCAAGGCTGGACGCAGGGCAGCGCCGGTGACGTCAGCGATCCACACGGCATCGACATCGCGGCCGTCGACCTGTTCGAAGGCAGCGACAGGATCGCCGTGATGCTCAACCGCCCCGCCGCCGTCGAGCTGTCCGTCGCGAGCGTGCGCCCACTTCAGACGGCTGTTGCCGACATCGATCAACAACAGTGGTTTATTCATGTTCAGGCCAGACGCAGGCTGACGTCGCCAGCGTGGACTGCGTGGATACCCTGGGCGTTCTCCACCAGCAGCGCGCCGTCGTCATCGACCCCGCGCGCGGTGCCGGCAAGCCCCCGATTCACGCCGGTGACGTTGACCTCACAGCCGCGCGTCAGGTCGAGCGCGGACCACTCAGACTCGAAGGAGGCGAAGCCGTTAACGGCAAACAGCTCCAGGCCCGACAGCAACGCTTCGAGCAGGGCAGCAGCCAGTACCGTCCGCGCCGGGGCCGGCCGAGCCACGGCACGCAGACTCTCTTCCACTGTGGTCCAGGCCTGATCAAGCACGCCCGCCTGGCTTTCGCTCATCGCCACGTTGAGGCCGAGGCCGATCACGACGCGGCAGGCGCCGCCGGCTTCACCGCGCTGTTCGATCAGGATGCCGCCGAGTTTGGCGCGATTGAGCCACAGGTCGTTGGGCCATTTCAGCGCCACACCGTCGAGGCCGACACGCCGCAGTGCGCGCGCACAACACACCCCGGCGGCCAGCGACAGCGTACTCAGTTGCGGCGGCCAGGCCGGAAAGCTCCAGGCGACCGACAGATACAGATTGGCACCGAACGGCGAACGCCAGATGCGACCACGGCGACCACGGCCGGCGGTCTGCAACTCGGCCAGCAGGGCCTGCGGATCGTGTCCGGCAGGCGAGTTCAGCAGTTGTGTATTGGTGGAATCGGTACGCGGCAGCACGCGCAAATCGAGACCTTGCCGCCACTGCGGCGGCAATTCGGCGAGGATTGCCGCCGCATCCAGGCGCTGCAGAGGGTGCGCCAACCGATACCCCAGACCGGGTCGGCTCTCGATTTCAAGCTGCCAGTCGCCGAGGTGACGCATACGCTTGGACAGCGCCTCGCGGCTGATACCGCTGGCCTGAGCCAACACGGCACCGGACACCCAGTCGCCCGGCGCCAACGCATCTATCAACCGCAGCAGCGCCGCTTCGTCTAACGTCCGCGCCATAGATCCAGCCGCCGACCAATCACCCGGGCGCGCTCGAAGCGGCGCTCTTCACCGCGTGCCAGACGTTGAATATTCTCGCGATGCTTGACCAGCAGCAGCACCAGCATCGCCAGTACAAACGCGCCGGCCGGCGACAACAGTCCGGCGGACATGTCAACGACCACCCACAGTACCGCGGTCGCCGCCGCCAGCAGCGATGCCAGACTGACGTAACCGCCGATCAGCACAGTGCCCCAGCACCACGGCGGCACCGCAGGCATAGGCCAGGACCGTCATCGGCAGCGTGCTGTGTCCAGCCCAAGGCCAGTCCAGACGCGGGATCAGCGCCGCCGCCAGCACGCCCTTGCCGATATCGATGGCGAGCACGCCCAGGGCAAAACCCTTGCTGCGATTGCGCAGCGCGTTGGTGGCGCCAACGTTGCCGCTTCCGGTCCGACGTAGATCTTCGCCACCGAGCACGGCACGCAGCACATCGCCGCCCATCACGCCGCCGATCAGATAGGCAGCCACCAGCTTGGTCAGGAGTTCGAACACGGCGGAGAGTTTAAGCGGTTAACCAGGCCCGGCGACGAGACAGCACGGCGTCGTCAGCCTCGGCCAGCGTCAGCGTCAGCGTCAGCGTCCAAGTGTCCAGCAGCGGCGAAGTCGCTTCCAGCTTTGTTTCACGCAGTTCATCGCCGCGGAAATAGTGCAGCGCGTAAATCTGTCCCGGCGTGAGTGCGTCCAATCGCCGCATCCATTTGCCGGCATCGACGCGCAAACCGTCCAGCGCTACCGGCACGTCACCAGCGGCCAGACCGGCGGCTTCGGCGGCGGAACCACTGCGCACGCTGGTGATAGCCCCATCGGTATCACCCAAACGCAATCCTGGCTCGACGTTGAGCGGCGTGCCCTCGACACGGCCGCCTTCGTCGCTGGCATTGCAACGCGCGCGCAGCGTCGCCTGCACGCCAATCGATTGCAGCAGCTCCGCCAGCGGCAGCGGCGCGGTGCTGCGCAGCGCCCGATCGAAGAAAGGCTGCAGATCGAGACCCGACCGTTCAGCCGCGATCCCCTCCAGCGCATGCTCCGGCACCGGTATGCCTTCGCGGCCATAACGCGACCACAGCGCACGCATGACGTCGTCCAACGTGATGTCGGATCGTAGCCGCAAAGTTATATCCAGACACAGTGCCGTCAGCGCGCCCTTGAGGTAATAGCTGACGCAGGCGTTGGCGGTATTCTCGTCCGGCTGGTAATACTTGGTCCAGGCCTCGAAGCTGGCGTCTTCCAGCGTCTGCAATGAATGACCCGGTGCACGCTGCATCCGCGTCGCGGTCTGCGACAACAGATCAAGATAAGCCGGCGCATCGATACAGCCGGCGCGCAGCAACATCAGATCGTCGTAATACGAGGTGACGCCTTCATACGCCCACAGGTCGCGGGTATAGGCCTCGCCGCTGAGGTCGGAGTCGGCAAAGCGCTGCGGCGTGATGCGTTTGACGTTCCACAAGTGAAAATACTCATGGCTGACCAGACCGAGAAAACTGCGATAGCCGCGCCGCAGTTGGCCATCGTTTGGCCGCGGCAGCGCATCGCGCGCGCACACCAAGGCACTGGAGGCTCGATGCTCAAGACCGCCGTAACCCTTGAGTTGCACGTTGCACAGAAACAGATAGCGATCCAGCCCCGACCTCGGCGCCGGCTGCTGTCCGAACAGTTCACGCTCAGCATGGCAGATGGCGGCAAGATCCCGCGCCAGACGTTCGCTATCCGGCTGGCAGCGTCCGGCCAGCACCAGCGCATGCGGGATGCCGTCGACTTCGAAGTCGATGCGCTGGTGCGCGCCCATCTCGACCGGATGATCGATCAGTTCCTCGTAATTCTGCGCCTGATACTCGCCGAAGCCGTCGGCGTCCACCGCCTGCAGCGACAGCGCGGTAGCGACACGCCAGCCGGGACAAAGCGCCGCATCCGGGCGCTCCAGCCGCAGATTGCAGGCCTGATCCTGTTGATCTTCCACGCGGTAGAACAAGGCGTTGCCGTTGAAAAATCCGCGCTCAGGATCAAGCCAGGCCTTGCGCACCGAAGGATCGTAGGCGTAGACGGTATATTCCAGCGTCAGCGGACCGTCGCAGGGCGCGCAACGAAGTCGGCGTTTGTCCAGACGCTCGACGGGAATGGCCAGATCGCCACAGCTCGCGCGCAGCTCGACGACGTGCCTGGCGAAATCACGGATGCGGTAGCTGCCGCGTATCCATGACGGCAGCACAAAACACTGGCCGTCGACAACGGGTCGATCCACCCGGCAGCGGACTCGGTACAGATGAGCGCGCGGCGCGGCCGGCGCGACCGCATAATGAATTCCGGGCACGGCAGAACCAGATGGAAAGTAGCGCCCATTCTACCCGGGCTCGGCCAGACTAACCTGCGGGAACAACCGCCAGTGCGGTGACGATAATGCTGCCGTCGCCGATCGTGCCGATGCGGGTGGCGATGCCATTGGCCAGATTGATCGTATACAGCGATGAGGTCCCGCCCTGCGGACTGAGCGCGGCGAAGGCGGTGCCGTTTTTCGAATCGATATCGAAGCCGTCATTGACTCCGAAACTGACGCCTAGCCGACCCATCGTGTAGAGCACGCCGCTGTCGACCGTCACCGGCGACCCTCCGGGGCTGCCCACTCTGGCCATGCTCTGGGTTCCCGAGTCGAGCGCGTAGAGTGTCGTCGAACCCACGCCGGCGACATTGTTGCTGTAGGCGATCCCCGCGAGCGACGGCGTGCGCCGATAGTTGATGTCAGTCCTGGCGTAGGCCACGGTCGTCCCAGAACTCGAGAGCCCGGTATCCGGATTCACCTGCAGGTTGTCGTTGCTCGAAATGATCCGGATGAGATCGCGGACCGGATCGAAATCCATCTGCGGTTGACCGAGCGAGTCGTTGCTGAAGGTCGCACCGCCATCGAGCAGCGTGGCCACGCCGGTGGCCGGATTGATCAGGTAGAGGTGATTGGCGCCGGTGATGGCGTAGAGCTGCTGGTCGCTGGGCCGGTAATCCATCTGTACCACGTTTTCGCTGGCCAGTCCGGTGCCCGGATCCAGCGGCAGCCCGCTGATGGTGATGGTGTGGGTAATGTCGGTGGGTTTGGCGGTGGTGAAGGCGATGATCTTGCCGCCGCGGGTCAATGCGTAGGCATCGCCGTTAAGGTTATTTTTACAGCCAACCAGCGATAATGCTGCTGCAAGCACAGCGAATAGCAGACAGGTACGGATTACTGGCACGGCGACGGCCCCCTTAATCTGAACTGCCGCAAGTATCCCGCAAACACGGGCATCCGTCTTCCTGACCATTCTCGCTGAGATGGCTTCGACCACTACCGCTGCGACAGACGCGCCGCGCCGCGCACACCGCTGGCGTCGCCATGCCGCGCCGGCAGCAACTGCGTTGTCACCACATCAGAGAAAATCCATGAACCCCACAGCGCCGGCACGTTGCGATACAGGCGCTGCAGCCGCGACAACCCGCCGCCCAGCACAATCACCTGCGGATCGAACAGGTTGATCACATGCGCCAAACCCCGCGCCAGCCGTTGTTCATAACGCGCCAGCGTTTCGAGGCAGGCGTCGTCACCGGATTCCGCGGCGGCAACAATCTGTTCTCCACGTAGCGCGGCACCGCCATGGCGGCGATGGTCCGCGGCCATGGCGGTGCCGGACAACCAGGTTTCGATGCAACCGTGTCGTCCACACCAGCACGCCGGCGCCGGCAGTTCCTCCACACTCGACCACGGCAGCGAGTTATGCCCCCATTCGCCGGCAATCGCGTGCGCCCCGATCAATACTTGCCCATTGATCGCGACCGCACCGCCGACACCGGTGCCGAGAATTACCGCGAAGGCGCTTTCGACGCCGTGCGCCGCGCCGTCGAACAACTCCGACGCAGCCAGACAGTTGGCGTCGTTGGCCAGCACCACTGGACGGCCCAGAGCCTGCTGCAGATCACCCTGCAACGGCCGGCCGTTCAAACAGGTGGAATTGGCGTTCTTGATCAAACCGCTGGCCGGCGAGATCGCGCCCGGATGCGCCACCCCCACCGGCAGACCGTCGGCGCCGACTTCGGCCTCCAACGCCTGCACCAACTTGGTGATCGCCGCCACGATGGCCGGATAGTCATCGGCAGGCGTCGGCACCCGCTGCGATGCGCGTTCAATACCGGATTCACCCAGCACTACGCCGGCAATCTTGGTCCCGCCGAGATCGATACCGATGCGCATGCCGCTAAAATTTCTCCTGATTCCGAGGTCAAGCTCTGCACTTCAGTCTTCGGTTCCACTGCTGCAACAACGACCACCTATTCCAGATTGGCGGTCTTCTGCACCCGCAGAAACGTTTTGAACATAGCGCGTAGACCGGCTCCTTGCAGATCAGGCTGGAACGCCGGGCGCTATAAAGGCCAGCATCGGCAGGATCAACGAGTGGTCGTCGATCATTTCCATGACGATGATGGCGCCAGTCCACGGAGTCTGTGTCACCCCGGTGAAATAGCCGACCATGCCTATCGCGACAATGATCGACGTCGGCATCTGTGGCAGGGACGGCGATCCGCACGGCAACTGCGTGCCACTGACGATGCCGGCCATCGTCAATACCCAGCTGATCTCATCAGAGTTGCGGAGTCTACCCATTTCGGTCAACGCCGCGCGGCTGTTAGCCGTCAGTTCCCGGGCCCATCGTCTACTGGGACCGATTCCGGGGAACGGGACGGCGGAGCGATCAGTGCCCGGAATGATTCGATGGAACCGCTTTTGGCCGCCACCAGCAGGCCATCGCCCACCTGAAGCTTGGTGTCACCATTAGGCACGATTTCACTCTCACCGCGGATCAGGCCGACAATCAACACGCGCATATCGGCAAGGCCAAGGCTGCGGACTTCGCGCCCCGCAACCGGCGTGCCTGGGGATAAACTGAGGCTGTAAAGCTGCTCCTCGTGGCGGCTCAGGGCGACGCCTTCACCGCGATCAAGTGCGCACTGCAATTCGCTGTCGAGGATGTCGCGGTCGAGACGCACCTGCTGGTGACGCAGCAGATTCGCTGCGGTCTGGTAGTACAAATCGCGATAAACCGGGCTGTCCGCAGGAGTGGGAACCTGAGCTTCGTAGATGGTCGGATGTTTCGCGTGTCGGGTCAGGTAGATCTGCATAATGAAGGCGATTGCAACAGCCACCATGGCTGGCGTGAAGAGCTGGAAGTCGCCGGTCATCTCGACCGCCATCACCATCGAGGCGATCGGTACCCGCGCCGTGCCCGCGAACACGGCCGCCATGCCGACCACGGCAAACCAGCTACCGTCGATATTGACGTGCATGATATGCAGCAGTGCTGCGAAGGCGGCGCCGAGCATGGTGCCCACATAAAGCGTCGGCCCGAACACGCCACCCGAGCCGCCCGAGCCGACGGTGAGCGCCAGCGTCAAAACCTTCCCGAGTGAAAACAGTAGCAGCAGCCAGACAGTGAACCCCGACTCACCCTGCAGGGCGAACTGTACGTAGCCGTAGCCGCCGCCGATGATCGGCGGAACCGCGATACCGATCAACCCGACCGCGAGCCCTCCGATCGCGGGCTTGAAATAACGCGGAATCCTGAGCGCGGCGAACCCGTCGCGAATGCGGTAATACACGGCCGGCATCAGCGCACCGAGCCCGCCCGCCAGAATGCCGAGCAGGCCGAACCACACCAGGTCCAACGCCTGGAAGACGTGGCTACTCGGAGGCACCAAAAACAAAGGCGTGTAGCCGGAGAAAGCGCCGGTGATTGCGTAAGCGATAGCGGCCGATATCAGCGTATAGATCAGTGCACCGCCTTCGAAAGCCATGCCCGAATAGAGAATCTCGACGGCAAAAATCGCCGTGCCGAGCGGGCTTTTGAAGATCGCCGACAAACCCGCCGCCATACCGATCAGGATGACGATGCGCCGCTCATCGTCAGGTAGCTTGAATACCTTTCCAAGGATGGCGCCCGCACCCGAGGCGATCTGCGCCGTCGGTCCTTCGCGGCCGCCTGAACCGCCACTACCGATCGTGATGGCACTAACGATCGTTTTGACAAACGGCACCCGCGTTCGCATCCGCCCATTGTTGCGGTGAAAAGCATCCACCGCGGCATCGGTGCCATGACCCTCAGTCTCGGGGGCAAGCCCATAGATCACGAAACCGGCCACCAGTCCACCAAGCGTGGTCGAGACCGGGACCCACCAATAGAAATGTGTAAAGGGCTTGGGCGCGGCGCCCATCGCGTGAGCCGCAGCAACGTGTATCGTGTGATAGTGGCCGATGTAGCCTAGGACGTAGGTGTCGGCCAAGTCCAGCAGATACAGAAACAACTGCGCGCCGAGCGCCCCGACCACGCCGAGCACAATGCATATCAGGATCAGGCGCGGAGCACGCTCAAGCTTAAGCAACCACATAGACGGGGAGCGGCCTTGGAACAGTGCAGACGAGAAGCATTATAGGGGTCTCAATTACTTGGCCCTCACGCTCGCCGACGTTGGCGATGCGAGCGCTAAACGATGATCGGCCGCAAACGCTGCGGAGCTCCACTCATTTGACTCACGCCTCCGTTTCAGTTGCTGCTACGGATCTCTACCACCTGTTGGAAGGTCGGCCGGTTAAGCCAACGGATCGGCGGCACGCTGAGCAAGCTGAAGTCGGTATGCCTGACGGCATCGTAGTCCTCCACTTTTTCTCCGGTCTTGCCGTCGGACGGATTGACTAATTGCGTGCCGTCCCAGTTGGCTTCATTGGACAAACCTCCAAGATCGGTCAGCGCATCGGTCAGCGCCGACAACACGGCAGTGCGGCAATCCGTCTCGGTACCTGTCCCCGCGCACTTGAGCGCACGGTAATCGGTATGCCCGGGGGTATTCAGGGCCATCTCCAGCACCCGTTTCATGTGCTCGAACCAGCCGGACTGATAGGCCGATCCTCCCGCGCCCGGAGCGTTGTAACGCCCCTGCAAGGCCAAGCTGTCGTTCCCCAACGCGGTCATCTGCGGCAGCATGGTATCAATCAGATGCTGCAGTAGCAATGGCAACACCACCTGCCCACGCAGGTCGGTATAGGCGGCATCGCTCATGATCTCGACCATGTTGGCGAAATTGAATTTCTGGTTGCTGGCCTGGAATGCCTTGAGACGGTCGGCCAGCATCACCACGCGCTGGGTCGTTCCCCAAGCGCCGTTGCTGTCGGCCGCCCACCAGCCGGGTGCCGGCTTGTTGTTCCAGGAATCGATGTAGCCGCGCGCCGGGTCGACGATCTGCGGATGCGCCGCCTCCGGCAGGTAGTCTTTGAACGAGTACGTGCCGGTCTCGGTCGGATCGCCCTGTGCCACCACCGTGACTCGCGGCGGATACGAAACACTGCCGCCATACTGGGCGAAGTAGCTCGAATTGGCGCCGTTGACCGCATCGGCATCTGACGCCCACTCGTAGTCACCGTTGCCCCATACCGGCAGGTCTGGATCCTGCTGCGCGTCGCGCATAGGGAACAAGCCACTTTGGATATAGCCGAGGTGCTGGCTGTCGATATACAGCCAGTTGAAGGTGCCGGTGACGCCGTTGAACACCTGCTGGAAATCCGCCGGCCCGGTAATGAGCCTTGTGCTGGCCACGGCGAACGGCGCCACCGTGGTGAGTTCGTTGTAAAACGTCGACCGCTGCTGCGAGATTGCCACCGGCTGGCCGTTGACGGTCGCGGTAGCGGTCACCGGCCCGTAATGGGTGCGCAAGATGTAGCGTGCCACTGACTCTGGCTGCGACGCGCCCCCCAGCGCGGCCGAGGCCGGCGTCGGTGTCGTCGTCCAGTGGTCAGTACGCTCGTAGAAGCGGCGACACTGAGGCCCCTTGCCGTCCTGTGCATCGTATACATAACCATCGGCGGACGGGAAGCCATTGACCAAGGTCAGCGACGGCGCGCTGCCGTTCATGTTGCACATCTTCGACACGCGGGTATCGACCAGATCCGATTCACCGGAGGTCGCGCTCCACGCGAAATTCTTGCTGCGGCCGATTTCGATATACGGCAGCATTGCGAAGTCGATCCCACGACCGTCAAAATCCAGCGGTGTGCCGCCATGCGAGTGCACCGCAAATTCCCACAGGAACTGTGGCACGTCATAACCCGTCTGCGGCCCCATCACCGCGATCGGATGACCGTCGGTGGTCTGGTCGGCGGTGACGGCGATGAAGTTGGACATGCTGGTGGGCATATCGATACCGGCGCGACGCAATGCCTGCTTGGCGCCCTGGATCGGATTGAACGAGGCCTGAATCAGGCGCGGTTTTTCAGGCTTCGTCAATAACAGCGCATCACCCAGACCGGCGACTCGTATCGGTGCCACGCTGGACGTGCCGTTCGCATTGACAGTGCGTGCCGGTAACAGGGGCTGTAGACCCGGCAGAATAGACAACAGCAGACCCCGGATTCCGGACAGGCTCACCTGCGAGGTGAGCGCAGTGATCTGCAGCACCGCGCGTGACTTCAGCGAACCGACATCCCACACCGCCACACCCGCGGGCAGCGTCTGTGGGCAAGTCTCATCCAGCGTGGTCGGCGACTGCGTGGCGAAGCGGGTATCGATTGTCGTCGGCGTCTCGGGATCGTTGGCGTGACGCAGGTCGCGCCACAGCTCGCAGGCCGCAACCGGGACTGTGGTCGTACCGGCCGTGAAACCTGGGTCCAGCTTCTGCAGCAGATTCTCATTGGTGACCTCACCACCACCGCCGGTTGCGAACTGCGATTGGATCAGGATGGCCGAAGCGATGATGTCGTTGACCGTGAACGGCGCCGGCGGGTAACCACCGGGCTTGAGCGTGAAATACTCTGGTGGTGTCTTCGGCGACGGCTGCCCAGAACCGCCAGGTGCCAGGTTGGCAATATAGGCGTTGATGCCGGCAACAAACTGGTTGGCATCGTTCTTGAATACCACCCCCAGCGGACCCAGTTGCTCTACCGTGGCGTTGAACATGTCGGTGAGTTCCTGTTCGCTGTAGCCCGCGGTCACCGCCAGATTGGCATCAAAGCGGGTAAGTCCGGGGGCGTCGCCCAGATAGCTCATGATCGTACCGCGGCCGATATGGCGCAGTACGTCGTCCAGCCACAGTCGGTCTTCAGCGTTGGCGTAACCGACGCCATACATCGCGTCGCTGCGGTTGAGTGCGTCGATGAACGGCACGCCCCAGTTGTCACGGGTGATGGTGACTTTGTCCCCCGACGGTGCGGTGACGGTTTCGGTGGATACCACCGTGTCCGGCGTCAAGCCTTCGTGCTTGAAGTAGTTGCAGGCCAGATCGGAAGACGTGGCATGCTGACTGATGTCGGTCGGCGGCGTGCAGGGCGCGGCCTTCAAGCTCGGCTTGGCGTAGGACAGATCGCCATACAACGACAACTGATCGTCGAAATTCTGTGGGTACTTGATTGTCGATCCGGGCACGCCGCCAGCGGAATTGCCATTGGAGCCTGGTGGCACCACGTTCAGGAAGACGTTGTTGTCACTGCCGGAGCCGCCCCCCGAAGCACCACCGCTACTACCACTACTCGACGGACCTCCACCGTTACCCGCGGCACCACTCCCACCGTTGTTTCCGCCGTTACAGGCCACCAGCGCCACAGACAGCAGCGCCAAGCTGACGACGATCCGTAACTTTTCCACGGCACTCCCCCCAAACGATGCCCTGGCTGCCGCCGGAATTAAATTGCGCCTTTATAGCTGTCGCGCGCCAGATTTTGGCCTCGGCCGCACTATAATCGCTGTCGCCAGAAGT
>CAJDWY010000012.1_pt1 | contig 12585 bp, 10 predicted proteins | sample 7391751 | NCBI WGS metagenome assembly CAJDWY01 (sample SAMEA7055745, study PRJEB34461) | soil metagenome | biome: terrestrial ecosystem; feature: Peninsula; material: soil | place: Antarctica | collected 2016
TGCCGAGTAGTGCGGTAAAGCCGTCCAGCTGCAACTCGACATCCAGCGGCAACGGCGACTGCATCCGGCAGAAGATCTGCATCAGTACACCGTCTGCCGGCGCGAGGCCAGACCGAGCACCAGCGGCAGCGGCAGGGCGATGGCGATGGCGAAGAACGTCCACAACAGCGGATAGACTGCGTCGAGACCGATGTCCTGCAGGTTGACCCACAGCTTGACCGGGATGCCCTGCGGGAAATAGGCGACGATCAGCACCACGCCGAGCTGCCTGGCTGATCGAACCGGTCTGGGCGATATGCTGCAGTAATTCGATGCGGCCGCGGCCGATCGAACCCGGTTCAGCCGCAGCAAACCACAGGCGGCCGCCGATCTTTATAGTCTGCTTTATCGACATACTGCGTTATATAGTTTTGTATACAACGCAAGACTAGCATCGTCTCCCGACTCCCGTCTAGATTACGATGGGTTTCGATGCTGGAGGGCATGCGAACGACTGGAACAAAACCTTGCCATGATCGAACGATCACCCGATCCAGGCCTCGAACCTATCGGCGATTTGCGCGATCATGGCCCGTGGCCCTTACACGGTATAACCGGTACGCGCGGTGGAGTCACTTCCCAATCGTGAATTTATCTTCAGGAGCACTCATGAAAACCATCCAACAATTGCACGATCTCGGCCAGAGCCTGTGGCTGGACAACATCACCCGCGACATCCTGGACGACGGCACTCTGGCGCACTACATCAAGGAATACTCGCTGACCGGTCTGACCTCCAATCCGACCATCTTCGACAAGGCCATCAGCGGTACCGACGCCTATGACTCGGCGATCCGCGCAAAAGCCAAAGCCGGCAAGTCCGGCGAGGCACTGTTCATAGAACTGGCGCTAGAAGATCTGCGCCGCGCCGCCGCACTGTTTCGGCCGGCATTCGATGCCACCCAGGGTGTCGACGGTTGGGTATCGATGGAAGTGTCACCCCTGCTGGCCGGCGATACCGCAGCGACCATCGAGGCGGCCGCTCGGATTCATCATCAGGCGCAGTGCGAAAACCTGTTCGTGAAGATTCCGGGCACCCCCGAAGGCATTCCGGCCATTGAGGAATCGATCTTCGCCGGCGTGCCGATCAACGTGACGCTGCTGTTTTCGCGCGAGCACTATCTGGCGGCCGCCGAAGCCTACCTGCGCGGCATCGAGCGCCGTCTCGAGGCTGGGCTGGACCCCAAGGTGACGTCGGTGGCTTCGGTGTTCATCAGTCGCTGGGACGGGGCGGTCAGCAAGAAAGTGCCGCAGGAACTGCACAACAAGTTGGGCATCGCCATCGCCGGGCGCACCTATCGTGCCTACCGCGAGTTGCTGGCCGCGCCGCGCTGGCGCAAGTTAGCCGCTGCCGGCGCCATGCCGCAGCGTCTGCTGTGGGCCAGCACCGGCACCAAGGACCCGGAGGCCCCCGACACGCTGTATGTCACTGCGCTGGCCGCGCCGGACACCATCAACACCCTCCCCGGCAAGACCCTTCTGGCGCTGGCCGATCATGGCAAGCTGGGGAGTATGATGGCCGAAGACGGCGTCGCCGCCGAGGCCCTGCTGGCGCGCTTTGCCGAAGCCGGCATCGACGTGCATGCCGTGGCCGAACAACTGCAGGACGACGGCGCCAAGGCGTTCGTCAAATCGTGGCAAGACTTGCTCGAGCACATCGCCGAACCACTATGACGTTGATCGACAGCAGCCACTGAAGACACCCACCCACCAGGAATCCGCCATGTCCGAACCCCTCGATCAACAATGCATCAACACCATCCGTTTCCTGTCGGTCGACATGGTGCAGAAGGCCAACAGCGGCCATCCTGGACTGCCGCTGGGCGCGGCGCCGATGGCCTACACGCTGTGGACGCGCGGGCTGCGCTTCAATCCGCACAACCCGCACTGGTGTGATCGCGACCGCTTCGTGTTGTCGCCGGGGCACGGCTCGGCGTTGCTGTACAGCCTGCTGTATCTGACCGGCTACGATCTGTCGCTGGACGACCTCAAGCAATTCCGCCAGTGGGGATCGAAGACGCCGGGGCATCCTGAACTCGGACATACGCCGGGCGTCGAGGTCACCACCGGGCCGTTGGGGCAAGGGCTGGGCAACGCGGTCGGCATGGCGATTGCCGAAGCGCAGTTGGCGGCGCGTTACAACCGCGACGGCCATGAGGTCGTCAACCACCATACTTACGCCATCGTCAGCGACGGCGACCTGATGGAAGGCGTCGTCGCCGAGGCCGCGTCGCTGGCCGGGCACCTGCAACTGGGCAAGCTGATCTGTCTGTACGACGATAACGACGTCACCTTATCGGCCGGCACCGACATCACTTTTTCCGAGGACCGCGCGGCGCGGTTCCGGGCCTATGGCTGGCATACGATCACGGTCGAGGATGGCAACGACGTGGCCGCCATCGACCAGGCGCTGGAACAAGCGCGCGCAGAAACCCGGCGGCCCACGCTGATCCTGGTGCGCACGCATATCGGCTACGGCTCGCCGGAACAGGACAGTTACAAGGCGCACGGTTCGCCGCTGGGCGCGGAAAACGTGCGCAAGAGCAAGGAAAACCTGGGTTGGCCGATCACCCCCGACTTCCTGGTGCCGGAGGAGGCGCTGGCCCACTTCCGCGAGCCTGCACAGCGCGGCGCCGCCGCCGAAGCGGCGTGGAACCAGCGCATGCAGGCCTACGCCAGGGCCTTCCCCGAACTGGCGCTCGATCTGCAACGCAGTCTCGACGGCGAACTGCCGCCGCAATGGGATGCCGACATTCCCGAATTTCCGGCGGACGCCAAAGGCATGGCTACGCGCGTCGCCGGCGGCAAGATCATGAACGCGTTTGCGGCGAAACTGCCGGCTCTCAGCGGCGGCTCGGCTGATCTGGATCCGTCCACCCATACCGCGTTGAAAACGGACGGCGATTTCAATCCGCCCACCACGCCCGGCCAAGATACCGAAGGCTCCGACAGTGCCGGCTGGAGTCATGCCGGCCGCAACCTGCACTTTGGCGTGCGCGAACACGCCATGGGCGCGATCGTCAACGGCATGGCCGCGCACGGCGGTTTCATCCCGTACGGCTCGACCTTCCTGATCTTTTCCGACTACATGCGCCCGGCCATCCGCCTGGCGGCGCTGATGGGGCTGCATGTCATCCACGTCTTCACCCACGACAGCATCGCCGTGGGCGAGGATGGCCCCACCCACCAGCCGGTCGAACAACTGGCCAGCCTGCGCGCCATCCCCAACCTCACCCTGATCCGTCCCGGCGACGCCAACGAGACCGCAGTGGCCTGGCGCGTCGCGGTGGAGACCCGCGGCCGCCCGGTGTTGTTGGCTCTGACCCGCCAGAACGTGCCGACCCTGGACCGCACCCACTATGCCTCGGCTGACGGCCTGCGCAACGGCGCCTATATCCTGAGCGATGCGCCCAACGGCAAACCCGCACTGATCCTGATCGCCAGCGGTTCCGAAGTCGGTCTGATCGTCGCCGCTGCCGAGCGCCTGGCGGGTGAAGGGGTGGCAGTGCGCTGCATCTCGATGCCCAGTTGGGAATTGTTCGACGCCTTGCCGCAGGCCCAGCGCGACATGGTGCTACCCCCATCGGTGACGGCGCGGCTGGCCGTCGAACTGGGTTCGCCGCAGGGTTGGCGGCGCTACGTCGGCGACCGCGGCGACGTGCTTGGAGTCGATCGCTTCGGCGCCTCGGCACCGGCCGACACCCTGCTGCGCGAGTACGGCTTCACCGTGGACACCGTCTGCGCCCGCGCCAAGGCATTATTGACGTAGATCGTTACGGTCGGTCGTCGGGGGGCATCAAAACCGATTGAAGCCGCCCCTCAGCGGTGGTATTCCCCCGCGCGCTCCGGCTGATAGACGACTTCCTCAATGCAGACGTTCAACATGCCGCCGCCCGGCCGCGGCCACTCGATCACGTCGCCTTGGGACAAGCCGAGCAGCGCGCTGCCGACCGGAGCGAGGACCGATAGCGTGCCGCCGCTGGCGTCGACATCTTTCGGATAGACCAAGGTGAGACAAAATTCTTCGTTCGACGCCGACACCCTGAATTTGACCTTCGAGTTCATCGTAACCACAGTGGACGGCATCGCCTTTGAATCGACGATGTCCGCACGATCCAACTCCCGCTCCAGCTCCGCCTTTCCCGGAAAAGCGTTGGCGGGCAAGGACTCCAGCAACCGCTCCAACCGGCCGGCGTCGGTCTCCGAGACGATGATCTTCGGTTTCATGTTTACGGCATCCCCGTGCAATCGGTTAACAGATGTGCTCATTATGCACGCAACATCTGCTTCTGTTCTCGGCAGTCGACGGCCAGCCTGCGCTGCATGACGGCCAGTGAGTTGGAATCCTGATCGACCCTCCAATGTAAAAACCCGTTTGCCAACGACATGGCACCACCCGACCCCACCACACCCCGCGACCGGCCCCAGCCATGATCGACAGTGCGCTGAAATCCGACCCGGCCCGCAGCCGTTCGACCGGGGAGTTTTTACGCAAGCTGTGGCGGCTGTCGCGCCCGTATTTACACTCGGCGGAGCGGCCGCGCGCATTGTTGCTCGCCAGTCTGATTGTGGCCCTCACCCTCGGCACGGTCGCCCTCAGCGCCGCCCTGACGTATTGGTACAAGGCTTTCTACAACGCCTTGCAAGCGTACAACGCCGAGTTGATCTGGCATGAAGTCGGCGTCTTTGCGGCCCTGGCCACGGCTTGGGTTTTGTTCAATGTACTGCAGCAATACTTCCTGCAAGTGCTGCAGAACCACTGGCGTCGCTGGTTGACGACGTCGAATGTGCATCGGTGGATGACGCGGCATACGTACTACCGCATGCAGATCACCGGCACCCGCGTGGACAACCCCGACCAACGTATCGCCCAGGACCTGGAATTTTTTACCGCACAATCGCTGCAACTGCCGCTGGGGCTGCTGAACTCGGTCGCTTCGATCTTCGTGTTCGGCATCGTGCTGTGGCAGTTGAGCGAGCCAATCAACATTTTCGGCACCCATATTCCGGGTTACCTGGTGTGGGTCAATGTCGCTTACGCGGCGGTCGGCACCCTCGCCGTGATCTGGATCGGCAAACCGCTGTTCTGGCTCAACAACATCTACCAGCGTGCGCAAGGCGATTTTCGCTACTCGCTCGCACGTGTGCGTGAAAACGGCGAGTCCATCGCCACCAGCCGCGGTCACGGCGCCACCGCTCGCAATCTCATCAAACGCTTTCAACCGGTGTTCGATATTTTTCACCGACGCATTCGCCGCAACATCGGCGTGAATGGCTTTTCCTTCAGCTTCAATCAAACGGCCGTTCTGATCCCGGTGGTGGCCGTGCTGCCCGCGTTTCTGGCCAAACAGATTCAACTGGGCGACATGATGGCGGTGCTCAGCGCCTTCGGCAGCATCCAGATGGCCTTCGCCTACCTGGTCGACAACTTCACCAGCAACGGCAGCGGCTATCTGTCGCTGACGGAATGGATCGCGGTTACTGATCGACTGGATGAACTCCGCGCCGAAAGCCTGGCGCATCCGAACCCGGCGCAATCCATCCGCGTCCAGCGCAGTGATCGACAACGCATCGTCATGCGTGATCTGGATCTGGCACTGCCGGACGGACGCCCTCTGCTGCACGACATCAACCTGGACATTCAACCGGGACAGCGCATCCTCATCACCGGCCGCACCGGCGTCGGCAAGAGCACGCTGCTGCGCGTACTGGCAGGCATCTGGCCCTACGGCAGCGGCACGGTCGAGATTCCGAACGCATCGATCAACTTCGTGCCGCAACGCGCGTACCTGCCAGAAGGACGATTGATCGATGCGATCACCTATCCCGGTGCCCGGCAGGTAGAACGAGACGAGCTGTGTCACTGGCTCGACCAGTGCGGGCTGGCGCACCTGCAAAAGCAGATTGACGAACACGACGCCTGGGATAAACGCTTATCCTTGGGCGAGCTGCAGCGGATCGCCTTCGTGCGGCTGCTGTCGACCAAGGCCCGCTGGAATCTGCTGGATGAGATCACTTCATCCATCGACGAAGCGCTGGAGCACCACCTCTATGAGCTGCTGATCCAAACCTTGCCGCAGGCAACGATTATCAGCATCGCCCATCGGTCTGCCGTGAAAATTTTTCATCAAACGGAACTACGGCTATTGTCGAGCGGAAATCTGCAACAGATTCGGCTTGGCGATGGCGACAGCGCGCAGGCAAAAGGAGATCCCCTTATTTCCAAGGGATTTTAAGCATCCTTCGGACTTTTTCGGGATCTTATTCGCGACCTGGACTCGAACCCAGGACCCGTACTGCGAGCGATCCTGCACCCGTGTCCTCCATCACCGCTTCAGGATGGCGCTCTCATGCTTATTCTTCGGCTCGCAGCAGATCCGACGAGCGGCGGAAGCCACCCAGCAGGCTGTCGATCATGCCGATCAGCGTCGCCAGCCAGGCCGCCAACGCGACGAAAAACGCGATCCTGGACAGCTCCGTCAGAAACGTCAGCGGCATGACCTGGGTGAGATGAAACGTACAAGCCGCGTACATGCCCATCGGAAACACGCCACTCCAGTAATGCGGATCGTAACGAAACACCACGCCGCGGATCAGATGACGCCACACCCCCAACGCCAGCAGCATCGGGATCCACCAGCTGCCGATGGCCCAGAACAGCAGCGTCATGCCCTTGGTGAAAGACAGCACCTCGGTGATCACCGGCGACATCGACGCGTGCGCGACCAGCAGGGTGCCGGCCAGGGTCGAGATCGCCACTGCCCCCATGTTGATCCAGTACGGCGGCACCAGATCCTCCGGCGACATCGCGACGAAGGTGTAGCGGTAGAAGATCAGCGGGATCAGCCACAGGTACAGCGCACCACCGCCGAGCCAAAAGATCAGCGCCAGGAACATCAGGTGCTGCCGCGAGTCGGGGAAGCCGCCGGCGGACAAGACGAGGACGGTCAGCACCGCCACCGCCTGCGTGGCCACCACCATGACCAGCCAGCCGCCGTTGAGACCGTGCTCGAGGTCGGGCTTGTGGGTCTGGACGGTCAGCGCAGCCAAGATGCCGTACATGATGACCAACCACAGAGTGCCGGTAACGACCAAACAGGCGGTGGCCAGCCCTAACGCATGCTGCTGCAGCACCAGTTGCGCCCCGAACACCCCGAAGGCGGCCACCGTAGTGTAGAAGCCGACGCCACGACTGTGGTTTTGCAAGTCGGCGAGGAAGGCGCGCGGGTAGCGCAGCACGCGCAGTAGCGTGGCCCCCACCAGACAAAGAAGAAACAGTGCGTTGAGCCAGAACAGCAGCCCCGCGATCCAGAACAGATCGAACTGGAGCGCGCCCAGTGCGACGATGCCGGTGGCCATGACCAGAGCGAAGTAGCCCGGATGCATGCACTCCAGCGACGGATGTGGCGCGTGCCCGAAGCTTAGTTTCATCGCGGCGCCGTCAGGGAGCGCAGCCTGCGCTCCCTGACCCGTTGAAATACCGACACAAGTAATGCCCTGCGGGTTATGCAGCCGGCGAAGCCGGCTGGTGTTCGAGCCACTACCTCTATCGGTTTCTGACCACTATCTGACGATTACTACGGCGTAGGTCTGGCCCGGTTCCTGACCACGACCTGGTAAGGCCTCCACAGGTACCAGAACGGTAACGCCACCAGGTGCACCAGCCGCGTGAACGGGAACAAAGCGATCAACACAAAGCCGTTAAGCAGATGCAACTTGACCGGCCACGGCAGGGAGGTGACGAAATGGGTCTGAGGATTGAGCATCACCAGTGATTGCAGCCATGGCACGGAGGTATGCACGTACCAATCAGCACCCCAGCGGTAGAGCAGCGACACCCACAAGCCCAGCACCACCTGCAACAGCAGGTCTGCCAGCAGCACCCAGTCCATAACCGAGGAGACGGCTAAAACGCGCGGTCGGGTCATGCGGCGCCAGATCAGCAAACATATCCCAAAAATCGTAGCCAACGCAATCGCGAAGCCCGCCACCTCCAAGCTGTACAGGGCCGCCGGCGTGGAGATGATTTGCGACCAGAGGCCGGGGATAAGGAACGCCACAATGTGTGCCAGCAAGACGACGGTGATGGCGTAGTGCCACGGCACTGAACCCCAGAACAGGCTTCGTTTATCCAGAAGCTCCGAGGACAGGGTCGAGTAGGAAAAGCGATCGCGACGGTAGCGCAAGATGCCGACTCCAACGCCGATCACAACCGCGACATAGGGTAATACCGCGAACAGGATGATGTCGCCGTTCATGATGCTTCTCTCCTCAGATCCGTCACATATGTTTTGTGCAACACCACACGCAGCGCTTCAAGCACTTGGTAGTAGGGGTGCACTCGTTTTACAACAGATTCGATTTCGCTGTCGTCGGAACCCATCTTCAGCACGAAACCGCCGTCGAGCTTCTCGCCGTTGTCGTCGCCGGCGAGTTGATAGCGGTCGACACCTTCTACGGCAGCATATGGGCTGGACTCTATGCTGTCGGGTGGTGAGATCTCCACGCCGGTGTCGCCGTCGAACTCCGCCGGGTGCGCATCATAGTCACTGAAGCCGGATTCGTGTCTGCTGGTCATGCGCTCGATCGCCGGTAGCAGCACCTCGCGCGTCAGAACGTCGGCTTCCTCATCGGCCTTGCTGTGGGCGATGAAGCGCAGCACGTTCGATAACCGGTCGGGGAGATCGTTCGGAAGGGCTTCGAATCCTTCGGCGCGATAACTGTCCAGAAGCCCGAGCATCAAACTGCTACGCTTGTAGTTCTCGCCGAACAACTGGAAACCCAAGTACGGATGGCAGACCGCGTTCAGGTCGAAAAACCCGCTATAGATTTCCTCGAGTTTGTCGATCTGGTTTTCTTCTGTGAAGCTGCGAAAGTCGTTCAGTAAAGCCGTGGCGTCGGGCACGGTCGAACCGAACAGCGCCTCGCACTCGACCACCTTCTCCGTCAGCCCCAGCTCGGGGTAGTCGAGGAGATCGGCGAATAGCACGAGGCCACGGCGGTGGTCCGGGTCGTGAAGCATGATCACGGCCCTCGTTGGGGATTGGTGTGAAAGCCAACGCCGACCCTACCCTTTTGGATGGGATAGTTTCGCGAGACTGGGTCGAGCGCGGGGAACAGATCCTCGACCGCCGTATCGCGTTCCATGGCGGGCATCACGAAACGCTCCTCATAGGTGGGCAGCGCGGTGAGCCGGTAGATCGCTTCCGCCTCTTTCGCAGTGATGCCGGCATCGGCGAGCGCTTTGTCCACCTCAGCTGCAGATATGGTCTTGATCTTCTGCGCGCGCTTGAACAAGCGTACCGCGACCTGCTTGCGATAAACCTCGCGGATGAGCTGCTCGTTGCCTGCCGAGAACATGCTCGCCATGTAGCGCACCGGCAGGCGCGATCTCTCGAGCGCGCTCATCATCGGATCCAGCCCCTCACTGTTTGGGGCGCCCGCCGTGTCGTACAGGCCCTTGTTCATCTTGCCGAGCACCGGACCCAAAGGCGGCACGTAAAACAGCATCGGCAGGGTGCGGAACTCCGGATGCAGCGGCAGCGCCAGACCCCATTGCTTAACGTATTTGTAAACCGGCGACTTCTGCGCCGCTTCGATCTTCAAGTCGGGGATGCCGCCGGCTTTGGCTGCGGCGATCACTTCCGGGTCGAAGGGATCCATGATGCAGTCGCGCTGCGCCTGCACCAGCGATGAATCAGGCGCCGTGGCCGCCGCCTCGATGCGGTGCGCGTCGACAAGCAACAGGCCGAGGTAGCGGATGCGCCCTACGCAGGAGTGGAAGCAGGCCGGGGGTTGCCCACTTTCCAGGCGCGGATAACACAGGATGCACTTTTCCGCCTTGCCGGTCGCCCAGTTGAAGTAGGTCTTCTTGTACGGGCAACCGGAGATGCACATGCGCCAGGCGCGGCATTTCTCCTGGTTCACCAGCACGATGCCGTCTTCGCCACGCTTGTAGATTGCGCCCGCCGGGCAGGCCCCCACACAACCCGGATTCAGGCAGTGGTTGCAGATGCGCGGCAGATAGAAGAACACCGTGCGGTCGATCTCCTGCATCTGGGCCATCTCTTCATCCGAGGCATTGTCGAGATTCGGATCATTGTTCGCGTATACCTGCGAGCCGCCGAGATCATCGTCCCAGTTTGGGCCGGCCTCGATGGTGTCCATGTACTTGCCAGTGACCATCGAGATGGCGCGTGCGGTGGGCTGATCGTCGCCCTCGGCCGCAGTGAACAAATTCTGGTAGTCGTAGGTCCAAGGTTCGAAGTAATCGTCCAGCGTGGGCAGGTAGGGGTTGTAGAAAATATTGCCCAACGTGCCCCATTTGCCTTGCAGGCGCAGGCGCAGGCGGCGCTTCTTCTCGTCGAGCACCCAGCCGCCACGATACTTGCCCTGGTCTTCCCAACGCGTGGGATAACCGGTGCCCGGTTTGGTCTCCACGTTGTTCCAGTACATGTACTCGGCGCCTTGGCGATCGGTCCAGATATTCTTGCAGGCAACCGAACAGGTGTGGCAGCCAATGCATTTATCCAGATGAAAGACCATCGATACTTGGGATATAATTTTCATGGTTTAGCCAGCCTGCAGTTCTATGAGATTATGGATAATGTTTTCAGTGCCCGACCCGCTTTCTGCCGGATGGGTTCCATCGGCGTCGGCGTCACTCACGGACACAATCTTGACAGAAAACTCTAGCGTCATGCCGGCCAGCGGATGATTGGTGTCGACCAGCACGACGCCCTGCTCTTTGTCGATTTGGGTAATCATCACGTTCTCGAAGTGCTGGTCATCCTCGCTGCGCCCGATGAAGCACATCCCCTCTTCGACTCGATCCACTCCGCCGAACATCGAGGCCGGGACCTGCTGCTGCAGCGCGCGTTCGCGTTCACCGTAAGCCTCTTCGGGAGGGATCGTCACCACGCAGCTCTCACCGGGCAGCTTGCCCTCGAGCCCACGCTCGAGGGCAACCAGCAGCCGTCCATCGCCGTGCACGTATTCCAGCGGCTTGTCACCCCAGTCCGACGAGCGGATGTGGCGGATCTCGCCGTTGGTACGCAGCGTGTAGCTGATCCCCACCCGCTTGCCCTTGCCCACCCGCAGCGGAGCAGGCCGAGTCGGTCCGGGGGGAACGAGCTTCAGCACTTTGGGCACGGGTATCGCGGCAGTTACCATTCCAGTTTCTCCATCTTGCGCACCACACAATAGGTGTCGCGCGTCATGATGCCGCCGGGACCCCAATAGTTGGGGAGGTAGCTGAACTGGGCGTAGCCGCCCGCCAGATAGACTGGATTCATGCGAGTGCGCGTCAGGCTGTTGTGCCCGCCGGCACGCCGATTGCCACGCTCCTGCGACTTCGGCATGTACACCGTACGCTCAACCGCGTGATAGTACATACAGGTGCCCGGCTGCACGCGCCGGCTCACGTTGGCACGACTCACCACCACGCCGTTGTCGTTGTAGACTTCGATCCAGTCGTTGTCCTCGATGCCCACCCGATCAGCGTCCTTGTCGTTGATCCACACCGGATCCATGCCGCGCGACAGCAACAGCATGCGGTGGTTGTCCTTGTAGGTGGAATGGATGTTCCACTTGCCGTGAGGCGTGATGTAGTTCAGCACCAGGCACTTGTCGTCGACTCGGCTTTGCAGGATGTCGCCGGCAAGATGTCCGTTATGCGGTTTGTAGGTGGGTATGTGCTCGCCGAAGTCGATGTACCAAGGATGATCCAGATATAGCGACTGCCGGCCGGTGAGCGTGCGCCAGGGCACCAGGTACTCGACGTTATAGCACCACGCGGCGTAGGCGCGTCCGTCGTTGGTTAGGCCGGTCCAGCACGGGCTGCTCAGTACCCGCCTCGGCTGACGTGTGATATCGAGGAAGTTCATGGTGACACCGCGCGTTTTCCCCGCCAGTGCATCGGCCAGCGGCAGACCGACGATCTCTTCCTCGTGTTTGTAGGCTTGCCAGCCGACCTCGCCGTTGGTCTCGGGCGCGAGCGCCAAGATTATGTTGGCCGCGTCCAGCATGTCCTCAAGGCTCGGATAGCGATTGCCGCCCCATTCGATGCAGCGTATGCGCCCGGGGTCGGGCGTACCGCCCACCGCGGTTTCGAGCATGCGGTCGTATTGCGCCTTGATCGGAAAGTGTGCGCCGTTGCCCTCAAGACCATTGCGCGCCAGCGGCCCGTACGAGATGAAGCGATTGTAAAGGTTTTGGTAGTCGCGCTCGACAATCTTCAAGTGCGGCATGGTCTTGCCCGGCACCGGTTTGCATTCGCCCAGGGCCCAGTCGAGGACCTGCGGCTGCGCGATCTCGTCGGGCGTGTCGTGCGCGAGGGCAGTCACGACCATATCGCGCATCGGCTTCGGAAAGGCCAGCGGGGCTAGTTCACTGGTCTTGCGCGCCAGCACCTTGAAAATCTCCCAGTCTGTCTTCGACTCCCATACCGGCGGCACCGCCGCCCCCAGCGGATGCACAAAAGAGTGCAGGTCGGTGGTGTTGAGGTCGTTCTTCTCGTACCAGAAGGCCGCCGGCAGCACGATGTCG
>CAJDWY010000014.1_pt1 | contig 12237 bp, 14 predicted proteins | sample 7391751 | NCBI WGS metagenome assembly CAJDWY01 (sample SAMEA7055745, study PRJEB34461) | soil metagenome | biome: terrestrial ecosystem; feature: Peninsula; material: soil | place: Antarctica | collected 2016
GGGGTTTGAGGCGCAGTGGAACGGTAAACGCACTTAAGCGTGCAGGGCAGGGCGTCAATACGTCGGGTGGTACGCCACGCCCTGATCCCAACGAGAGCGCCAATGTTTCAGGTAGGCCGAGGCGATGGCCGGATAATTCCAAATGACGAGGGCATTCTCGCTGTTACTCACTTCGGCGGCGCGCGAGTAGTTAAACGAGCCGGTTTCGGTGGTTTGGCCGTCTGCAATGATCACCTTGTCGTGCTGGATCTTGTAGTGACTGTCGGTGCGTACCGGGACGCCTGCGTCGACCAGAGTGTTGAGCGCGTGTGTCATGTACCGCCGTCCGCTTTCACCCTTGTCGACCACCACGCGCACGTCCACTCCACGCTTGTGGGCCTGTACCAGCGCCCGCGTGATGTCCGAAGCGGTTAGCGAGTAAGCCATGACCCGCAAGCTATGGTGCGCCGAGCCGATGACGTCCAACACCAACGTTCGGGCCGAACCTTCGGGTGAAAAACCGACTTGGATGGTGGAAGCGAAGACGGCGCCCGGCAATGCCAGCGCGAGAACCAGCCAACACGCCGCGGTGGCCCTAAGCAGACGTTTCACGCTTCGCCACCGGGTCATAGAGAACAGTGACGATGCGGTACTTTTCCATGTACACCACGACGTCTACAGCCTGCCGCACTTTCTTCAAAATCGCCGAGTATTCGCGGTGGCGCCCGGTGCGAGTGTCTTTGATAAGATCGGCGATACGCTCAGGGGTTTGCGCGGCGCTTTCGGCGTGCGTCGAGAAAATCGCGCCCCGGTGCCCCGTCCCCGCCGCTTCCATAAAGCTGTAGGCTGCGTCGTCGCGCAACTCAGTCAGCATGATCCGGTCGGGCGTCAGTCGCATGCACGCTTTGATGCACTGGCTGGCCCCAATGCGCCCTTCGACTAAGGGTCGCCCTTCACCGTCTTCCGCGCAGTACATCATGTAAACGGCTTCACGCTGGTTCGTCGCTTGCGCCTCGTGCACGTCTTCCAGGATGACGAGGCGCTCATCGGCCGGAATGTCTCTCATGAGAGCATTGGTGAATGTGGTTTTCCCCGAGCCTGTCACCCCGGCGATAGCAATGTTCCGCCTGTACTTCACGGCTTGCGTCAAGAACGGCCCGAAGTCGTCACCACAACTGTTATACGTCCGCAACAAGTCCTCTTCTAAGGGCAGCAGCTTCTTCGCGTCAGCGTAGACTTCACGCTTCGCCCCTTTGAACAAGCCTTCATTGCTGTAATCCATAACCGTCTTGTTCTGCACGATCTGCTTTCGGAATGCGAGAGCGACAGTGCCATCTACCACCGCGGGTGGTAGGCAGATCACGCCACGAATGCTGTCCGGTAGCTTTATATCGTTGACCGCTTCGATCGTTTTATGGTCGTAGTGGAGTAGCGTGTTGGTGAGCCGCTTGACGTAGGTAGGTGTGACCTCGGGCACTGCATGAAACAAGCGCCCTCGGGCGGTCGTGTCGCAGACAACTTCGCCATAGCGGTTGATGCGGAGCTCAAACACTTCGGGATCGGAAAGGAACCGTTGAAGCGGCCCGAGCGTGGCCCGGACTGCCGCATCTGGACTAATTTTTAACGCTGTTGCCGTTTCCATATTCGAGTTTGTAGACGCTAGAGAAGTCCAAATCGCGGGCAACGTAGATGGCAACCGCTTTGCCTTGCCGGGCGTAAAGAGTGGGCGGTATGTTGATGGTGGCGCGCAGCACTTCGGTCGCCATCTCGTTACCGGTCGCTTGCGTGTTGCCGAGGTTCACGGTGGTGTTGCCGCTCTGGCCGGAGTTGGCTGCCGCTTGGATAGCCGCTTGCCCGGCGTCCGAGAGTACCGAGACCAGCAGTGCACCACCGAAGCGTTTCCAGAAGTGGCTGTTGACCTGGCCGGGAATGCCGGCGCTGCCAAGGTTGCTGGTACCGGGGCTGTTTATATGCACGATTACGTTTTGGGGCGTCCGAAGCCGCGTCCACAGCACGAACACGCGATCCTGCCCTTGGGCCAATGCCGAGGCGACTTCGCCCACCACCTGCGTGCCCTTGTCGATCAAGCGCACCTTGCCGTTGGCCGAGTACACGTCCCGGCTCACTTGACACCCGACCATGCCGGGTTGCGTGGAATTGAGTTCCGTGGTCGTGCCACAAGGTATGAGCGTGCCCATCGGGATTGTGAATTCGGGATGCGCAAGCATCGACGCCCACACGCGAAGATGCGGCGCGGCTCCGAGCCGTTGCGCCAATGCGGCACTGGCCTTGCTGTCGTGCTCGCGGCCGCCACCAAGTAGGCTGCCCCCATCGCTACGCTGCGCCGTCACCGTCTGCCCCCCGGCGCTGGAACCACTGTTACCGTCCGAGCCGTTGGAAAAGTCGCTCAAGCGGCGCTGTAGCGCCTTCTGTGCAGGCGTCAGCTCCGGTTTGCCGCCGGCGCCCGCGTTGACTCCTGTCCGGCTTGGCGAAGGCGCCGGCGGTGGGGGGCTCGTGATATTCCTCGCCGCGCTGTTCGCGTTCGATGGCGTAGTGCTGAACGCGTAGCGTGGCAGCGAGTTTTGCAATGCATCGGGCTTGTGGTCTTTCGTGGTCGCTTGCCGCACATGCTGGCCGACCGGAAGGTTCCGGTAGACGATCCACGCCATGATGATCAGACCAAGCAGCAGCATGAAGTAAACAAAGGCTTTCAGCCCCGGGATCTTCTTTTTCGGGCCTTGATCGAAGCCGCCTCGGCCGTCATCGAAGTTGGTTTCCTCATCAACGTTGACTTCCCGGCTCATGGGTTGGCCCCTTCATTCACGTCAAGAACGCGCCGCACGTCGGGTGAGTCCGTCCCGCTCGGATTTGCACCCTCGCTCGGCTTGTAGCCTTTGTTCACCACCCCCACCACCTGCTTGCCGTAGCGAATGCGCCACTGGCCGGCCACGCTATGCGCCACGATGATGTTGTGGTTCTCGCCTTCGATAGAGACGTTGGCAATCCCCTCCTTGCTGTCCGGCCCGACCGCAAAAAGCGCCGGAAGCGTGGCGTTGGGCGCGAAGCGGAAGAACGTGAAGCGGTAGTTGTCCCACACATTCAGGGGTTGGATGGCCTTTGAACCCTTGTCGTTGGACATGACGTAGTTCAAGTTGACCGGGCCAGCGTACTTCCACGCTTTGAGCGAGGCCGCAATCTGTTGCTTCTCCAGCGCTTCGGTGGTCAGCTTCGCCTTGGTCTCGGGGTACTGATACGTCACTTGTACCGTAGCCACCTTCATTGTCCACGGCACATGGATTAGGTGTCTTACCGGCGCGCCGTCAGACCCCTTGGTGGTGTAGCTGCTGATGGCGCGGAGCAGGATGTTGTAGGTGTGCCTGTCGGTGACGATGACGAGGTTCGTGTCAGCAAACTCGTCACTGGTTGGCTTGATGAAGTAGCTGTTGCCAACGTGCGCGAAGGCCCATGCCTTCGGATCGCCAAAGACGTGCGTGATGTACTTCTCACCAGGAGCCAACACGATATGCACGGCGAGGCCCGCAACAGCGTTGATGACGACCGTGTTGGTTGGGCTGTACTCCACCGTCTTGATGCGGCGGTCTTGCTGCGAGCCATCCGGGTACGAAGCCGCGTAGGCGTTGCCGGTGAACAGCACCAGAGCTGCGCACAAAGCCGCAGCGGGCGCGCTTTTACGCGATTTCATGTCAGTTGCCTCCCACAGCGACGGGCTGCGCCCGGAAGCTCAGAACGCGGAAGCCAAGCGGATTGATGAAGCGTTGTGAAGCCGTTTCCGGAAAATTCTCGTATTTGTAGGCCAGAACGGCGATCCACTCTTTTTGTAGCTCCGGCATGGGTCGGTCGCGGTACTTGTCTTGTGTGCTAAACCGTATCGTGGCCGTGCCCGCCTTGCGGTCGAGGATCACTGACGAAACGTGAACCCGTGTCGACAAGCTGTCGCCCAAGCGTTTGTCCTTGGCGTCCGGCCCCGCGAACTGGTTCAGATAGGGCTCGGAGACTTGCGGCGCGGCCATAAGACCGACAGCGTTGTAATCGGCCTGCGCGGAATAGAAGTCGTAGCTCTCGTAGTGAATAACGAACTGCGACACCCAGTAGCTATCGACCACTTCCCCGTAACTCGTTTTTTGGTCAGGCAGCAGATTTACTTGCTGCACCACGCCCGTATCCTTGTTAATCGTGAGGATGTGCTCTGGGATCGGCTGCGAGTAGCGTTGCACGACGAATCCGGCAAGAAAGAGTGCCACCACCGCGAGCACGGCACCGACACTAGCGACGATCCACGCCACCTTGCGAGACTTCAAGACCTCATCGAGCACATCGACTTCGAGGCCCCTCCGTTCCTTCTTGTACTCGTCGATGCGGTCACGGGTAATGCCGTGCTTCTCGCGGAGCATGGGCTCGGCTTTGACTTCATTTTCGACTTCACTTGCCATCGCTGTGCCTTCCACGCGCTTGTGGCTGGTATGGCACCTGTGGCGGCCACACCCGGTTGATCGGCACCAGGTGGGTCATGTTCGGTTCCGGGGGGGGCGTGGGGCTTGTCGCGCACGCTGACAGGGCGACCACCACCGTGAGCGACAGTCCACAACACACGGCCTTTACTTTCACGGTGTTTTCCTCATTGGAGCTTAAACATGTTCGTAATATGTCATTGATATATCATTTTCAATGACTTTTAACACAAACAAAAAGACTGCGCAACTGCCCGTCGCGGGCAGCCGCCAAACACAAGGATTATTTAGCGGCGAGACCCGCGTGCAAGGCCGCGCATCGCACCGCCGACGGCCCCACCACCTGCACCCACGGCGGCACCAGCGGCGCCACCAACCGCCGCGCCTGCCGGGCCGCCAACCGCACTGCCCGCCGCTGCGCCGGCACTGCCACCGCCTTTGGCCCCGCTCGCTGCGCCCTTTGCTGCCCCCATCCCCATGCGCCCGCCTGCGGCGGCGCCACTTGCGGCGTTCCTAGCCGTCCCGCCAAACCCATGAGCGGCCGCTTGCACACCGGAGCCCCACGAGGCGGCAATGCCAGGTACCGCCTTCATAATGAACCACGAAGCGACAGCAATAAGCCCTGCTCCCACCGTGAGCGGTAAAAGTTGCTCACTTGGGCCGGGTGAGGCGGCAGCATTGACCAGCTTCGAGATGAACTGAATGACGAAACCAAAGACCAAAGTCAGCAGCACGGCCACTAAAATGTAGTTGATGATGGAACCGATCCATTTGGTAAATAGCGCCTCGGTACTTCGGAAAAGTAACGCGAAGATGAAAATTGGCCCGAAGCAGACCGTAATAGCCAGCATGAACTTCGCCATGAGAATCAACCCGGCTCCAATGGCACAGATAAACACGGTGATGATGAGGATGCTCGCGCCAAGCAAGTACATTGCCATGCCGGAACCGCTAAACAAGCTCCCATGCGTGAACGCTTTGCCCGCTGCCGTCATGCCGTCGCTTAGCGTGTTGTCGATGACGTTCGCTGTTTGGGCACTACTTTGCCCATGCTGCCCGTTGACGGTGAGCACGTTCGACACCTGGTTTGGAAGCGCCAAGGCCGTTTGCGCGAGTTGCGTTTGGTAAAACCCGCCCGCACTAGCAAAGCTAATAATGATGGCGTATCGAAGAAACTTCTTGAACAGACTACTCATTGGGTCGCCGCCAGGCGTCGCCATCATCGACACGCCCTCGGCAAGTAGCGCTATGACAAGGCCGAGCGCCACCCAAGGCGTAACCAACGCGATCATGTGGGAGATATTAGCGGCGACGAAATTGGTTGCCACGTTATCGACGCTTTGAAAGACCTGGGACGTGTAATTGAAAGGCATTGCCGACTCCCTGCGTTACTTCTTTTGATTCGGCCCTTTCGGCGTAATGTCGATGGACTTCCACTTGCCATTGCCAAACGCCGCGGCCGACGCTACCGCCTCGATGGCGTTTTGACAGTCGCCGGACACTTGCCGGGCGGCGTCCTGCTTGCACCATGCCGCTTTTTTGCCTGCCTCCTCACTGTGTTGCTTATACCAGCCAACGGTATGCACAGATTCCCCGCAGCCTGCCAACACAAGGCAAACTGCTAGTCCGGCTGTCGTCATCCATACCTTCATAGTCGCCTCACTGCCCGCTTGTAATATCAATAGCATTCCACTGGCCACCTAGGAGCGCGTCGCCATACATGTAGCGGTTGTTCGCTTCGTTTTCCTGTGTTTCTAGCAACTGGCTTTGCGCTCGTTGTAGCATCGCCATCGCTTGGAGCTTTTCTTGTTCTGCTTGAATGGTGCCCTGCGCCGTCCCAATGCGGGCTTGCAAGTCGGCAGTGTCCTTTAGCGACGAGGCCGAGTTGATCTGTTGTGTGAGGTCTTGCAGGTTCGACAGATTGCGCATTTGGTCGTCGTACACCTTCTGCGTCATCGCCCGGTTGTACGCGCCTTCTTGCTCCCGTTGCTGACCCGCGTAATCAATTGCCTGGGATGGCGTCATGCCCGCGATGTTTTGCTTCATCCGTGAAAGCATGGCGCCGGCTGAATTCGCGTAGGGCGACGAACCACCGAGCGTATCCCCGTAGACGTTCTGCCAATCCTGCGGAAAACTGTTGGCCGCCTGCCCGATGGCGTTCGGTAGCAAGCTGCCCGCCCCGGATGATCCGGTCAGCGCTGCATACTGTTGCTCCATCTGTCCGAGCTGGTTCTTGAGTTGCACCAGTTGCATTGCCATTTGCTCGGCGCGAGCCGCGATCGAAACCACATCCGTGACTGGAATTTGCGCCGTGCTCACAGTTGGCAATGACGCCAGCGCTGCCGCGATGAAGCCCGCCATGAGGGCCGTGCGAACTGTCTTCATTGTCCTTTCCCCTGTTGTTGACCCAGTACCGACCTCCAATACAGCGGCAACCACTCATCTGGATCGTCACTGCCGACGGCGGCAATGATCTTGTCCATGCGCTCCGCGTTGTCGGGCGTGCCTGAAAGCACGCTAATTTCTTTCTCCATGTCGCGCAGCACCATCTTTGCCATCGCCGACTTCTTGCCCTGTTTCACCAAGAACTCGCGGCTACCTTCTGGAATCGACCGCAACGCCTCATACTCGGCCGCTGTCAGTCCCAGGCGCTCCGTGTAGTCCTTCGGATCGGCTCCGGGGTTCTCCAAAAGCAGCAGTGTCACCACCGCTTGTACGATGGTTTTGCCAATCATGCTTTCCAACGCATCGTTGGGTTCCTGCGTTGCAAACACGTAGAGGCAGTCCTTCTTGCGGTCGGTTTTAAGCCCGCGTTTGACTTCCTTTGCCAGCACCGGATCGTCGAGGTACTGCGCGAACTCATCGAACACTTGGATGCTGCGCCGCTTGCCGTCGATGGACGCCCGGATGCGATATTGCAGATACATCAGCATCGGGGTCCGCGCCGGCGGCGATTCTTCATCCTTGCCGGTGATGAAATCGGTTACATCGAACGCATAAATGTCGTGTGTGAGCAGGTCGAGCGTGTCCGCGTCATTATCGAATAGCCACCCGCGCTCCCCACCCCGGCACCACGGTTCCAGCAGTGACACCAGGCTTGGACGAGCGTTGCCCTTGAAGCCCGAATAGGGCGCGGGGATGTGCTGCACCAGCGTCGTGAAGTTGCGCATCGACCGCTCAATTTGGCTATCGGCCCCCATGAGCGCGTCCACGGCCTCGCCGATACTTTGCACATCATCGTGCTCCAAGGCCCGGCCCAACGACGTGCGGGCGCAGACTTCGACCAGCCGTTTGCACATGGCGATGTTGGGGTGGGTTGGATCCAACTGGAACGGCTGCCAGCCCGAAGCCTCGCCGTCCTTTAACACCGTGTAGTGGCCCTTGAGTGCTTTGACCAAGGGTTTCATGCCCTGATCCTTGTCGAAAATAAACATCCGTGGGTTGAACTTCGTTGCCTGGGTCAGCAGTGCGCTCAACAGCGTCGTCTTGCCAGAGCCCGTACGCCCGAGAATCATGGTGCTGCCCGCTGGACGCTTGCCGTAGCTATCCTCACCTTCCGGGGTGACATGGAAGTTGAAGAACAAGGGCGTTCCCACCACCGACTTGAACAGCATCACCGCATCGCCCCACGGATTACCGTGCGGCTTGCCCGAGTGAAAGTTGTGAAACGGCGCGAAGCACAGGAAGTTCCAGCTATTGATCGGCACCGGACGCGGGACGAACGTCGCGTTGCCCGGCAACTTGGCGTAGTAGGCCGCCTCCGAGGCGAGCCCCACCGGCGCGGCCGCGATCGCGCACTGACTCAGCATCACTCGCGCCTTGCGCGCTCGGCTCTGGGCTTCCTTGGCCGTGCTCCCGAAGACGTGAATCGTGGCGTGGTGGTAGCCCATGATGAAGCGTCGCGCCACCACACCATCGGTCGCTCGTGAGATTTCGATAATCTGCGATTGACTCGGATCGCCCGTTTCCATGAGCGACTTTTGCTGGTTCGTCAAGAAGTGACGGGCCGCGCCCATCGACATGCAGCAAAACGACTGCGTGAAAACGTAATCGAAGTCGGCTTCCATGAGCGCGTTTAACTGTCCCGGCTCCGTTTCCGCGTCGTAGTCACGGATTTCCACGCCGGCGGTGTAGAAGTTGTGATCCACGGTGCGGATTTGCAACACATCGCCCCACAAGGAACTCACGGGCCGGTTGCGCATGAGGTAGGTGCGGATGCGATCTCGGCACACCGGAGCCAGCGCCCAATCGCCGTTGGCGAGGAACCCGAGCCATTCGAGAGCGGAGGAAAAAGCGTGTTGTTGGCCTACCGGCGCGGCTACCGCGGTGGAGGCCGGTTCAGGCACCGCCAATAGATCGCCGTCGTCGTCCTCTGGGTTCGTTTCGACAGGTTCCGGCTCGCGCACAAGCTGCCCGCGCTTGTCGCGGTAGTAGATGCCCAAGCGCTCGATGCCGTAGGGCTTCATCATGCCCATCACCTGATCTACGCGTTCTTCGAGGTCTAGCAGCGCTTGTGCCTGAATCTCGCTCAACTCTTGGTGGTTTGGACGATCGAACTTCGCCATAAATCTTTGCGTGAAGTCGCCCACCGGATTAAAAAGCAACGTCAGGTACAAATCGTTGACCATGAGTGGCGTGTCTTTGAAGAGCTTCGCATAGGCGTTGTCGAACTGCCGCGCGAAACCCAAGTCGTACTCGCCACGCCGGTAATCCTGTACCGCGTGGTGGTGCTGATGTACCCACACCTGTAGGTGTTCATCACCAATCGTCTTGAAAAGCTGGTTCAGATCGCGGTGCCAATCCAAAAGCTCCGCGTTTGAGGCGGTTTCATGTGTCCGGCCCGCCACCTTGAACACCGTCAGGTATTCCCCGTTGATCGTACTGATAACGTGATCGGTAACGTGATAGGAGTACGGCAAGTAACGAATCCAGCTTGGTTCCTTGCGGAACCTCTTAGCGGCTTGCACGTCGCGGGCAGTGACAGCCATTAGTCTTTCCCTTTGTAGTCCACGGTGCTGTAGGACGAGCCGCCCCACAGCTCTGTAAATGGCGAGTTGATGCGGTTGAAAACCTTGGTGCGGGCAGTGAGCACAAGGATGCGAAACATCCGATCATCGTGCTTGGCAATGCACCACTCGGTGAACCACAGCAAGCCGAACAAGCCCACCGCCCAGGCGTGCATCGTCATGAATGCCGCCGCGCAGAACATGAACGTTCCAAGCAACACCATGCGCGGCACACCGCCAAACGTCGGCAATCGCGTAGCTCCCTTGAACAGTGGGAACACGCCGCTTTGATAGGGCACGGTCTACCCCCTCACGACAAGCCAAACAGGCCGACGATGTACGAGGCCGAGCCAATCACGATCAGGCCACCCACAACTCGGATGGCCCAGTTGTGATGCATGACGTGACTCATCCACATGACCGCCGTGACGATGATAAGGATGGTGGCGGCGATAGGAATCCACGTCATCATCCACTGCTTCACAGCGTTTAGAGACGAGGTGCCGGTATCCACTCCGGCGGCCACTGCCACATTCGAGGCGGCAATCAGAGCCGTTGCTCCGACCCCTGCAAGCCATTGCTTTGCTGTTTTCATGCGACGCCCTCTTTCCTGTTGGTGGGTTTCAAATGCGCTTCACACACGTCCACTGCTAGTTCCTCCACCAGCCACGAAGCCAAGCCCGATAGGCTGGCCCACGTCCGCACCCGCTGCGCCGACTGGACGCGCAGTGAGCATTCCAACGTCTCGCCGGCTTCGCTGGTTATCTCAAACACCGGGATCCACCTCTTGGGGCCGAGGCAGTACGCGCTTACTTTTTTGATCCGCTTTTCGCGGTGCACCGTCTTGAGCTGCTTTTGCAGAATCAGGAACACGCGCGTCTTGGCTTTCGTCACGGTGGGCTTTCTCGCTATGTGCGTTTGAGTCCTTGGTAACGAATGCGCCTGGGTCGGAATGGCCGAAAGCACCGCGCTCGCCTTCGGCGGACGGTTGCAACCGCTTTTCTGATTTCGTGGCAGGTGGCGGGGTGGCGGTGCCAGATGTGGATGGCAACAGAGCCGGCACCGGCAACGTTTGTGATGCCCTCATCACCTTCGCCACGTAGCCGTTATGAAACCCTTTCGTCGACGACCCCGTGTTGTAGCAACTCAACGCCTGGCGAAGCGCAGCCTGACCTTCACCGATCTGCGCCGCTGCCTTCGCGTAGCATTGCGAGAGCACCGCCGCACCGGCACGAAGGTTCGTGCAGCCGTTGAGAAGCCCCAGGCCCGATACGCCCAATGACTCAAAATTGGATGAATTGACCTGAGCGTAGCCTACATCAAAATTATAGCCTTGATGACTTAGCCACCGGATCGTTGCGGCAGCCTCGCCCGCGTTGCGCGGTTGACGCGGGAGTCTGTAGCTTCCGTTCACGTTGACGGCGAAGGGCTCCCCACGCGATTCAACGGCCACAACGTCGCGCATGGTGCTCGGCGCTACGCCCGGCGCACAGTGCTCAATGAGATAGCTAACTTCTGGCGGCAGCGGCGGGGCCGCATGAACCGACGAGGCAACGACTACGCTGGTTACGAAAATGTAAGCAGTTAATAATATGGCTTGATGCATCTTGTTATGCATTGAAACGTCGTTCCCAATGACTTACTATCATATACAGGTGAGCGTGCATGTCAACAGACCCAAAACCGCCTCGTGGCGGCAGGCCCACCCACAAACAGCCTCCGAAAGACGAAACATTGGAGCGTGAGCAGTTCGAGTTCATCCCCTTGTCTCCCGAAAAGGAGCCGAAGGGGCCGGCGCACTACCGCGACCCAGCAAACCCCTTTAACACCTGGACGGGCCTTGGGAAACGACCAATCTGGCTAAGCGAGTACATCGCCGCCGGCCGAAAGCTCTCGGAATTCGAGATCAAGGAGATCTAGAAAAGGAGACACGAACATGGCGAACGTCATACCACTACCCACCGGCCTGGCCCGTCAACGTCGCCTACGCGACGTGGACCACCCCGAATCGAACGAATCGCCCGCTGCGAATCCGCGCCGCTGGCAATGGATGCGGGCTGCCGGACATGCCACGGCGGCCCTTGGCACGCTTGTAGCTCGGCTTACCGCCCACTTCGTGCTCACCGCGATCGCAGGGGCGCTGACGTTCGTATGCGGCGCGATATTTCTGTTCGCCATGCTGGCGTTTCTGGCGCTGGCCGTGTTGGCGCTGGTGGAGTGCTACCGCCACTGGCAGGACACGGGTGTTTTCATCCCGATGGCGGAGGCCACCGGGGCGCTATTCGGTGCTTACCTCGGCACCGTGCTACTCGCTCGCGGAGCACACTATTTGAAGTACCGTGTTCAACCGAACGGAGGATGACCCGTATAAGCCCAAACGCCTTGTTCTCACCCCACCTGCTGACGTTGCGCCGCAGGGTCGTTCTCGCTCAATCTGAGGTTTGAGGCGGAACGGTAAGCCGGGTCAAGCATGAGTTCCGCGGAAGGCAGCCTTCGACCCGTTGCAGACGGTCGTGGGTGGAACCCATTGTTAGGTGCCAGCTTCATAGTCCGAGGAGGGCCTTCGTTAGCCCAAACGGCATCCGGCCAGCGCCACCAGTCTTTGCATAGGCCAAGAACTCTTGACCTCCACACCTGATGCTTTGCATGACGGTGTCGTCGCTTGGTGCACCCTCGATGATTACTCGCATGCAGATCTCAACGTCACTGGGATATAGACCTTCAAAGACTCGGCAGGCGAATGGCACACCGATCGCTTCATTACTCATATCTTTTCCAATGAG
>CAJDWY010000109.1_pt1 | contig 12176 bp, 11 predicted proteins | sample 7391751 | NCBI WGS metagenome assembly CAJDWY01 (sample SAMEA7055745, study PRJEB34461) | soil metagenome | biome: terrestrial ecosystem; feature: Peninsula; material: soil | place: Antarctica | collected 2016
ATCGCCCCGTGCAGCAGGTCAAGGTCTCGGGCCACCTGAGCCATCTGACACCGATGAAAATCGCGGCGGCTGCGGCCGTTGTTCCCGGCATGAATCTGTTCGCGGTGAACCTGCGTGCGGTACAGGCGAAGATCGAGGCATTGCCGTGGGTGGCACACGCACAGGTCACCCGCGACTGGCCGGATGCGTTGGGCGTGCAGGTGGTCGAGCGCCGGCCGTTCGCGCGCTGGGGTGAACACGCGCTGCTCGATACCGAGGGCCGCAGTTTCACGCTGGCGTCGGCCGACCTGCTGGCATCGCAATGGCATTCGATGCCGCAACTGGCGGGCCCGCCGGGTCAGCAACAAGACGTCATGCAGATCTGGAAACGGCTCTCTGTCGGTCTGGCCGGGACGTCCTTTGCGCTGGCGCAGTTGAGTCAGGACGCACGCGGCGACTGGAGCGCTCAGACCCGTTCCGGCGTGACGCTGCGCCTGGGGCAGGGAGATCTTGCCGCCAAGCTGGATTTGCTGCGCAACACCGTCTCCCATGCGCTGACTGACAAACTCGATCAGGTTGCCGCCATCGATCTGCGCTACACCAACGGTTTCGCCGTCAGATGGTTGAGCCAGGATCGAGCGCAGCACTGCGCCGCGCCGGCAGATGCCGCGCGTGGTGGCACGCGGCCGGACTGCGCCGCAGATGCCGATACCAAGACCGCTTCCATCCATCCGCCAGCGACCGCTCGCGTCGGGGAGAAACCCAAATCATGAGCAAACATTCCGCTGCCGAATACCTGGTTAGCCTGGATGTCGGCACCTCCAAGATCTCCGCGTTGATCGGCGAACTGAAGGTCGATGGCGGCATCCAAATTGTTGGCATGGGCCGGCATCCTTCCAAGGGCCTGAAAAAAGGTGTGGTGGTCAACATCGAGAGCACGGTGGAGTCGATCCGCCGTGCGGTCGAAGCCGCTGAGCTGATGGCCAACTGCCGGGTACGCTCGGCACACGTCGGCATCACCGGTGCGCATATTCGCAGCCTCAATTCGGTAGGAGTCGTGCCGATTCGTCATCACGAAGTGACCACACGCGATGTCGATGCGGTGATCGAAGCGGCAAGCGCCATGGCGATCCCGTCCGATCAGCAGATCCTGCACGTGTTGGCACAGGAGTTCGTGGTCGACGGCCAGGAAGGTATCCACGAACCGGTGGGCATGAGCGCTGTGCGTCTGGAAGCCAAGGTGCACATGGTCACCTGCACGCTGTCGGCAGCGCAGAACCTATACAAGTGCGTGGAGCGTTGCGGACTGGCGGTGGAAAAGTTGGTGCTGCAGCCGACATCGGCGGTGGTACCAGCGACATCGCGGTCTACAAGAACGGCTCGATCCGCCACACTGCAGTGCTGCCAATCGCCGGTGACCAGATCACCAACGACATCGCCGTGGCGTTCCGTACGCCCTCGCAGTACGCAGAGGAAATCAAAAAAGGTTATGGCTGTGCGCTACCTGAGATGGTGGTCGGTGACGAGGACATCGAGGTGCCCAGCGTCGGTGATACGCCGCCGCGCCGTCTATCGCGACAGATGCTGGCCGAGGTGATGCAGCCGCGCTTGGCGGAGCTGTTCCGCTATGTGCGCAAGGAACTGCATCGTGCCGATGTCTACGAATTGATCGCCGGTGGCGTGGTGCTCACCGGCGGCGTGGCGCAGACGCCGGGGATTCTGGAACTGGCGGAGGAAGTGCTCGAGATGCCGGTGCGGCTGGGTTTGCCGCATCAGGTCGAGGGTATGGATGAAGTGGTGCGCAGTCCGGCGCATGCCACCGGCGTCGGATTACTGTTGTTCGCGCGCGGAAACCGTCCGGTATACGCCGGCCGGAGACGGTGGGGCAGCGGCACGCGGCACTGGATGGAGCGGATACGAGGCTGGTTTGCGGGGCAATTTTAGTGGTACACGGGCGTGTCCGCGTGATCGGCGTCGGTGGTGGCGGCTGCAATACCGTCAACCAGATGGCGCAGGTTGGTATTCAGGGCGTGGAATTCATCTGCGCTAACACCGACCGCGATCATCTGGAGAAATGCGTGCCGACACTGCAACTGCAGATGGGCTCGGCTATCACGCGCGGTTTGGGCGCCGGTTCCAATCCCAAGGTTGGCCGTGAGGCCGCCGAAGAGGACCGTGACCGCATCCGCGAGATGCTGGAAGGCACCGACCTGTTGTTTGTCACCGCCGGCATGGGCGGCGGCACCGGCACCGGCGCCGCGCCGGTGATTGCGCAGATCGCCAAGGAGCTGGACATCCTCACCGTGGCGGTGGTCACCAGGCCGTTCCCACACGAGGGCAAAAAGCGGCTGCACATTGCCAACGAGGGCGTCAAAGAACTACAGATGCATGTGGATTCGCTGATCATGATTCCCAATGAGAAGCTGCGTCTTGTGCTGGGCGGCAGCGTTACCCTGCTCAACGGCTTCAAGGCCGCCAACGACGTGCTGCAGAACGCGGTGCAGGGCATCTCCGACCTTATCACTCGTCCCGGTATGATCAACGTCGACTTCGCGGACGTGAAGACGGTGATGGCCAATCGCGGCATGGCGATGATGGGCCTGGGTGCAGCCAGCGGTGAAGATCGTGCCGAGCGTGCGGTCGAGGCGGCGCTGGCCAGCCCGTTGCTGGACGATCTGGAACTCACCGGCGCGCACGGCATCCTCGTCAACATCACCTGCGATGACACGCTGACCCTCGATGAGCTGGAATTGATCAACGAGCGCATCAACGAGATCGCCAGCGCCGAGGCCGACATGAAGTCCGGCACCAGCTTCGATCCCAGCCTCAACGGCGAGCTGCGCGTCACCTTGGTGGCGACCGGGCTGGAGGGGATGCGGGCACGCCAACAGGAAGCCGAGGTCATCAAACCTGCGCGATCACTCGGTTATCAGAACAATGCCTATCTGCAGGGTGGCCAGGCGCAGGCATCCCAGCCGCGCAACGTGGTCACCTCGCTATGGTCCAGCGGGATCAAGGGCGCGCGCCCGGCCGAAGCCGAAGCCGAAGCCGCCGTGAAACCACGCGCGGCGCGGTCGCAGTCCGCGAGTTTGGCGGCACTGGAGCTCAACGAGGAATTGTTGGATATCCCGGCCTTCCTGCGGGCGCAGGCCGATTGAGGGAGTCGATGGACAACCGACGGGTTGCCCGCAACCGCCATTCACCCGTTCGTTAAGGAGGGTAAAGCGCGTGGAATAGCAGGAGCTCTATGTTATTCTTTGCAGTCCGACTGAGACGTCCGTGGTCGATGCCGCCGTTTGCGATCATCGGTCGGAGGTCCGTGCGCTACAACCAATACCGATGATTCGTCAAAGAACCTTGTGTCAACCTGTGCGTGCGCGTGGTATCGGTCTGCACAGCGGGAAAAACGTCTATATGTCGCTGTTGCCGGCGCCGGTCGACAGCGGCATCGTATTCCGCCGTGTCGACCTCGATCCCGTGCGCGAAGTACCGGCAAAAGCCTCGATGGTGGGCGAAACCACGCTCAACAGCTCACTGGTGGCGGAGGACGTGCGTATCGGCACCGTTGAGCATCTGATGTCGGCGTTGGCCGGCATGGGTATCGACAACTGCGTGGTCGAACTGTCCGCAGCCGAAGTGCCGATCATGGACGGCAGTGCCGCGCCGTTCGTGTTCCTGATCCAGTCCGGCGGCATCCAGCAGCAGTCCGCGCCCAAGCGCTTCCTGCGCGTCAAACAACCGGTGCAGGTCAGCGACGGCGACAAATGGGTGAGAGTTGAGCCTTACAACGGCTATCGCCTCAATTTCGCCATCGACTTCGATCATCCGCTGGTGCGCTCCAGTGCGCAGAACGCCGTGCTGGAATTTTCCACCACCGCCTATATACGCGAAGTCAGCCGTGCCCGCACTTTCGGCTTCATGAAGGAATTCGAGTGGTTGCGTTCGCGTAAACTGGCGTTGGGCGCGTCGCTGGAGAACGCCGTGGCGGTCGACGACTACCGTGTGCTCAACCGCGACGGCCTGCGTTACGAGGATGAATTCGTGCGTCACAAGATCCTCGATGCAGTGGGCGATCTGTACCTGCTGGGTCACCCGCTGCTGGGTGCCTACACCGCTTATAAATCCGGGCACGCACTCAACAACAAGCTGGCGCTGGCGCTACTGGCGGACCGCAGGGCCTGGGAAATCGTCGTGTTCGAGGGGGTTCATGTCCCAGCGCCGGTGACCTACAGCGAACTACCTGCCTTTGCTGGTTGATGTTCTGAACCGAGGCGGTGTGGTGGGTTTTAGACTCCGGCTTCAGATTCGAGAGGTGGTTGGTCTCACCTTGGCATCTATACGCGAACATTCGTGGCCGAAACGTATTTGCAGGTCACGCAAGAGGCCGTTTACGCGGAAGCGCAGCGCAATCAACGCGGCGGCATTGTCGGCGTGTATGACGAGGGTGCCGTCGCGATAGTTGACGACGTGCAGATCGGTGCCGGGAACTGAGTCCTTGGGCGGCACTGATTGGGCCCACTCTTGCAGGGCTTGCTGATAACGAATCAGCGACTGTGCGCGCAACAGCAATGCAGCCGTGGGGGAGCATGGGTCGATGAGACAGATACCGATTGGTCTGGCGTCGCCGTTCATTTGTGTATTTAACTTGAATCCGGAATGTAGCGTGAATATGGAACGACGGATTGCATGGCTGTCATTGTAGTTGGCCGCGGCAGCGGACGCACCTGGCGTCTTCGTCTGGAGCCGCGCAGTGTTCTGGTGTGGTTCCCGGTGATGCTGGCTTTGCTGCTGCTGCTGTCCGGCGGCTTCGCCGTTGGCTACTGGAGCCAACGCTCGGTGCGTCCGCTGCCGCCGTCGCTGTTCAAGACCTGGGCTGCGCAGATAGATCAGCAGCGTCAGGAAGTGGCAGTAGTTCGGTCCTCCGCCGATGAGAAAGCCGATGCGCTGTCACGCAAACTGGCACAGCTACAGGCGCAGGTGATGCGCCTCGATGCTGCCGGGCAGCGCATGGCGCAGATTGCCGGCATCAAATCCAACGAATTCAATTTTAACTCCATTGTGGCCGAGGGCGGGCCGGAGTTGCCCATCAGTAAACAGCCCGCGGTCATGGACGGCACACTTGACTCGATCAATGCACTGAGCAAGCAGTTGAGCGACCGCGAACGCGAGATGCATGTGCTGGAAGACATCCTCCTGACCAACCACCTGCAAAAAGAGATCATCCCCTCCGGCTGGCCGATCAGTCACGGCTTCATTTCCTCCGGTTACGGGGAGCGGATCGATCCGTTCACGGGTCATCGCAGTTTTCATCCCGGTGTCGACATCGCCGGCCCCGAAGGCGCGCCTGTCCATGCGGTGGCGGCTGGCATCATCACCCGGGCCGGGCCGGACGCCGGTTACGGCAATCTGGTCGAGATCAATCACGGCAACGGCTACGAAACACTGTACGGGCACAACGAAAAGATTCTGGTACATGTCGGTGAGCGCGTACACAAGGGTCAGACCATCGCGCTGGAGGGCAGTACCGGCCGCTCCACCGGGCCACATTGCCATTTCGAGGTGCGCATCAACGGCGGGGTCGTCAATCCCGCCCGGTTTGTCGAGGCTTCGCGCTGAGGCTTGAAAACTACAACCACCGATTTCACCGATCTCAGGAACAAAGTTTATCGGTGAAATCGGTGAAATCTGTGGTTAACGCGGTCAGCTAAGGCATAATAACTGATGCCCGCCGGTGTGCCGGTCGAGGCTCCTCCCGCAAGACTGATCAATTATGGCGAATAACCTGCTGGCCCGTGTTTTCGGCAGCCGCAATCAACGTACGGTACGCCGTATGCGCGGTTTCGTCTCGCAAGTCAACGCCCTGGAGACGCGGTTCGAGGCGATGGACGATGCCGAACTGGCCCATCAGACGGTGTTGTTTCGCGAGCGACTGGCCCAGGACGAATCGCTCGATTCCATGCAGACCGAGGCTTTCGCGGTGGTGCGCGAGGCCAGCAAGCGCGTGCTGGGTATGCGCCATTTCGATGTGCAGTTGATCGGCGGCAACATCCTTCACAGCGGCAAGATTGCCGAGATGCGCACCGGCGAGGGCAAGACGCTGGTGGCGACATTGCCGGCTTATTTCAACGCATTGCTGGCCAATGGTGTGCACGTGGTCACCGTCAACGACTACCTGGCGCGTCGCGACGCAGAGTGGATGGGCCGCGTATTCCGTTTTCTCGGCATGACCGTGGGCGTGGTGGCGGCGGGCCAGGAGCCCGATGAAAAGCGCGAGGCCTACGACGCGGATATTACATACGCCACCAACAATGAGTTGGGCTTCGATTATCTGCGCGACAACATGGCGTTCGCCATGGCCGACAAGATGAATTACGCCATCGTCGACGAAGTCGACTCGATCCTGATTGACGAAGCTCGCACGCCGCTGATCATTAGCGGTCCGACCGACGACGATACAGAACTGTATAGCAAGATCAACGCGTTGGTTCCTATGCTGACGCGGCAGCAGGAAGAGGACGGTCCGGGCGATTTCAGCGTCGACGAAAAAGCCAAGCAGGTGTATCTGACGGAAGCCGGCCACGAGAAAGTCGAGATGTTGCTGCAGCAGGCCGGCCTGCTGGACCCCGAGGACAGTCTCTACGATCCCGGTCAGCTCGTGCTGCTGCATCACCTCACGGCTTTGCTGCGCGCGCATCAACTATACAAGCGCGATGTCGAGTACATCGTGCGCGGTGGCGAGATCACCATCGTCGATGAATTCACTGGGCGCACCATGCCCGGCCGGCGCTGGAGCGATGGCCTGCACCAGGCGGTCGAAGCCAAGGAAGGTGTGCCGATCCAACAGGAAAACCAGACGCTGGCGTCGATCACGTTCCAGAACTATTTCCGTCTCTACAAAAAATTGTCCGGCATGACCGGCACCGCCGACACCGAGGCGTTTGAGTTCCAGGAGATCTATGGCCTGGAAGTGGTGGTGATTCCGACCAACCGGCCGATGCTCCGCGACGACCGTCCGGACCTGATCTACATGACGGCGCCCGAGAAATTCGAAGCGGTCGGCGAAGATATCGCCGAGGCGTACCAGCGCGGCCAGCCGGTGCTGGTTGGTACGGCTTCGATCGAAACCTCCGAAATCCTCGACGTCCTGCTCAAACAGAAAGACATCCCGCACGAAGTGCTCAACGCTAAGCAGCACGAGCGCGAGGCCGATATCATCGCCCAGGCCGGCCGGCCTGGCAGCGTCACCATCGCCACCAACATGGCCGGCCGTGGCACTGACATCGTGCTCGGCGGTAGCCTCGAGGCTGAGCTGGCCAAGCTGGCGGAAGACGATTCCACCGCGCGAGAGGCGATCCGTGCCGAATGGGAACAACGCCACCAGCAGGCGCTGGATGCCGGTGGACTCTACGTGATCGGTTCCGAGCGCCACGAATCGCGCCGTATCGACAATCAGTTACGTGGCCGCTCAGGCCGCCAAGGCGACCCCGGCACCACCCGCTTTTACCTGTCTCTGGATGACAGCCTGATGCGCATCTTCACGCCGCCGTCGATGCGCGGCATGCTGCAGAAACTGGGCATGCAAAAAGGCGAGGCGCTGGAGCATCGCATGGTTTCACGGTCGATCGAAACCGCCCAGCAAAAAGTTGAGGGCCACAACTTCGACATCCGCAAAAACCTGCTCGAATACGACAACGTCGCCAACGAGCAGCGCAAGGCGATTTACGAGTTGCGCGACGAACTGATGAGTTCCGAACGCGTCACACCGATGATCGAGGAAATCCGTGGCGATGTCGTCGAAGCCGCCATCAACGTCCACGTGCCGCTAGGATCGCCCGAGGAGATGTGGGGATTAGAGGGTCTGGAAGACGCGCTGAAGGCCGATTTCGCCATCGATCTGCCGCTGCGCCAGTGGCTCAAGGACGACGAGGAGCTCCCCGAACGTGGCCTGCGCGAGCGCATCCGCACGGCACTCGACGACGCCTACGCCGCCAAACGTGAACAGATCGGCGAGTCGGTGCTGGAGCACTTCGAGAAAGCCATGACGCTGCAGATTCTTGACAGCTTCTGGCGCGAGCACCTGGCGGCGATGGACTACCTGCGGCTCGGTATTCACCTGCGCGGCTACGCCCAACAGGACCCCAAGCAAGCCTACAAAAAAGAAGCTTTCAACATGTTCAACGACATGCTGGCGCGTTTCAAGCACGAGGTGGTGTCGACCCTGGCGCGGGTTCGGGTACAGAGCGCAGAAGAGGTGGCGGCCGCCGAGGCCGAACAGCGCCGACTGGCGCAAGCGCGGGCGATGCAGTTCCAACACGCCGAAGCGGCCGCCTTGGCCGGGGGGGCGGGTACCGCGTCAGCGGACGACGCGCCCGCCGCGGACGACGCTGGAGGCATGCGGCAACCCGAGCAGGAAGTTCCGGGGCCTGCCAGCCTGAAGCACGACACCTTTGTCCGCCAGGATCGCAAAGTCGGCCGCAACGAACCCTGCCCCTGTGGTTCGGGGAAGAAGTACAAACTTTGCCATGGGCGGCTGACGTAACATTTCGGGAATCGGGGTCGCTGTGCTCCCTCTCCCGCACGCGGGAGAGGGAATAGACTGTTGACTGCACTCCCACCGTCGCTACCCGTCTCCCGCCATGGCCGTCAATCTCGCTTCGCCTGAAAATCTGCTGCCCGTGCTGGGCGTGCGTCTCGGTGTCGCCGAGGCTGCCATCAAGCGTCAGGGCCGCAAAGATCTGCTGTTGATCGAACTTGCAGCAGGCAGCCGGGTGGTCGGTGTGTTCACGCGCAACGCGTTCTGTGCGGCGCCGGTGTTGCTGTGTCGTGAACGCGCCGACAAGGACATCCGCGGTCTGCTGATCAATGCCGGCAACGCCAACGCCGCGACCGGCCGTGGTGGCCTTGAAGACGCTCGCATCACCACCGCCGCTGCGGCCCAATCGCTGGCAGGCGATGACGACAGCGTGCTGCCGTTTTCTACCGGCGTGATTGGTACGCGACTGCCGGTCGACCGCATGTTGTCCGCCATCGATGCGGCTGCTGCCAATCTGCGCGCGGACGGCTGGCAGGATGCCGCGCGCGCCATCATGACCACCGATACCGTGCCCAAGGGCTCCTCGCGGCAACTGCAACTGTCCTGCGGTGCGACGGCGACCATCACCGGCATCGCCAAGGGCGTCGGCATGATCTGCCCGGACATGGCGACCCTGCTGGCGTTTATCGGCACCGATGCGCGGTTGACGCCGGCCGCCGTGAGGCGCTGTCTGGGCGATGCCGTGGCGGTGTCTTTCAACAGCATCACCGTCGATGGCGATACCTCCACCAACGATTCCTGCGTGCTGTTCGCCAGCGCGCGCAGTGGCGCTGCCGACATCGATCCCGATCACGTCGATTATTCGGCCGTGGCTGCCGCGGTCACCGCGGTCTGTCTCGATCTGGCGCAGGCGATGGTGCGCGACGGCGAGGGCGCCACCAAATTCATCCGCATCGAAGTCGGCGGGGCACGCGACGTCGCCGAGGCGCGACAGGTGGGCTACAGCATCGCGCACTCACCGCTGGTGAAAACGGCGCTGTTCGCGGGTGATGCCAACTGGGGCCGTATCGTCATGGCCATCGGCAAAGCCGGAGTGGCCGGACTCGACCCCGTCGGCGTCAGCGTGGCACTGGACGATGTGGCCCTGATAGAGCGTGGTGAACCGCATCCCGACTACCGCGAAGAACGCGGTGCTGCTGTCGTTGCACGAGCGGAATTCGCCATTCGCGTCAATCTGGGTCGTGGCCCAGCTGCAGCAACGCTGTGGACCTGCGACCTGAGCTACGACTATGTCAAGATCAATGCCGAATACCGGACGTGAGACGGCGGGGCGTGAAGTGGGAGATGAGGGACGGGAGACGGCCCCGCTGATCGATGTAGCCTGCGGGGTATTGATTGACGCCGCCGGCCGGCTCCTGATTGCGCAGCGGCCGCTGGGAAAGGTTGCGGCCGGCAAGTGGGAATTTCCCGGTGGAAAGATCGGGCCTGGCGAGACTGCGGCAGCGGCACTGGCACGCGAGCTGGACGAGGAACTCGGCGTTCTCGTGGTGGTGGCGGAGCCGCTGGTGCGGCTGCGACAGGATTACAGCGACCGCAGGGTCCGGCTCGAGACCTGGCGCGTGACGGCCTTCGACGGCGTGCCGCAGCCGCGTGAAGGCCAGCAACTGGCGTGGATTCGCCCGCAGGATGCGGAGACTTACGATCTGTTGCCATCCTGCTGGCGCGTACTGGCCGCGTTGCGTCTGCCGCGACATTATGTATTCACGCCGCCGACCGCGCCGCTGACCGAATGGCTGCCGCGGCTGCATCGGCTGCCGGCCGCTGCCTTGCTGCGTCTGCGGCGCCCGACGCTCGACGATGCGACTTACGGCATTGAAGCGCAGCAGTTGGCGGCTGCCTGCCGGAAGTTGGAACTGGGTCTGATTGTTGATCGTGATCCCGCTCAGGTCGAGCTATTGGACGCCGCTGGCTGGCACGCCAACTCGGCGGCGTTGGCGCGGCTGCAGGGCCGGCCGCTGCCACAGCAGCGCTGGTGTCTGGCCTCGACACACGATGCGCAGCAGCTGGCCCAGGCGCGACGGGCCGGCATGGATGCCGCCGTGCTGGCGCCGGTGCAGCCGACTCGCAGCCATCCGGGTACTGCTGCGCTGGGTTGGCCGAGGTTCGGCACGCTGACCGGGTCGGCAGGCTTGCCGGTGTATGCCCTGGGAGGCCTCGGGCCTGACGATCTACCGAACGCTCGAGATCATGGGGCGATCGGAGTGGCCGGCATTTCCGCCTACTGGTCGTCGTCCTCGCCCAGCGATGGCGCTTCTTCTGCGGGGATGGCATAGCGGCCATTGAGCCAGTCGCCAAGATCGACCAGCTTGCAGCGCTGACTGCAGAACGGACGCCAAGTGTTGCTGTCATCGAGCCGCGTGCGCTGGTTGCATCGTGGGCAGTTGCCGATGCGCGCGGCGACGCGATCCGCGGCCGGCTGCGTGCCGGGCTTTATGTCAGGCTTGAGGTCGATACTCATGCCGACGGGGTCAGAGTGCAGCACTGCATGTGAAATGGCACCGTTGAGGACTCCTGCACGTTGCGAGTGTTGACATCGCCAAGCCGCATGAAGCGGATCGAGAAGCGATGGCGGGTAGCACTGATTTCCGGATAGGCATCCAGGTCAGGCGACACCAGCACACGGATCAAATGGTAGTGCTTGTGCGGTGTGTACAGAAAAATGCCGTGCTCGGTGACCTGTTCGCTGCTCTCGGTACTTTGACGCAGCAAGCACAGATAGGCGCGGATCGCCGCTTCGAGTGCGCTGAGCTGGCCGAACCAGTGATTGAAATCGGCCAGTGTCCGCTCGCTCGGAAGCGACAGCCAGCGGTGGTAGGCCGGCAGATCGAACGCGCAGGTACCGCCGGGGATGGCGAAGCGGTTGAGCACGGTGCCCAGCAGATCGCTTTCGCGCAGGATCGCCGCCGGATAATGGGTCACCGTGGCCTGCAGATCGCGGCACGCGGTGTGCAGAGTGTCCAGCACCGAGCGCAGACGGGTTTGATCGATTTCCGGGTGCTCCACCAGTCGCGACAACGCGGCGTGCTGATCGCAGAGATCCTTCAACAGATCGGTTTTTAGATCTCTACGGCCGATCACGGACAACACGTCGAGCAGCGTGTGCAGCGCCGCGCGAGAGTCCCACAACGACTTGCCCGCACGATGATAGCGATACTGGTCAAACAGGAATTCGAGGCGCAGGAACGACCTGACCCGCTCGTTGAGCGGTTGTTCGAAGACGATCCAGTCGGCGTCTTCAGTCATAATTGCACCGGGTTTCGTATGAATACGTACATCATTGACCATTGTGTCGTTCGCGCGCCGGATGGGCAAGCGCCGATAAATTTAGGGCATTTTCGGAGTTGCAGCCAGTTGCAGATAAAACCGATGAAGCCGCTGGATAGCTGGCAGGATGCTGGCGTCGCCTGCCGAGTTGTCGAGCACATCGTCGGCACGCGCCAGACGGGTTCGCCGCGTCGCCTGAACGGCGAGCATGCGCCGCGCCAGGGCCTCGTCGTGGCGATCACGCGCCAGCAATCGGGTAATCTGCACCGGCTCCGGCGCATCCACCACCAACACCCGACCGACCAGCGCGTCCATGCCGGATTCCACTAGAATCGGCGCG
>CAJDWY010000107.1_pt1 | contig 11805 bp, 12 predicted proteins | sample 7391751 | NCBI WGS metagenome assembly CAJDWY01 (sample SAMEA7055745, study PRJEB34461) | soil metagenome | biome: terrestrial ecosystem; feature: Peninsula; material: soil | place: Antarctica | collected 2016
CCTGCAGGTCAACTATTTCGTCAAGTGGAAGATCGGCGATACCCAGACCTATTACCGCGCGACCGGCGGTCAGGAGCTGGTGGCGATGGATCGCCTATCGGCCGTGATCAATGGTGGGCTGCGCGACGAGTTCGCCGCCGCTGATGAAAAGCACGCCATCGGCACCGGCGAGAGCGATCTGCTGCAAGGGTTGGGCAAGGGGACGCACCAGCAGATTGCCGCTCTCGGCATCGAGCTGATCGATCTGCGCGTGCGCAACATCCAGTTGCCGAAAGCCGAGCTGGACAGTGTCTATGATCGTATGCGCGCCGAGCGCGAGGCCATTGCCGCCAAACTTCGCGCGCAAGGCAATGAAGCCGCCGACACACTGCGCAGCGATGCCGACAGCAAAGTCGCCCAGTTAATGGCTGATGCGCGGACCAAGGCCGATAAGATCCGCAGTGAAGGTGATGCCCAAGCCTCGCAGATCTACTCCGCCGACTATTCACGCGATCCTGAATTCTTCCGTTTCTACCGTTCGCTCAACGCGTACCGCGAAGCGCTGTCCGGCAAAAACAAAGTGTTGGTGTTGCGGCCAGACAGCGAGTTTTTTCGCTATTTCCGTAACGGTGGGGTCGCCAAGTGAGATGCGGCAGCGAACCGTCTGTGCAAACCGATGTGGCATGAACTGCTGCGCGCTCTGGCGCTGATCATGGTGATCGAAGGCTTGATACCGTTCCTCGCGCCGCACCGCTTCCGCGCTGCATTGTTGCGTTTGATGGCGCTGGACGAGCGCGTATTGCGTACCGTCGGCTTCGCTTCCGTGCTGATCGGACTGCTGATCCTGCAAGCGCTGCGCTGGCTGTTTTGACCTTTCGTCGAGATTCGAGACTATGACCAGATTGTGGATGCTGCCCGAAGGCGTCGAAGAGATGCTGCCCGTGGACGCCTGGGCGCTGGAAGCGCTGCGGCGCAAGCTGCTCGATCACTACCGCGCGGTGCACTATGAACTCGTCGTGCCGCCGCTGATCGAGTATCTGGACGAGCTGCTGACCGGTACCGGCAGCGATCTCGAGGCACAGACTTTCAAGCTCACCGATCCCGCCAGCGGGCGTCTGCTGGGCCTGCGCGCCGACATGACGCTGCAGGCGGCACGCATCGCCGCGCGTCACTTCGCCGATCATGACGTGGTGCGCCTGTGCTATCTCGGTTCGGTGTTACGTACCCGGCCCGACAGCCCCGGCGGTGCGCGTACGCCGCGGCAGGTCGGTTGTGAAATGTTCGGTGACTCGGCGCTGGACGCCGATCTCGAAACTCTGGGTTTAATGCTCGATACCGTGCAACTGGCGGGCGTCAACGACATTCACATCAGCCTCGGCCACGCCGCCATTTATCGTAGTGTGGCCGCCGGACTGACCCTCGATTCCGCCGATGAGTCCAAGTTGTTCGACATCCTACAGCGCAAATCGCGTCCGGATTTCGCCGCATTTGCCGAGGCGCGCCACTTGCCGGCTGCCGAGTACCAGTGCATCTCCACATTGATGGACCTCAACGGCGGCACCGAAGTTATTGATCATGCCCGTCAGCGGTTGACCGATGACGCGGATATCAACATCGCCCTCGACGGTCTGTCGCGAGCGGTGGATGAATTGCGCCGTCGCCGGCCGGAAGTCGGCCTGCATATCGATCTCGTCGAGCTACGCGGCTATCGCTATGAAACCGGCATGGTGTTTGCCGCCTTCGTTCCCGGCCATGGCCGAGAGGTGGCGCGTGGTGGCCGATATGACGGCGTTGGCGCGGAGTTCGGGCTGGCCCGTCCCGCCATCGGATTCTCTGCAGATCTCAATGAACTGTTGCGGTTGGGGCAGACTTCGTGAGCAGAGCAGTTGCGCATTTTTATCTGCCAACCGCAACCGCCATACCGGCGCAGGCCGGTATCCAGTTGACGTATAGCGCTGAAACTGAGCAAAACCGGATTCCGACCTGCGCCGGTATGACGATCTAAGGACGAGGACCGGGAGTGGTGGAACGGGTAAGTCGATGGTGGTCATGGGAGCACCCCCGCCCGCCGCGGCGGGCGATAAAACAATGGGGGCCTCGCCCCGTTGTGCCTATGCTTGCAGCGAAGTGCCGAGCGTGAATATCTTGGAGCAGTTTAATCATGGGTAAATCGGTTGTCGTCATAGGGGCACCCCCGTCCGCCTTGGCGGGCGATAAAACAGTGGGGGCTTCGCCCCGTTGTGCCCATGCTTGTAACGAAGCGCCGAGCGTGAATATCTTGGAGTGGTCTAATCATGGGTAAATCGGTTGTCGTCATAGGGGCACAATGGGGCGATGAAGGCAAAGGAAAAATCGTCGATCTGCTGACCGACAAGGTGCAGGCCGTCGTGCGGTTCCAGGGGGGGCACAACGCCGGCCACACGCTGGTAATCAACGGCGTCAAGACCGCGTTGAACCTGATCCCGTCGGGCATCATGCGTCCCGGTGTGGCGTGCCTGATCGGCAATGGGGTCGTGCTGTCGCTGCCGGACCTGATCCGGGAGATCGAGAAGATCGAAGCCACTGGCGCATCAGTGCGCGACCGCCTGCGCGTCTCGGCAGCGGCACCGCTGGTACTACCGGTGCACGTCAAACTGGACCAGGCGCGTGAGCTGGCGCGCGGCGAGGCCAGGATCGGCACCACCGGCAAGGGTATCGGCCCGGCCTACGAGGACAAGGTGGCGCGTCGCGCGATCCGCGTCGGCGATCTGTTCCACCGCGAACAATTGGCGGCCAAGCTGGGTGAACTACTGGCGTTCCACAATTTCGTGCTGCAGCATTACTACAAGCAACCGCCCGAGGAGTTTCAGACGACGCTGGACGCTCTGTTGGGTTATGCCGAAGTGGTGCGGCCGATGGTGGCGGACGTCACCGAGCTGCTGCGCCAGCATCTGCTGCGCGGCGACAACGTGCTATTCGAAGGCGCGCAGGGCGCGATGCTGGACGTCGATCACGGCACCTATCCCTACGTCACCTCATCCAATACCACCGCTGGCGGCGCAGCCACCGGGACCGGCGTCGGCCCGCGCAATCTCGATTACGTGCTGGGCATCGTCAAGGCCTACGCCACCCGTGTCGGCGGCGGTCCGTTTCCCACCGAGCTTGACAATGATCTTGGCGAAGCGATCCGCCACAAGGGCGACGAGTACGGCACCGTGACGCGCCGGCCGCGCCGCTGCGGCTGGTTCGATGCCGTCGCCGCACGCCGTTCGATCTTCAACAACAGCGTGTCCGGCTTGTGCGTGACCAAGCTGGATGTGCTCGACGGCATGGAGACGGTGCGGCTATGCACCGGTTACCGTGTCAACGGCCAGCCCTGCGAGACCTTGCCGATCGGCGCCGAAGGGATGGCCGCAGTGGAAGCCGTTTATGAGACTTTGCCGGGCTGGAAGGAATCGACTTTCGGTGTGCGCGACTACGAAGCGCTGCCGGACACGGCACGTGCCTACCTGAGGCGTATGGAGGAGATCTGCGACGTTGAAATCGCCATCATCTCCACCGGCCCGGATCGCGATCACACTATCGTGCTGCACAGCCCGTTCGCGTAATTCCAATAGGTCTCTCGATGTTGTCGAGAGGCGTCGACGCGGCTCCTGCAAGGGATCGTAGAGCCGCCGCTTCGCCACTGCTTGCGAGCGTTTGCCCGCCTTTCATTTGTCATCGGCTAACAGACGCCTGCTCGGCAATCAGGCGATGGATGAACTCGAGTTTGTACTGTGCACTGGACGGCAGCACAAACGGGTAGGCGTCCGGCAGGCCCATGCTGCGGTTGATGGCGTTCATGGCCACGCTGAGCTGTACCCAGCGTTCCAGCAATGCCGGAAAGGCTTCATGGGCAGGGTTGAAGTGGGCGATGTCGCCTTCGTTGGGCAGTTCGCTGACACCCGCCGGCACCACACCGAAATAATGCGCGGTTTCCAGCGTGTCAATCATGTGCATGTAGTGAGCCCAGCACTCGGCCCAGTCTTCCCAGGGATGCATGGAGGCATAGGGACTGATGTAGTAACGCTGCCAGTCGGCGGGCGGGCCATTGCTGTAGTGCAGGGCCAGCGCGCCCTGGTAGTCGCGCTTTTCGTCGCCAAACAATTCGCGGAATTTGGACAGGCGTTGAGCATCGTCACGGATCAGCCGCGCCCAGTAATAGTGGCCGATTTCATGGCGGAAATGACCCAGCAGGGTGCGATAGCATTCCTGCATCTGTTCGCGCAGGCGGGCGCGGGCCACATCGTCGGCTTCGGCCAGATTGATGGTGATCAGGCCGTTGTCATGGCCGGTGACGACCGCGTCGCGCCCATGGATGGGATCGAGGAATTCGCTGTCGGAACGCGTATCCGCCAGGAACCTGAATGCCAGACCCTGCTGCGGGTTGTCCTTGCGGCTGACGATGGGTAGATTGAGTTGGTACAGCCCGTAGAGCATGTAGCGCTTGGCGGACTCGATCTTGTACCAGTAATAGCGGTGCCGCGGGCGGTCCAGGTCGGGGATGACTTCGTTTAGGCGGCAGGACCAGCAGAACGGGTCCGGGTCGTCGCTCTCAACCATCCAGTTGCAGACATCTTCCACCGCGTAGTTGTTGCACTTGCGGTAGGTCTGGCCCACCGGCGTCAGGCCAGGGGCGGTCCACAGGTACTGGCTGGCGGGGTGCAGCGCGCCCATCTGCCCGATGCGGGGGAAATAGCCCAGGGCGCGTTCGCAGTTGGTGCAATAGGAGTTGAGAAAAAACACCTTGTTGCCGCACTGGCAGTGGAAGGTCTTCATGGCATGCGAACCCTGGATCCGACTCAGCTACGATACCGCGAGTCGGCGCGGTTTAGCGCCGGCGCCCCGACTAGTCTCAGTCTTGCCCACAGCATCAGTCGCACTTTCGATGGACGCGGCCTGGAAGTAAGTCTGGTTGATGTCATCGTGGATGTCGGCCAGACCCAGCTGAATCCTGTCCAGATATTCACTGAAGCCTGCCTCGGCCAGAGTCAGCACATCGGCCTGGCGCAGATCGGACTGCAATCCGGTATTGATGGCCAGGCACGCTTCGCTACGCGGTAGCCGCGCCAGGCAATGCTCCAGCTTGTCCAGGCAGAAATAGACCGAGCGCGGAAACTGCTCATCCTGCAGCAGAAAGCTCAGCACCTGCGGCCCCACCACGCGCAGGCGCTTGTGGCGCCGGTACATCTGGTAGGCGGTCAGTGATTTGAGTACGCTCATCCACTGGATGTTCTCGAACGACACCAGGGTTTGGCCAGCGTGCGGCAGCAGTGATTCGGAGCGAATATCGATAATGCGCGTGGTCATGTCGGCACGTTCGAGATTGATGCCCATGCGCAGGAAGTTGAATGCGTCGTCGCGGCTCATGGCGCTGCCCAGCAGCCCCGCGATGGTATGCGAGTAATCGACGATGTCCTCAAGAAAACTCAAACGATAGTGCCGCTGCACCGAACGCTCACCCTTCTCATGCACGTATAGAAACAGTTCGTTGAGCTGTTCCCAGGCTTCGCGCGGCACGATGTCGCGGATGGTGCGCAGGTTGGCGCGCGCGCTGTTCAGTGCGGAGATAATGGCGTCGGGATTGCGCTCGTCGGCCAACAAAAAACGCACCACGCTGGTCTCGTCCGTTTTCTTGTACAGGCTAGCGAACAGCTCCTCGCTGCTGGTGATGGCGAGCAGTGGCGCCCAGCCCAGTTCCATCTTGCGTGGCAGGTCGAATAGCAGGTTGGCATGCACACGCACCAGGCGGGCGGTGTTCTCGGCGCGTTCAAGATCGCGGCCGAACCCTTCCATATCCACGATCCAGGTGTCCTTGCTGCCGCCACCCTGCGAGCTATTGACCACCAGCGAGCCCTTGACCAGCGCCACGCGGGTCAGACCGCCGGTGGTGACATAGGGCGTTTCGCGCGACAGCACGAAGGGGCGCAAATCCAGGTGCCGTGGTTCGACGCCGGAATCGAACAGGGTTGGCGCGGTGGAAAGCGCCAGTGTGGGTTGGGCGATGTAATTGCGCGGGTCTTTGAGAATCCGGCGCTTCATGCGCGCGCGCTCATTGGCGCTGGATTTGGGGCCGACCAGCATGCCGTAGCCGCCTGATTCATTGGCGGGTTTCACCACCAGTTTGCTCAGGTTCTTGAGCACGTACTCCAAATCTTTCTTGTGCATGCACAGGTAGGAGGGCACGTTGGGAATGATCCGGTCTTCGCCGAGGTAATACTTGATGATCTTGGGGACGTAGGTGTAGACCACTTTGTCGTCGGCCACGCCAGCGCCGGGCGCATTGACCAGCGCCACCTTGCCCTTGAGCCAGGAGCGCATCAGGCCACGTACCCCCAGCGTTGAATCGGGATTGAAGACTTCCGGGTCAATGAACATATCGTCGATACGCCGATAGATCACGTCGACGCGTTCGAGGCCGTCAATGGTGCGCATGTACACGCAGTCATCGTCACACACTACCAGGTCGGAGCCTTCCACCAGCTCGATACCCATCTGCTGCGCCAGATAGGCGTGTTCGAAGTAGGCCGAGTTGTAGATGCCAGGGGTCAGTAGCGCGATGACCGGCTGTTCACCGGGACGCGGTGTCATCTCCGCCAGCGTGTCGTAAAGCTGGGCCGGGTAGTCATCGATCGGGCGAATGTTGGTGGTCTCGAACAGCTCCGGAAACACGCGCTTGGTCACCATGCGGTTCTCAAGCATGTAGGAGGCGCCCGACGGCACGCGCAAGTTGTCTTCCAGCACATACAGCGTGCCGTCCGAGTCGCGCACCAGATCGGAACCGCAGACGTGTGCCCAGATACCCAGCGCCGGCTTCATGCCCACACACTCTGGCCTGAAGTTTTTTGACTTGGCTAGCACGCTGCGCGGAAACACGCGGTCGCGGATGATTTTTTGTTCACCGTACAAATCCTGGATGAACATGTTCAGCGCAGTGACGCGCTGCTTGAGTCCGGCCTCGGTGGGATCCCACTCGCTGCGTGGAATGATGCGCGGCAGGATGTCGAAGGGCCAGGAGCGATCGATGGTCTGGCCTTCGCTGTAGACGGTGAAAGTAATGCCCAGAGTCTTGATGGCGATTTCGGCTGCGCTGCGTCGCTGCGTCAGCTCTTCATCACTCAGATCGTCCAAGTACTCGGTCAGCGCACGCGCTGCCGGTCGGGGTTGGCCGGGGGCTGCGAACAACTCGTCGTAGAACGACTTGCAGTGATATGCGCGCCAATCGATTGTCAAAACAGCCTGCTCCCTCAGGCAATGGTGGGTATGCCCTGCTCACACCTTAACATGCGTGCCCGCTGATACTGACGTGCTGTATCGGTGGCTGCCGGCGTCGCCGTACCGCTCATAGGCCAGCCGGTGCTGGCGCCAGTAGAACTGACCGGTCTTGACCACCGTCGGGCGGGATGAGTCGGTTAGATCGATGCGATTGGACATCTTAAGTCTCCCGGCGCTCCATCGGCGCGCTTGTGCAATGCGGTGCGAGCGGAACAGTCGCGTTGTCAGCGCCAAGGTCAGCGTTTTAGACGGCCAATGATATTAATAGGCCGATGCCTGCAGGCCGTCGCCCCGTGCAGAATAAAGCCGCGACTGGCGCGGCTTTATCTTCTGGTTTTGATGCCGATGCCGATGCCGATGCCGAAGCGTGGCGCGCTGCGTTATTCAGCGCCCCCGTCATCGCGTGGTTCACCACGTTCACACTTGACGCATTCAAGCCTGACCCCGAGCTTTGATTTCCGGCCCGTTGCGGTCGTGACCCACTCCCGGTTCGTCCACGGTGGATCGTGGCGTACGTGCTGGAAATGGCCGCAATCGAGTTCCGCCACCCAGTGCTGCTCCTCGTCCTGGTGGTAACCGACGATGGGTTGTTGCATGGTCGCTATTCCCTGTGGAGAGGTCAGTCCACTGCCACCAGTGCTTGATCCAGATCTGCAATCAGGTCATCAATGTGTTCGATGCCCACGGACAGCCGCACCATGTCCGCGGTGACGCCGGCGCGCCGCAGTTCATCCTCGTTCAGTTGTCGATGAGTGGTGGCCGCCGGCATCGACGAACAGCTCTTGGCGTCGCCGATGTTGACCAGTCGGATGAACAGCTTCAGTGCGTCGTAGAACCGTACCCCGGCTTCGCGTCCTCCGACGATCCCAAAGCTGAGGATGCCGGAGGCGAGTCCGTTCATGTAGCGCTGTGCCAGGCCGTGATCTCGATGGCTGGGCAGGCCGGCATAGCTGACCCAGCGGATTTTGTCGTGCGCTTCCAGATATTCGGCGATGCGCTGGGTGTTCTCGCACACGCGCGGCATGCGCAACGCCAGCGTTTCCAGGCCTTGCAGGAACAGGAAAGCATTGAACGGGCTCATCGCCCCGCCCATGTTGCGCAGCGGTACCACGCGCGCGCGGGTGATGAACGCCGCTGCGCCGACATCTTTGGCGTAGTTGACGCCGTGATAGGACGGGTCGGGCTGCGTCAGCAGCGGGAAGCGTTTGGCGTGTTCCAGCCACGGGAAGCGTCCCGAGTCGATGATGATGCCGCCGATGCTGGTGCCGTGGCCACCGATGTACTTGGTGGTCGCATGCACCACGATGTCGGCACCGTGCTCGAACGGCCGCAGCAGCGTCGGCGATGGCACGGTGTTGTCGACAATCAGTGGGATGCCGTGATCGTGGGCGATTTTGGCCAACTGCGCGAGGTCGGCCACGTTGCCCGATGGATTACCGATCGACTCGCAGTACACCGCCTTGGTGTGATCGTCGATCAATCCCGCGATTCCATCGAAGTCGTCCTTGTTCGCAAAACGCACTTCCATGCCTTGCCGCGGCAGGGTGTGCGCGAACAGGTTATAGGTGCCGCCGTAGAGCTCGCTGATCGAGATAATGTTGTCGCCAGCCTCGGCCAGGGTTTGTACCGTCGCCGTGATGGCGGCCATGCCGGACGCCATCGCCAGCGCGCCGATGCCGCCCTCCAGCGCCGCCAGCCGCTGCTCCAGTACGGCGCAGGTGGGATTCATGATGCGGCTGTAGATGTTGCCGGGAACTTTCAGATCGAACAGATCCGCGGCGTGTTGCGCGCTGTCGAACGAGAAAGACGTGGTCTGGTGGATCGGTACGGCGACGGCATGCTGCTCGTCGGGCGTATAGCCTTCGTGCAGGGCGATGGTTTCGGGTTTCATGGGACCCCAGTCGAGTTGAAGTGGAGTTTGCTTTGGTTGATGAACACCTCTTGCGGATGCGCCTTGGCGGGAGGGTTCAACAACTTACAAAAAGCTGCGACGCTTAAGTCTATAACGTCCACGACGCAATGGCCGTTCACGGCCGAGCCGGTGCCTCCACATTCCACTCTTCGCACTTATTGCCGAACTTGACAACCGAGGGCTCGGCAGTATAGTAGCTGCATGTATAACTACTAACGACGAAGTGATGAGTATCGTTCAAACACTGCAGACGCTCGGATTTACCGAATATGAAGCGCGTGCCTATCTGGCGCTGATTGATGGCGGTGAGCTCAGCGGTTACGAACTGGCCAAGGCATCGGGGATTCCCCGCGCCAATATTTATGCTGTCGCCGACAAGCTGTTGCAGCGCGGTGCCGCACAACGCCAGCAGGACACCGGTGGCCTGCGTTATGCGGCAGTGCCGCCGACACAGGTGCTGCACGGTATCCAAGCCGGACAGCAACAGGCGCTGACGGCAGCGGGCCGCGCGCTGGCGCAGCGACCGCGCCGTAGCCAGCCGGCGGCAGTGTTCACTCTGCGTAATAACGAACTGCTGGTCAGGGCACAACAACTCATCGACGTCAGTGAAAAGTCGGTATTGATCGCGATTCAGCCGGTCGAGGCCGCGTTGCTCGCCGAATCTCTACGGACGGCGCGCGAACGTGACGTGGCCATCACCACGCTATGTCTGGAAGCCTGCGAGCGTGAATGCGGCGGCTGCCAGGGCGAGATTCACCGCTACCCATTGGCGCCTGACGGCGGTGCCCGCTGGCTGATCTTGGTCATGGACCAGCGTACGGCGCTGATCGGCCAACTCGATGTCGCAGGCAGCGAAGGCGTGACTACCGATCAGCGTCTGGTGGTCGAGGTGGCGACCGCTTATATCCAGCAAAGCCTGACACTCGCCGCGCTCGGCAGCGAACTGGCCGGGCGTTTCGATGGTCTGTTGTCGCAGGAAACACAACAATTGTTGAAGCATCTGTATCCAGGCGGGATTGTCCCCGCTTGTAACCAACGTCTGAGCCAAACCGTTTCGTCCCGAGACGGTCATGGGCAGGCTAACAATCAGGAGAGGTAGACATGAAAAAGGCAGGGATATTCACGGCAACGGCCGCGGGTCTGGGATTGTTGTTGAGCGGTAGCGTGTTTGCTTACGGATCTGCAGAGGCCAACTGGTTCGGCGGTCCGATTTACAGCGGTGCACCAGCTTTGACGGCGACTGCTGCGCTGGTCAAGGCTGGTGGCGGCGCTGAGCACTTTACATTTTCGAAAGCGCTGGTGTCGATGCTGGGTGAAAAAACCGTCAACGCCGAAGTTGCCAAGTTGCAAAAGCAATACGGCAAGAAGGACGTCACCAACTTCATTAACGGCATGACCTTTGCCGTTAAGGACGGCCTCAAACGCGCCACTGAAGCGGGCGTCAAGCTGCCGGCCGCACCGGCGGATCTGAAGGGCGCGAAGTTGGCCGAGACGCTGGTGAGTGCCGGCACGGTGGACGGCACCTGGTGGTCCGGCTACCTGTTCGACAAGACGTTGTCGCACCCCATCCACGTCCAAGTGATGGCCGACATCGACGCCAAGTATGGTCACGCAGCGGATGAGAATACCCACAAGCTCCTCAACCAGGCGATGTATGACGTCGCCCAAGCTCTGGGGCACAAGGATGTCAAGTTGGCTTCATTGCACTAAAGGCGGTCTGTAGCAACATGGCGCAGACCGGGTTCCGGTCTGCGCTTTTTCATGACGGCGATACCCCGTCGTCAGGAGGATGTTCGAATGGCTGACATCAACATCAAGCGGATTTATCTGCCGGCTTCCAAAGACGACGGTTGTCGAGTGCTGGTCGACCGTCTGTGGCCGCGTGGAATCAAGAAGGATGATGCGCACCTGGATCACTGGTTCAAGGACCTGGCGCCCAGTGACGAACTGCGCCACTGGTTCGGCCACGAGCCGGCCAAGTGGGACGAGTTCCGTCGCCGTTTTCACGCCGAGTTGGAGGCCAACGCTGCCGCTGTAGCGCCGTTGCGCAAGGTTCTGCGCGAAGAAAACAAGGTGACGTTGTTGTTTGCGGCCAAGGAGGAAGCGTACAACAACGCTGTGGCGCTGGCAGAATACTTGCAGGCGCGACCCACGAAATGACTGCAGCACGTTTTGACTGGACCCAACCGCTGGGTCTGCGCCACCCGGTTGAGCCGGCGGGCATCGCCGCGTGGCAGCAGATCGGTAACGTCGATCAGGCGCGCCGTGCGCTGGCTGACGGCGCCACTCAATCCACCGCTTCCGCGACCGCAGTCCGCACTGCAGCCTGACTTCAATGGACTTTCTCGCAGCCCCTGAATGGTCTACCAGCGAATGGCTCAACACTCCCGAGCCGCTGTCGCTGGGCTGCCTGCGAGGTCAAGTCGTGGTGCTGCACGCGTTCCAGATGCTGTGTCCGGCCTGCGTCTCGCACGCACTGCCGCAGGCCCAGCGGCTGGCGGCCGCCACTCGCGGCGCTGGAGTCGCGGTGATCGGCCTGCATACGGTGTTCGAACACCATGACGCGATGACGGTGACGGCGTTGCGGGCCTTCCTGCACGAATACCGCATCCACTTCCCGG
>CAJDWY010000027.1_pt1 | contig 11786 bp, 10 predicted proteins | sample 7391751 | NCBI WGS metagenome assembly CAJDWY01 (sample SAMEA7055745, study PRJEB34461) | soil metagenome | biome: terrestrial ecosystem; feature: Peninsula; material: soil | place: Antarctica | collected 2016
TTCGCCAATCCCAAGGGCATCGACTTTCCCTATCTACTGTCGATGCTGCACGACTCCTGGATGAGCCGACCCAACAGCATCGTCATCCCCGGCGGCAAGATGGGTCTGGCCATGCAGTTCATTTTCACACCCATGATCTTGCGTCTGATGGATCACAAGCGTCGCGCCTGACACCTCACTTAATCTCCGGAAGCTAGATGACCACAAGCACGACCCCGACGCCAATCCGCAGCACCGCAGGCAAACCCGCGCCTGAACTGGCGCGCCGCATGGCCAACACCCTTCGCATGCTCGCGGTCGATGCCGTGGAGAAAGCCAAATCCGGCCACCCCGGTGCACCCATGGGCATGGCTGAAATTGCCGAAGTGCTGTGGAATCGTCATCTCAAGCACGATCCCGCCGATCCGCAGTGGCCGGATCGTGATCGCTTCGTGCTGTCCAACGGCCACGGCTCGATGCTGCTCTACGCGCTGCTGCACCTGACCGGCTACGCGCTGCCAATGGAGGAGCTGAAAAATTTCCGCCAGCTCGGCTCGAAGACCCCTGGCCATCCCGAATACGGTCTCACACCGGGCGTGGAAACCACCACCGGCCCGCTCGGTCAAGGCCTGGCCAATGCCGTCGGCATGGCGTTCGCGGAAAAAATGCTGGCCGACGAATTCAACCGCCCCGGTCACGACATCGTCGATCACAACACCTTCGTGTTCCTCGGCGACGGCTGCCTGATGGAAGGCATCAGCCACGAGGCCTGTAGCTTGGCCGGCACGCTGCGGCTGTCCAAGTTGATCGCGTTCTACGACGACAACGGCATCTCCATTGACGGCCACGTTGAGGCCTGGTTCACCGACAATACCCCGCAGCGCTTCAAAGCCTATGGCTGGAACGTGATCGGCCCCATCGACGGCAACGACGCCAAGGCCGTTGATGCCGCCGTCCGTCGCGCCAAGCGCCAGTCGCGCAAGGCCGACGGCAAGCCCACGCTGATCGACTGCAAGACCATCATCGGCAAGGGCGCTCCGAACAAGCAGGGTAGCGAACACGTGCACGGCGCGGCGCTCGGCAGTGAGGAAGTCGCAGCCACGCGCAAGACCCTGCACTGGGACGCCGCGCCGTTCGAGGTCTCTGAAGATTTGCGCAAGGCTTGGAATGCACACCCGCGCGGTGCCCGCGCCCACAAACGCTGGCAAAAAATCTTTAGCGCCTACCACAGTGAACATCCGGAGCTTGCGAAAGAGTTCTTGCGGCGCATGGGCGGCAAGCTGCCGGACGAATTCGCGGCCCGAGCGCAGGCCTTGTTCGAATCCACCGCCGCTCACGACGCCACGGTCGCCACCCGCAAGGCTTCACAGCAGGCACTGGACGGCCTGGCGCCGGGCATGCCCGAACTGTTCGGCGGCTCGGCCGATCTCACCGGCTCCAACCTGACCGATTTCAAGGATTGCGAGATCGCCGGCCGCGACCATCGCGGTAACCATTTGAGCTACGGCGTGCGCGAGTTCGGCATGGCCGCGATCATGAACGGCATCGCCCTGCACCGCGGCTACATTCCCTACGGTGGCACGTTCCTCACCTTCAGCGACTACAGCCGCAACGCCATCCGCCTGGCCGCGCTGATGCGCCTGCGCGTGATCCACGTCTTCACCCACGACTCCATCGGTCTGGGCGAAGACGGCCCCACTCACCAGCCAATCGAACACGCTTCGGCGCTGCGGCTGATCCCGCAGCTCGCCTGGGCCAGCGCCCTGCAGCGCGCCGACGGCCCCAGCGCCTTGCTGCTGTCGCGTCAGGCTGTGCCAGCGTTGGTGCATGACCCGGCATTGGCGCAGGAGATCGCCCGCGGCGGTTACGTGCTAAGCGATGTGGAAACGCCACAGGCAGTGTTGATCGCCACCGGCTCCGAGCTGCATCTGGCAACGGAGGCGCAAGCCGCGTTGGCTGCGGAAGGTATCGCCGTGCGCGTGGTATCGATGCCGTCGACCAGCGTGTTCGACCGCCAGCCCCAGGCCTGGCGCGACAGCGTGTTGCCACCGACTCTGCCGGCGGTAGCGGTGGAAGCCGGTCATCCCGACCTGTGGCACAAATACGTCGGTCGCGACGGCGCCGTCATCGGCATCGCCAGCTTCGGCGAATCGGCGCCGGCGCCAGCGCTGTATCAGCACTTCAAGGTCACCGCCGCGCACGTTGCTGAGGCCACCCGTCGCCTGCTGCAGCCACAGGCCAAAGAGGTCACCACGGGCAGCGAACCGCTCCCCGTGCACGCCTATAACTGAGCCCGACGCCATGTTTGATTTACTGATGTTCGACCTCGACGGCACGCTGGTGGATACCGCGCCGGAGATCGCCGATGCCGCCAACGACGTGTTGCGCAGCCTTGATCTGCGCACCGCCAGCGACGCCCAGGCTCGCAATTGGATCGGCAACGGTGCGCGTGAGTTGATGGTCCGGGCCATTGCCGACGCCGGTGGTGGGGAGGAATCCACGATCCGCGACGACACGCCGTATATGAACGATGTCATGCAGCAGTTCGCACAGGCCTACACCGTGCGCTGCGGCCAGCGCAGTCAGTTGTTTCCCAATGTGATCGGCACGCTACGCAGCCTGCAAGGTCGCGGCATCCCGCTGGCGCTGGTCACCAACAAGGAGGGTCGCTTGACCCAACGCGTGCTTGAGGTTCACCACCTGCGCCCGTATTTCGACACCGTGGTGGCCGGCGATACGCTGGCACGCAGCAAACCCGACCCGATGCAACTGCAACATTGTCTCGACCACTATCGTGTCGCTGCGGACAAAGCGCTGATGGTGGGCGATTCTGCAGTCGATGTGGCCGCCGCACGCGCGGCCGGCGTGACCTGCTGGGCGGTGCCCTACGGCTACAATCGCGGTCGTCCGATCAGTACGGAGCAACCCGATCGGTTGATCAATGATATTTCCACAGTGCTGGAAGCAGTCTCCGGCAACGCATCGCCAACCACCGGCATCTCAGGCAAGGGCCCCGCCCGCGCCTGATGACTGCCGACAATCCCGTCAATTAGAATCAATAGTCACACCCAGGAGCACTTGCCATGACCATGATCTCTCTGCGCCAACTACTCGACCACGCCGCTGAACACAGCTACGGCATCCCCGCGTTCAACGTCAACAACATGGAGCAGATTCACGCCATCATGCAGGCGGCTGACGCTTGCGACAGTCCGGCGATCCTACAGGCCTCAGCCGGCGCTCGCAAATACGCTGGCGAGGCGTTTCTGCGTCGCATGGTCGAAGCCGCGATCGAGCAATACCCGCACATCCCGGTCTGCCTGCATCAGGATCACGGCGGTTCGCCCGCAGTATGCCAGGCCTCGATCCGCAGCGGCTTCTCCAGCGTGATGATGGACGGCTCGCTGAAAGAAGACATGAAGACACCGTCCGACTACGACTATAACGTCCGTGTCACCAGCAAGGTCACCGAGATGGCGCATGTCGTGGGGGTGTCGGTAGAGGGTGAACTGGGCTGTCTAGGCTCGCTGGAAACGGGCCTGGCCGGCGAGGAGGACGGCTCCGGCGCCGAGGGCAAACTCGACCATTCGATGCTGCTGACCGATCCTGAACAGGCCGCCGACTTCGTGGAAAGAACTCAGGTGGACGCCCTCGCCATCGCCATCGGCACCAGCCACGGCGCCTACAAATTTTCGCGTAAGCCCACCGGCGACATCCTCGACATCAAGCGTATCGGAGAAATCCACGCGCGCATTCCTAATACCCACCTGGTGATGCACGGCTCCTCGTCGGTGCCACAGGAATGGTTGGAGATCATCCGCAAATACGGCGGCGACATGAAAGAAACCTACGGCGTGCCGGTCGAGGAAATCCAGCAAGGCATCAAGCGCGGCGTGCGCAAGGTCAACATCGACACCGACATCCGCCTGGCGATGACCGGCGCCATGCGCAGGCTGATGTTTGAGAAACCCAGCGAATTCGATCCGCGCAAGTTCCTCGGCGTGGCTACCGTCGCGGCCCGCGACATCTGCACAGCGCGCTTCGAGGCCTTCGGCTGCGCAGGTCAGGCCTCGCGGATCAAACCGATGCCGCTGCACCAGATGGCTGCGCGCTACGGCAAGGGTGAACTCAAGGCCGTAGTGCGCTGAGCGCTCGTCCGCTTCACTGTTCTACTTGAGAATGAGAATCGAGCCGCCAAAATCGCGAATCTCTTGTTATCTTTATAGCCCCTGATGTCATCGGGCTATCATTTCTTTTTTAAGAGGAGAACCATCGCAATGGATCACAATACCAGTCGTCGTCGCTTTCTTGCCAATGTCGCTGTCGCCGGAGCCTTGATCCCTTTGATGCGGATAGGGGGCGCAGATGCAGCCGCTCTACCGCACTTGTCGCCCAGCGATCCATCTGCCAAGGCATTGCACTACACGTCGGATGCCAGCACAATCGATCCCAAGAAGGAACCACTGTTCAAAGCTGGCGCCGACTGTGGCAACTGCGCGCTCTATCAGGGCGGCACCGCCCAGTGGGGTGCCTGCCCCATATTCCCTGGTAAAGACGTTCACACCAAAGGTTGGTGTCAGTCGCACGCACCCAAGGCCTAAAGAGCCTTTGTTTGGAAACAGCGGGGCGCTGGTCGCGTGCCCGCTGTTTCCCACAGCCGCACGATTCAACCAAACCTCGGACGATCACGCAGGCATACACAGCGGGACGCTAGAGTATGTCGCTCTGCTAGTGTCCCGAGTTCAATGCGCTGCGGCGGCGCACTCGCCCTCTGCCGCCACGCTTCAAGCATCAGCCGCATGCTTTGCCAACCAACCCGGTGTGATTCCGTGCACAATTTCAGGCGTCAACTTGCCATGGCGGCAAAAAACTATCGTCGGCGTCGCCACCATGCCCGACTTTGCAAACAGGCTGGTATTGGCCTTGACCGTCGCCAGCATCGGTGACGTCCTGCCGGACGGGGCAATAGCGCCTTCCTCGATAGCGGCATCGAATTTCGTCTCGTTTTGCTCCTAAACTTTGGCCGGATCACCGGCCGACAGAATGGCCGCCGACTTGCGCACACTGGTTGCCTGCAGAAAGCCAACAGGGAGCACACGCAAGCGCAGCTTGCCCGCTGCGATCAGAGGGGGTATCCACCGTCAACTTGTGGCAGAAAATGCAATTGGGACCTTCAAAGGCCAGCACCGGGCCGGCCTCATGCCGCCACAGCACGACCCTGAAACGTCCAAACAACTGTGGGCGATTCGACGACCTGCCCCATCTGCAAGGTTCACATTACAGGATCAGCAGACAACCGTGTACAGCCCCATTATTAGTGCCCAGGTATGGTGCCGTTGAATTGAACCAGATACGGCACTGAATTGAATCCGCCGCCTTTGTCTGCTTGCTTGTTGCACTGAAACGTCGAGCTCTTGTCGTCGTAAGGATAGGTGTAACAGGTGGGGCAGGATTGCTTCAGTCAGGCAATGGTGGGCAAGATATTTTGTGTCCAGTAATACGTGCTTCCTACATGATTGTTGGTGACGCAGGCCTGGCTCGGTGTCGCTAACGGATTGCTGCCGGGAAACACTGCGTCACCCGTAATGGTGCCCAACGAGGCATCATCACCCCAGTTGGTGCAGCCGCGGGCTGTAGAAGCGTCTTCGCTGCTGTAGCCGCTGTACTTGGTCGAGGAATTGCACAGGTACAGCGACGCCTGCATTACGGTGCCAGAGCTGGCCGCGGTTGTTAGGACAGAGAAATGAAGAAAGTAAGTGGATCTCCGCGGGTTATGCTGCCAATTGTAGCGGCAGCGAATTGAAGTACACGGTATCCGGAGTCTGACCGTCAAGCGACGAGTGCGGCCGACGGGTATTGTAGAACTGGAAGTAACGCGCCAAGGCTCTTCTGGCATCGGTCACGGTGTCGTAAGCATGCAAGTAGACCTCCTCGTACTTGACGCTCTTCCAGAGCCGTTCGACGAAGACGTTGTCGCGCCAGCAGCCTTGACCGTCCATGCTGATCCGGATGCCGTGGCCAGTGAGCAGGCCGATGAAGTCGCTGCTGGTGAATTGGCTGCCTTGGTCCGTGTTAAAAATCTCGGGGGTGCCGTAGCGAGCGATGGCCTCCTCAACCGCTTCGATGCAGAAGTCCACGGTCATGGTGATGGACAAGCGCCAGGACAGCACGCGTCGGGTGGCCCAGTCGATCACGGCGGCCAGATAGACGAAGCCTCGTTTCATGGGGATGTAGCTAATGTCCATCGCCCAGACCTGGTTGGGCCGAGTGATGGGTAGTCCCCGCAGCAGGTAAGAAAACACCGGATGTGCCGGATGTCGCCGAGAGGTATTGGGCTTGCGGTAAAGCGCTTCTATACACATCAGGCGCATCAACCGGGCGATACGCTGACGACCGACCGGCTCTGTATCCCTCCAGACGCAGCAGATCACGCAGCATGCGTGCACCGGCAAACGGAAGCTCTAGCAGTCTGTCGGACTTTCTGTGGATAACTTAAAAGTGAGTAAAAAACTAGCAAAAATTTGCGTCCTACGCGAAAACTCGATCACTTCGTGTACTCCAAAATACGTTTATGCGGTCTACGGGCGCGTCCAAGTGCCAAGTTCGACAGACTGCTAGATGCAGCTCATCGATTCGTCGCATCAGCGCCAGATCTTCCGGCGGCATCGGCTGGCGTCGGGAGTACACCGATGAGCGAGACAGCGACAGAATCTCACACTGTCGGACCACCGGTAGTGTGTGCTTGCGGTTGATCATCGTTTGGCGCTCGCATCGTCGGTACGACCGAGCGCGACGGCCAGAAAGCTTGTCCTCGACTTGATCGGGGATCGTTCTCCAGCGCCAACTGTCCGATCTTGGCCTGCATGTCCTTGACGCTGGGCCCGGCCTTCTCGGAGCGCTCCGCAGCCGTATCAAACGAGTCTTTGGCACGGTCAAGCCATTGCGTCTTCCACTGCGTGATCTGATTGGCGTGAACATCAAACTGCTGGGCCAACTGGATCAGTTGAATCCGCCACGCAAAGCCGCTACTGCCACCTTGGCCTTGAATGCCGCTGTGTGATTCCTGCGGGGTCGTCTCATCGTCTTCTGCTCCTGGGGCGCCTTACGGCGCCCGTGATTAAAGCAGAGATCCCATTTACGACACTGTCCGATTATCCGTGGCCAGCTCACTATATCTACACCGCTGGAACCACCAATCACGGTCAAGGCCAGCTTGCACGGTACGAACGCCCACAAGCCGGCCCGGCTGACAAACGGCCCGATTATGCCGATTGCCGAAACCCCGAGAATCCAACCTTCAGGCCTTGGGTAGCGTCACCCCGCGCTGGCCCTGATATTTGCCGCCCCTGTCTTTGTAACTGGTCTCGCAGACTTCATCCGCGCCAAGGAACAGCATCTGAGCCACGCCTTCGTTGGCGTAGATCCTGGCCGGCAGCGTCGTGGTGTTGGAGAATTCCAGCGTTACGTGACCTTCCCACTCCGGTTCCAGCGGCGTGACATTGACGATGATCCCACAGCGCGCATAGGTGCTCTTGCCCAGGCAGATGGTGAGCACGTCGCGCGGGATGCGGAAGTATTCGACAGTGCTGGCCAGCGCGAAGGAATTGGGCGGGATCACACAGCAGTCGCCGTGGAAGTCGATGAAACTCTTCTCGTCGAAGGCCTTAGGATCGACGATGGTCGAGTTGATGTTGGTAAAAATTTTGAAGTGATCGGCGCAGCGCACGTCGTAGCCGTAGGAACTGACCCCGTAGGAGATAACCTTGCCGCTGCCGTTGGCGCGCACCTGCCCAGCCTCGAACGGCTCAATCATTCCCCGTTCACGCGCCATGCGTGTGATCCAGCGGTCGGATTTGATACTCATGCCGGGGTTTGTCCGCAGTTAGTCGTCAGCAATCTCGATAGTGGGAAAATCGTTCGCGGGCGTACCATAGGCCAGCCGCGCGGCGACACGCCGGGCGATGTCACGGTAGATCAGCGCGTTTTCGGATACAGGTTCAGCCGCCACCGTCGGGTTGCCGCCGTCGGTCTGTTCCCGGATACGGATGTCCAACGGCAGCCGGCCTAGTACGACGACGCCGGTTTCGGCGGCAAGGCGCTCACCGCCGCCTTCACCGAAAATCGCTTCGTGATGGCCGCAGTTGGAGCAGATATGGACGCTCATGTTCTCAACCACGCCCAGCACGGGCACCGAAACTTTACGGAACATCTCCAGACCCTTGCGGGCATCCAGCAGGGCGATGTCCTGCGGCGTGGTAACGATCACCGCACCCGACACCGGAATCCGCTGCGCCAGCGACAACTGAATATCGCCGGTGCCCGGCGGTAGATCAACCACCAGATAATCCAGCGCCTCCCACTGCGTTTCACCGAACAGTTGCGCCAACGCCTGGGTCGCCATCGGTCCGCGCCACACCATCGGCTGCGTTTCGTCGGTCAGGAAGCCGATCGACATCGCCTGCAACCCGTGAGCGCGCATGGGATACATTTTCTTGCCATCCGGCGAACTCGGCCGGTCGCTGCAACCCAACATGCGCGGCTGACTGGGCCCGTAGATATCGGCGTCGAGGATGCCGGCCTGCGCACCTTCGGCGGCCAGCGCCAGCGCCAGATTCACCGCTACCGTGGATTTACCCACGCCACCTTTGCCGGAAGCGACGGCGATGACGTTCTTGACTCCCGGCAACGCTACCAGCCCCTGCTTGACAGACTGCGCCGTGACCTGCCAGTCGATCTGGACATCAACCTTCACGCCCGGCAGCGCCTCGGCAAGATGCGCCCGCAATGCCGCCGCCAGCGCCGACCGATACCCGGCAGCGGGGAACCCCAGCGTCACCTGCAGTTGCGGCGCGTCCTGGCCCTCGACGGCTCGCAGTGTGACGCCAGCGTCAGCAAGACTGGCGCCCAGCAACGGATCGACATAACGGCCGGCCGCCGCCTCCAAAGTGTGCAGATCGGACATAAGATCCAACGAGTGCGTGAGTTGTGCGAGTTTAACATCCGGCCGGACTGCGACGATTCCCGAACGCGGTCGAGCGATGGTGCTATGCGATAATTCCCCAGTCTTTTCCACGCCTTTTGCAATGCCCCGCCAGATTTTCGTCACCAACGCCCTGCCCTACGCCAACGGGCCGATTCATCTCGGCCATCTGGTCGGCTACATTCAGGCCGACATCTGGGTGCGGTTCCAGCGCTTGCGCGGCAACGAAGTCGTTTACGTCTGCGCCGACGACGCCCACGGCACCCCCATCATGCTGGCCGCCGAAAAGACCGGCGTCACGCCGCAAGCCTTCATCGCCGATATCCAGGCAGCGCACCAACGCGATTTTGCCGGTTTCGGCGTCGCCTTCGATCATTATCACTCGACCCATACGAGCGAGAACCGCCAGCTGGTCGAACGCATCTACCATGCGCTGCGCGATCGCGACTGCATCACCCGCCGCAACATTGAACAGGCCTACGATCCACTCAAGGGCATGTTCCTGCCGGATCGCTACGTCAAGGGCACTTGCCCCAACTGCGGCGCGCCCGACCAGTACGGCGACAACTGCGAAAACTGCGGTGCCACCTACTCGGCGCGTGAACTGAAGAATCCGCTGTCCACGCTGTCGGGCGCCGCACCCGAATGGCGGCTGTCCGAGCACTACTTCTTTGCCCTGTCGAAACTGCAGAGGGCTGTGGAAAACTGGCTAGAGAATGCGCAAATCCACAGCGGCGTCAAAGCCAAGCTGCGCGAATGGACCAACGCCGGCCTCAAGGACTGGGACATCTCGCGTGACGCGCCCTACTTCGGATTCGAGATCCCCGACGCACCGGGAAAATTTTTTTACGTCTGGCTGGACGCGCCTATCGGTTACTTCGCCAGTTTGATGGCGTATTGCGAAACCCCCGAAGGCAAAAAACGGGGCTTGGACTTCGATAATTTTGTTTCAGTGCCGAGTCCCGAATCCAGAGTCCCGAGTCCAGACCTTGAAATGTGGCACTTCATCGGCAAGGACATCGTTAACTTTCACGGCCTGTTCTGGCCCGCAATGCTCTACGGCGCCGGCCTGCGTCAGCCCACTGGCCTGTCCGTCAACGGCTACCTGACCGTCGATGGTGCCAAGATGAGCAAGAGCCGCGGCACCTTCATCAAGGCACAGACCTATCTCGATTCTGGACTCGAGCCCGAGTGCCTGCGCTACTACTTCGCTTGCAAACTCGGCCCCGGGGTCGACGACATCGACCTCAACTTCGAAGACTTCGTCGCCCGCGTCAACAGCGACCTGGTCGGGAAGTACGTCAACATCGCCAGCCGCTGTGCGGGCTTCATCGAGAAGCGCTTCGACGGGCGACTGGGCGCAGAGGTTTCGGATGCCGTGCTGCTGAACCGCATCGCCGATCAGGCCGACAACATCGCCGCACTGTATGAATCGCGCGACGACGGCGCTGCCATGCGCGCCATCATGGTGCTGGCCGACGAAGCCAATGAAGCGATCCAGCGGGCCGCACCGTGGGTGATTGCCAAGGACGTCTCACGCGACGCCGAGCTGCAGGCGGCGTGCACCACCTTCCTCAACGCGTTCCGCGTCCTCACCGTGTACCTCAAGCCGGTGCTGCCAGCGCTAGCGGCGCGTGCCGAAGCTTTCCTGAACATTTCACCACTGACCTGGACCGACGCCGCCAAGCCGCTGCTGGATCACGCCATCCAACCTTACCCGCCGCTGCTGACCCGCATCGATCCGAAACAGATCGCGGCCCTGATTTCCGCTTCCAAGGAAGACCTCGTCCCCATGTCCACACCCGACCAGCCCGCCACAGCCGCCATCGACAAACCCGACTGCGCCAGCATCGACGATTTCGGCAAGATCGAACTGCGCATCGCCCGCATCGAAAATGCTGAACTTGTCGAAGGCGCCGACAAACTACTAAAGCTGACACTGGACGTCGGCGATCTCGGCAAACGCCAAGTGTTCGCCGGCATCAAACCACACTACACGCCAGAATCGCTGGTCGGCCGACTGACGGTTGTCGTCGCCAACCTCGCGCCACGCAAGATGCGTTTTGGCTTGTCCGAAGGCATGGTGCTGGCCGCCAGTCATGGTGACGGCAAGCCCTTCCTGCTGTCGCCAGACGACGGCGCCGAAGCAGGTATGATCGTGCGTTAGAAAGTCAAGCGACTACAAACTCATGTTCGATCTTGCTGACGTTGGGAAGATGCTTCTCGATCTCGCAAGTGACAGACCAGTATTCCACTCCGAATCGGATTTTCAGCATGCTCTCGCCTGGAGCATCCACACATCTAATCCCGACACTGTCATTCGACTTGAACGACCGTTCCGATTACAAACTTCGAGCGAGTATCTGGATCTACTCTTCGCCAATTCGGATTGTAGCGTTGCAGTTGAACTGAAATACAAGACTCGTCTACACCGTCACCACTATCAAGAAGAGGAATTCCTCCTCAAAAATCAAGGAGCACAAGACTTAGGACGTTATGATTTCCTGGCAGATGTGCAGCGCCTCGAACGCTTTGTTAAGGAAGGCCGAGCTAATATTGGCTGCGCCATTCTGCTTACCAACGACCAATCCTATTGGGACGCGCCACGCCGAAACGACACGGTTGATCAACAATTCCGACTTCACGAAGGGCGAGTCGTAGAAGGCTGTCTCGCTTGGCGGTCAAATGCAGAAGCGGGAACGATCAGAAGCCCCGAAAGCGCTATAAACCTTCGCGGCAAGTACACGGCCGTATGGAAGCCATATACTAAGCTGAGCGAGCTTCCGGGCGGCGAATTCCGATTTCTTGCATGGCTCGTCAAGTGATA
>CAJDWY010000020.1_pt1 | contig 11630 bp, 9 predicted proteins | sample 7391751 | NCBI WGS metagenome assembly CAJDWY01 (sample SAMEA7055745, study PRJEB34461) | soil metagenome | biome: terrestrial ecosystem; feature: Peninsula; material: soil | place: Antarctica | collected 2016
AGCTGGCGGCCAATAGCAGGATTGTGGGAGATCTCATGCTTGAAATATACGATCCTTTCGTCCGTTGGTGTCAACCACCCTGCTCAGAAGGCGGCGCTGCTGCCGGGCTCGACCAGCTCGAATTCGATCCCGCCGGTCCAACCGGCGATCAGGTTGTAGATCCAGCAGCCGATGGCACCAAAGACAAACCCCATGATGCCGTAGATGATCGGCAAGATATAATACGGGTCCGGCGCGGACAGGTCCTGCAGCCAGAAAATGAATGAAGCCTGCCGCAACTCCACGCTTTCGATCAGCACGTAATACAGCGCGATGAACACGGGGAACTGCAGCAGCATCGGCCAGCAGCCCGCCAGTGGATTGAATTTCTCCTTCTTGTACAGCTCCATCATCGCCTTGTTGAGGCGCTCGCGATCACCGGCAAAGCGTTCACGCATATCCTTGATGCGCGGACCGAACTTGCGCATCTTCGCCATCGAACGGTACTGCGCCTCGGACAACTTGAAGAACAGCAGGCGGATAACGAAGGTCAGCATGATGATCGACCAGCCCCAGTTGCCGGTGAGTTCATGGAACTTCGACAACACCCAAAACAAGGGCTTGGCCACCGGCGTCAGCAGACCGTAATCCTCGGTCAGTGCCAGCCCGGGAGCGATTGCATCGAGTTTGCCCTGCAATTTCGGTCCGATATACAGCTGGGTCTTGAAGCTCTTGCTGGCGCCGGGCGCGATGGTCGCGGTCGCGCCCAGCAGTTGGCCGAGGTAACGGCCGTCCCCGGCCGGTTCAGCGCTGAGCGTTACTTCCTCGCCGGGCGGGGGGATCAGCGTCGCGATGAAATACTGCTGCAGCATGGTCAGCCAGCCGCCGGTCTGGGTCACGCTGTAGGGCTCGCTGTCGAGGTCATCGAGCTTGGTTTTCACGAACTTGTAATCCTTGCCGCTTTTCTGCTGGTAGACCCCCAGCCCAAAGTAGCTGTGGACAAATTTTTGTTCACGCCCCGCCTGCACTGTGTTACGCAACCAGCGCGCGTAAGGTCCGACCTGTAGCGGCTGCGCGCTGTTGTTGGTAATGCGTTGAACCAGGTCGATGACATAACTATCGCGATGAAAACGATACAACGTCTGAATCTGGTCACCCGCAGCATCGGTGTAGCTCAACGGCACCTCAACCATATCGGCTCCGCTGGCAAGTCGATACTCTCGTTTGGTCGCGGTGTAGCGGGTCGTATTCTGGGTAAGTGGATGTTCTATCCCCGCGAGACCTTGCTGAAACACGAAGTAAAGCGCTTTGGAGTTCCGTGCACGGTCGTCGAGCAACGCGAGCTTGTCTTTCGGATCAGCTTTGTTGCTTGGATACTGCTCCAGTAACAGACGGTGCAAGCCGGCACCGTCGAGACCGATTTCCGCCTTCACGGTATCGGTCTGCACCGTTACATAGCCGCCCCGCGCCGAAACTGGGGACGCATGATCACCCACGGCGGGCATGGCGGTGGGCGCACTGGGCGCGGCTCCGCTGCTACTACCTTTGGCGGGAGCGCTTGCCAAGGGGGCAGGAGGGTTCGACGCAGCGCTACTCGATGCGGTCTCAACCGTTTGATTGTCGGCCGCTGTACTGTAGTCCTTCTCCCAAGCTTGATAGAGAAAGAACAGCAATACGCCGAGTACCGCAATCAGGGCAAACCGTCTGGATTCCATCGTAGCTCGAGCTATGGGTTTGGTGGCGGTACCGGATTGACACCCCCTGGATTCAGCGGGTGGCAGTGACTCAAACGCCGCAAGGCCAGACCGCTGCCGCGCAGCAAACCGTGTTGTTGAAGAGCCTGCGCCGCGTATTCGGAACAACTTGGATAAAAACGACAGCGCGGACCCAGCAGCGGACTCAACAGGGCCTGATAGATTCGGATCAAAATAATCAGGAAGCGTCGCACTTTCGCTTCACCTTCTGCCAGAGCCTGTCGATCGACGCTCGCAGCGCCGGGTTGTTGTGACCCACACTGGATCCATTCAGATAAACCACGCAATCAAACGCCGGGAGAGTTTCCGCACGCTGGCGAAAATCCTCGCGTAACTGACGCTTGACCCGGTTGCGTTCGACCGCCAGTTTGGCATACCGCTTGCCGATCGCCAAACCCAACCGCGGATACATCAGGCCGTTGTCGCGGAAAGCGGCGGACAGAGGCGGCTGATGGACGCGCTTCCCTTGTTTAAAGCTGAGCTTGAAGTCGGCAGGACGGACCAGCCTTGCAGTCCGCGGCAGCGTCACTGCCAATCGCATCTGGAGCCGGACCGCCGCTGGTTCTAGGGAATAAGCCGCGCGCGGCCCTTGGCCCGCCGGCGTGACAGGACATCGCGCCCCCCTTTAGTGGCCATGCGTGCGCGAAAACCGTGCGTACGCTTGCGGCTCAGGGCGTGGGGCTGGTAAGTGCGTTTCATTATATTCAATCGGCAGACGGCAAACGCTCATGTTACTGTGTATTGCATACAGTAGGCAAGGACATTGGATGCGACCGATGTTCAGACGGGCTATCGCTTAAACTCCCAGCTGAGCTCCCTCCAACCCCGATCTGCTCCAGCGAAGCGGTCTTGATCAAAACCATGATTTCAGAAGATATGTCAGACAGCCTCTGGGAGCCATGCCTGAAACAGCTGGAATCGGACCACACCGAACGTGATCTCAGCGCCTGGATTCGCCCACTGCGCATGCTTCGCAGCGGCAACCACATTACCCTGCTGGCACCCAATCGGGTGGTATTGGAGCGCGTCCGCAGCGACTACGCGGAAACCCTGCAGAGAATTCTATCGCAAGTTGCCGGCTATGATCTGACCATCAACATCATGGTGGGTGGCGGCCCAGTTGCCAACACTGCATCCAGCGGTTTGTCGGTTACTCCGAGCGAAGGCGAAGAGGTTGCCACTTATGCCAAGGGCAGGCTCAATCCTGGTTACACACTAGCCTCTTTTGTGGAAGGCAAATCGAACTCACAGGCGCGTGCCGCTGGTTTGCTGGTCTCGGGCAGCCCTGGCGTCGTCTACAACCCACTGCTGATCTACGGCGAATCGGGTTTGGGCAAGACGCATCTGATGCATGGCATTGGTAACGCAATTCTGGCCCAACGCGGTCAGGCGCGCATCATCTATGTCGGGGCCGAGCAGTGGTTCAACCAGATGGTCTCGGCAATCCGCTACGGTCGGCAGGTGGAGTTCAAAACTTTTTACCGGTCTGTTGACGCACTGCTCATCGACGACATTCACTTCCTCGCCGGAAAGGAATATTCTCAAGAAGAATTTTTCCATACATTCAATGCTTTGATCGACGGACACAAACAGATCGTGCTGACCTGCGATCGCTATCCACGCGAACTGGATCGACTCGATGATCGCTTGAAGTCCAGATTCACTTGGGGATTGTCGGTGCCGATCGAGCCCCCTGATTTTGAAATGCGGGTGGCGATACTGCTCAACAAGGCCGAAAACATGGGGATCCGTCTGCCCGAAGATGTCGCCATGCTGATTGCCCAGCGCATCCGCACAAACGTACGCGAACTGGAAGGTGCTCTGCACCGTCTGAACGCCTCTGCGCAGCTGACCGGCAGCGCGGTCACCGTGGATTTCGCCAAGGCCTGCCTGCGCGACATGCTCGCCTCCTACGATCGGCAAGTTTCACTGGAGACGATCAAACGCAGTGTCGCCAGCCACTTCAAGATTCGCATTACCGAACTCAACTCAACACGGCGAACACGCTCTTTGGCACGCCCTCGACAGATGGCGATGGCGTTGGCGAAAGAGCTGACCCAACACAGCTATCCAGAAATTGGTGATGCGTTCAGCAAGGACCACACGACAGTACTGCACGCCTGCCGCAAGATCTCCGAATTACGGAAGATTGATGAACGTCTGAACGAGGACTACGAAATTCTTTTGCGGGTTTTGACTAACTGAATAAATGTGGAGGACAGTAGGGGTACCTTGTGCACAAGCCTGTGGATAACGACTGATTTATTTCTATACACGCGTTACACACAGGAAAGTCCCTCGCTAAAGCCCTGTTCAACCAAGAACCATAAAAAGTGTAAAACATTGAAATTAAATAAGAAGTCTAGCTTATCCAAGAATTGAGCAACAGGCTACTAGAACTAATATATTCTTAATGACTAATCATTGATGATTGACCCATGAACATCCAGATTTCTCGCGGTGGATTACTTCAGGCCTTGCAGAGCGTCATCGGCGTGGTGGAACGCCGGCAGTCTCTACCCATTCTTGGAAACGTCTTGCTGTCGGTTGAAGATGATTTGCTCAGAGTCTGTGCGACCGATCTCGAAATTCAGATCGAATGCAGCGTACAGGTGCAAAACCTGTCGCCAGGTAAGATCACTGCACCCGCACGCAAGTTGTACGATATTTGCCGTGGCTTGCCGGAAGGTGCTGATCTCAAGCTTCAGATGGAAGATGGGCGTTTGTTGCTCCGCAGTGGCCGCAGCCGCTTTGTTCTCTCCACGCTGGATGCGGACGAGTTTCCCAGCCTCAACGACGACCGCGAGACCAGTGAAGTTCGTCTCTCCAATGAGATTTTGAAAAACTTAATCCAGCGCACTCAATTCGCGATGGCGCAGCAGGATGTGCGCTATTACCTCAACGGCCTTTTACTCGAATTCAAACCCGGCCGGCTGCGGGCAGTTGCTACCGATGGACATCGGTTGGCCTTGTCCGAGCATGAACTTGAGCATGGTCTCGAAACTGATTCACAGCTGATCCTGCCGCGCAAGACCGTACTTGAATTGATGCGGCTACTTGAGAATTCGGAGAACGAAGCGGTACTCAAGCTGAGTGCCGGGCAGTTGCAGGTCGAACTCGATCAACTGCGGATCACATCAAAACTGGTCGATGGCCGGTTCCCCGATTACGAACGCGTCATACCGACCGGTGCAGATCGTCTGGTCAATGCCGATCGGTTACGTGTGCGGGCTGCGCTGTCGCGCGCTGCAATCCTCTCAAATGAGAAATTTAGAGGCGTACGTCTGCGCATGGAAAATGGCGAAATGCACATCCAGACGCAAAACCCCGAACAGGAAGAAGCCCAGGAAGATCTTGAAATCGACTATAACGGTGAGCCGTTAGAGATTGGCTTCAATGTGAACTATCTGTTGGATGCACTGGACGCTATTGACGGCGAGCACTTCAGAATGGAATTACGTGGACCCGATTCCAGCGGCGTGCTGTTTGGTCCAGCACAACCCCAAAATCGTTTTGTTGTTATGCCAATGCGCCTCTGAGCCGAACGCCAGATGCGGGTGCTGCGTTTGCGTGCGCAGAATTTCAGATTGCTGCGTGACATCGATGTGGAACTTGATCCCGGCATCAATGTATTGCTGGGTGACAACGCTGCCGGTAAAACATCTTTGCTCGAAACCCTTTATACCGCGGCACATGGCCGGCCGGTTGGAGGCGTCTATGAAGATGTCTGCGGGCCGTCTGGTTTAGCTTGGGTCGTCCGTGTGCGAGGGTGTATACAAGACGATAGGCCAGCATCCGAATTGGAAGTTTCTTTCCGAAGTAGGCGTCATTTCCAACGCATCGACGGGGTGGATTGTACAAGGGCGGATCTCGCCCGTTTGCTGCCGATGGCCACGCTAAATCCGCAGGCGCATGCTTTGGTTGGTGAGGGGCCGGGACAACGCCGCCGGTTTCTGGACTGGGGAATGTTCCACGTGGAACAGCAGTTTATGGGAATCTGGCGACGCTATCGCCGAGCATTGCGCCAGCGTAACGCTGTTTTGCGTTCTGGTGGCTCCAGAGCACAGTTGATCTCTTGGAACGAGGAGTTGGCTGTTTCCGGGGAAACGCTCCATACCTGCAGGCAGAATCACCTAAATTTGATTGAGCCGTCCATGCTGACGATGTTAGAACGCTTGGTCGGCGATACGGAGTGGCGGTTGGGTTTGGATGGCGGCTGGAACGCAGAGCGGAATCTAATCGATGTTCTTGCCGAAACCGAGGACGCGGATCGGCGTGCCGGAGCGACTCAAAGCGGGCCGCATCGCGCTGAGTTGTGGATCAAGCGCAACGGCAGTGAAGCACGGCGGCGCATCAGTCGGGGAGAAGAAAAGCTGCTTGCCGCAGCCCTGTTGCTGGTGCAGAGCCAGCATATCGGGACGGTGACAGCCATACCGGTCATGTTGCTGGTCGACGATTTCACCTCGGAGCTGGATGCCGCCGCTCAACGGCGCCTGATGGAGGTACTGTTGGAATCGCGTTCTCAGGTCGTGATTACGGCCCTGTCGGCGGGAGAAGTTCTTGCGAAAAATAGTGACACAGCCATGTTCCACGTGGAACATGGCTGTGTCACCAGGGTGGTAAACTAAGCACTCGAATGAGGGTACGACCTGTGGAAGATTCCTACGACGCCAGCAGCATCCGTGTGCTGAAAGGCCTCGATGCGGTTCGACAACGTCCAGGCATGTACATCGGTGATACCGACGATGGCACTGGCTTGCACCATATGGTGTTTGAAGTGGTCGACAACGCCATTGATGAAGCGTTGGCGGGCTATTGCAACGAAATCAATGTGGTTTTGCATGCTGACGGCAGCGTTTCCGTGCGGGATAACGGCCGCGGTATTCCGGTCAACATCCATGAAGAGGAAGGACGCTCGGCAGCCGAAGTCATCATGACGGTGCTGCACGCGGGTGGTAAATTTGGTGGCAGTGGATACAAGGTTTCTGGCGGACTGCATGGCGTTGGCGTGTCTGTTGTCAATGCCTTGTCGGACCGCCTGCTTCTGGATGTCTATCGAAACGGCGGCCATTATCATCAGGAATACCGATCTGGCGATCCGGTCGAGCCGATGGTGGAAGTCGAGTCGTCGACAGAGCGGGGCACATTGCTGCGCTTTTATGCCAGCGCCAAGACGTTTCGCAAGATCGAATACAACTATGAAGTGTTGGCGCGACGTTTGCGTGAACTGTCTTTTCTTAACTCCGGCGTGCGCATCACCCTCAAGGAAGAGAGCAGTGGCCGCGAGGATGTCTATGAGTATGAAGGCGGTGTACGAGCCTTTGTCGATTATTTAACGCAGGCAAAGACACCTCTGCACGAGCACCTGTTTTACATCAATGGCGAGCGCGACGAGGTGATCGTTGAAGCGGCCATGCGCTGGACCAGCTCCTACCAGGAAAACGTACTGTGCTTCACCAATAATATTCCGCAGCGGGATGGCGGCAGTCACCTCACGGGTCTGCGTAACGCGCTGACGCGTACACTCAACGAACACTTGGAACGCGAGGGAATCACCAAAAAAGAGAAAGTGGATCCGGTCGGCGATGATTCGCGCGAGGGTTTGACCGCTGTGTTGTCGATCAAGGTGCGTGATCCGAAGTTTTCTTCGCAGACCAAGGAAAAATTGGTGCTGTCCGAGGTCAAGCCGGCGGTCGAGGGCCTGATCGTCGAGAAATTGAGGGAATTCCTACTGGAAAATCCGCGTGACGCCAAGGCCATCTCCAGCAAGATCGTCGAGGCCGCCCGGGCGCGTGAGGCGGCGCGCAAAGCCAAGGAACTGAACCGCCGCAAGAGCGTGCTGGATGTTGCCGGACTGCCCGGAAAACTAGCCGATTGTCAAGAGAAAGACCCTGAAAAATCAGAGATTTTCTTGGTTGAGGGTGATTCCGCAGGGGGTTCCGCCAAGCAGGGCCGCGACCGTCGTTTCCAGGCCATCCTGCCGCTCAAGGGCAAGATCCTGAATGTCGAGAAAGCCCGTCTGGAGCGGATGCTGTCGTCGGCCGAGGTGGGCACGCTGATCACGGCGCTGGGCTGCGGCATCGGCCGCGACGATCTGAAGCCGGAAAACCTGCGTTACCACCGTATCATCATCATGACCGATGCCGATGTCGACGGAGCTCATATCCGCACGCTGCTGCTGACCTTCTTCTATCGCCACATGTACCCGTTGGTGGAGCGCGGACACATCTATATCGCCCAGCCACCGTTGTACAAGGTCAAGGCCGGCAAGAGCGAGAGTTACGTCAAGGATGACAAGGAATTTCAGAAGTGGCTGCTGGAAATGGCGCTCGACGGGGCTGAACTGATACCGGCAACAGAAGCGGCGCCCATGCCGAGCGGAGAATTGCGCCAATTGGCCGAACAGGACGCCGACCTGACTGCCACTGTACATCGATTATCGCGCCACCACGATCCGTATGTCCTGTCGGCGATACGGGCCTGCGCACCGTTGCCATCGTCCGCGGATGCTTGGCCCGACTGGTTGCAAAAGCTGAAACTTGCGTTGGGTGACGATGCGGCTGGCGCCAGACGCCACGAACTTCATTTGGAGGGTGACGCCGGTCATCCTCGTTTGGTCGTAACCCAGACCTTGCACGGCACACGCCGGGAGCAGGCTTTTGGCGAGGAATTCTTTTCCGGCAGCGATTATCGCGCCATGGCGGAATTTAACTTGCGCAGCGCTCAGATCCAGCCGGGCGCCTCGATTCGTCGTGGCGAACGGTCCCAGACCATAAAGGACTTGCGTCAGGCCTTCGACTGGCTGCTGGGTGAAGCCAGACGCGGGTTGCATGTACAGCGCTACAAGGGTCTGGGTGAGATGAATCCTGAACAGCTGTGGGAAACCACGCTGGACCCAGCCAATCGGCGCCTGGTGCGTGTGCAGATCGACGACGGTGTGGCCGCCGACCGCATGTTCACGACGCTGATGGGAGAGGAAGTGGAACCGCGGCGGGAGTTCATCGAGCGTCATGCGCTGCAGGTGGGCAATCTCGACGTTTAGCGTCTGAGTCACACGCAGAGGCTGGCGAATCGGAGCGACTCAAGCGATCAGGGCTTGCACGGCGGCGATGCGGGCTTCCAGGGTCTCGTCGTCTTCCGCCAGCACTGTGACGTGACCCAGCTTGCGCAGCGGTTTGGCGGGTTTTCCGTAATCATGCAGATGCGTGTGCGGCAGCGCAGCGACCTGTGACAGCGTCGGCATCCGACCGATGCAGTTGATCATCGCCGAAGGCTCGCGCGAACGGGTTTCGCCCAACGGCAGTCCACTGATGGCCCGCAGATGATTCTCGAACTGCGAGCAGACCGCCCCTTCGATACTCCAGTGCCCGGAGTTGTGCACGCGCGGGGCGATTTCGTTGGCCAACAGACGGCCGCCGAGGTCGAAGAACTCCATCGCCAGCACGCCGACATAATCTAGCCGTTCCAGCACGCGGGTGCTGTAGTCCTGTGCCTGAGCCTGCAGCGGATCGTCAGATCTGGGGCGGGACACCTGCAGAATGCCATCCAGATGCTGGTTCTCGACCGCAGGATAGAAGCGGACGCTGCCGTCGCGGCTGCGCACAGCCAGACAGGAAAGCTCCCGCTTGAAGGGGACAAAGGCTTCCAGAATCAGCGGTTGTCCGCCGAGTTGAGACCAGGCCTGATCCAGCGCGTGTGCGTCGTTCAATACACGCTGGCCCTTGCCGTCGTAGCCCATGCGGCGGGTCTTCAGCACTGCTGGCAGACCAGTGTGGGCGGCGGCTGTGGAGAGCTCGGCGCGGGAATCGACGCGGTGATAAAGCGGAACGTCGATACCGAGTTGCGTGAACATTTGTTTTTCGGCCAGCCGGTCCTGACTCGTGCGCAGCGCGGGAATCCCCGGATACAGGGGCAAGCCGCCGGCAATGCGCTCGGCGATCGACACCGGCACGTTCTCGAACTCGTAAGTAACGAGTTTGGCGTGTGCGCAGAATCGCGCCAGGGCGGCCGGATCGGCGTAATCGGCCCGCAGATGGTCGCCCAGCGCCGCCGCACAGGCGTCGGCTGCGGGATCGAGAAAAATAAACTCGAAACCCAGCGGAAGCCCGGCCAGCGCCAGCATGCGGCCCAGTTGACCGGCCCCGAGAATGCCGATTTTCATGAATTGCGGTCGTGTCGTGAGCCGTTCGCGTCAGGGCTTTGCGACATCCGCTGTCGGATTCGACTGGAGCACGCGCGTCGTTTGATCGTTGCGGAACCGCTCCAGCCGCGCTGCCAGTGCAGCGTCGCTCAACGCCAGAATCGAGGCGGCCAGCAGCGCCGCGTTGACCGCACCGGCGGGGCCGATCGCCAGCGTCCCCACCGGAATGCCGGCCGGCATCTGCACGATCGAAAGTAGCGAGTCCATGCCGTTGAGCGCTTGCGACTGCACCGGCACGCCGAGCACGGGCAGGCTGGTCTTGGCGGCCGTCATGCCCGGCAGATGCGCTGCACCGCCGGCGCCGGCAATCAGCACCTTGAGGCCGCGTCGAGCGGCACTGCCGGCATATTCAAACAGTAGATCAGGCGTGCGGTGCGCCGAGACGATGCGTGTCTCATGTGGAACGCCCAATTGAGCGAGCGTATCGGCAGCTCCCGACATGGTTGCCCAATCGGACTGCGATCCCATGATGATGCCGACGCGCGGCGTGCTTTCCGTCACGGTTTGTTGCCTGCGCGCCTGAGCGGGAGATCTGGCAATTATCGCATGACTCGAACCGACGCGCGGCGATCATGGCGACTGCAGATCGAACTCGGCATGGATATCTGCGCGGTAGCGGATCTCACCGGCACTAAAGCCCATCTGCTCGTTGCCGCTGGCAGCGGCATTGGGCACCGATGCTGCCATCGCCCGCATCATCGGTATCGGCTGCGGACTTGCAGCGCTGGCGTCGATCCTGTGAATGGAACCCAATTTGGCACCCAAGGTCTGTGCCAGCATCTGGGCCCTGGCTTGCGCACTTTTGGCGGCGGCCGCCGTCCGCGCGCGACGATTCCAGCACCGGCTCGGATACGTTGTTGATACCGGCTGCCGTTGCCTGCAGCAGGTAGTCGCCCACTTTGGCAAGATCGTGCACCGTCACCTCGATATGCCGCGTGACCTGATAGCCAACGAACTTGCGGCCGTCCTTGCTGCTGTAGTCGTACTGTGGTTGCACGTTGAAGCCGGCGGTGGAGATATCCGCATCGCTCGCTCCCAATGCTTTCGCGCGTTTGACGTAAGCGCGAACGATGGCGTTGACCTGGGTCTGCGCCGCGGCGAGGTCTTTGCGCGTGACCTGTGCCGCCATCTGCAGCCGGGCGCGATCCGGCGCCACGCTGACTTCACCGTGCCCGTCCACGCGGACCGAGCGACTGTCGGAGCGGTTGGCAGCCTGAGCCGTCATTACTGTCGTCAACAACACCAGTGAGAATGCCGTTGTGAGAAGGATGAACAGCCGGTTGCGGGAAACCTGGGTGCTGCGTGCCGAATTTGCCATTGATACGGTCCGTTTCACTCGATCATTGATTGGTTGAACCTGTTTTACAGACAAAGCCGCCTGCCGTCACCTGTGAGCCTCTCCCAATGACACATGAGCCTGGAGGAGGCAGCGTGATTCCAACGACAGTTGAGCCTGAGCGGTCATTCTTGGAGAATGATCGCGGCTCTCAATACTCAATCGTTGACCTCGCTGGCCGAGGGTACGAGCTTTTCTGGAGGGCAGCACCGCGGTGAGCTTACCGCCACCCGCTGAGGCGGACCGTTAGGGTTGCTTGGAAGCTAGCAGTCTGTCGGACTTTCTGTGGATAACTTAAAAGTGAGTAAAAAACCAGCAGAAATTTGCGTCCTACGCGAAAACTCGATCACTTCGTGTACCC